>Ga0265298_10005499_pt1 | contig 15865 bp, 4 predicted proteins | sample AusTroGonzalo_MG_3_FD_193486 | JGI IMG/M metagenome (GOLD analysis project Ga0265298, IMG submission 193486) | Bovine rumen microbial communities from tropical cattle in Woodstock, Queensland, Australia - Gonzalo_01 | ecosystem: Host-associated > Mammals > Digestive system > Stomach > Rumen ... | reverse complement strand
AACAACCCAAGACATGACATTGAGTACCAGATGTGGTTGCATGAAGGACACATTGCAGCGATCAAGAACTACCCACAATTGTTGTTCACATCACAATGGCAGCTCTTTGACATTGCTGTGTCTAATAGAAATGAAGGTTATACCGTATGTTGGGATGGAGAAACCGTTACTGAAGACGACAACTTGAAATACCTTAACAACAAGGGCCTTGTTGAAAGAGACCACAAGACAAAGAAGGACACCTACTATCTTTACAAGGCTTGGTGGAATCCAACGGAGTTTGTACATATCTGTGGTAAAAATTACTTAAAGACAGGGAATAGGGTTATTAAGTGTTACACTAATGATGGTGATGAGTTGACATTATCTGTAAATGGTGTTCCTGTTGAAACAGCGACTGTAACAGATAATATTGCGCAATTCACTGCAAGGAACTTTAGTGATGGTAATGTTATTACGGTAAGTGGTGCGACATCTGAGGATACATTTACCATACATAATTATAGTGATAATGTTTTCATTACTGAAGGCGATTGGAACACAGCTTCCAATTGGATCGGTAATGCGGTACCTGCCAATGGAAGCAATGTCGTGATTGCAACCAATGCTACTATCCCAGCCGACTATGTTGCCAATGTTGGAAATATCAACATTGATTATGACGCGACCCTCACCATTGCCGATGGCGGTCAGCTGTATCACAACAACGAAGGCGTGACAGCCACGGTGCAGAAGAACATCAGCGCATACACTGTTCCACAAACGGAAGGCGATGCCAAGACAGACGGTTGGTATTTCATTGCCTCACCGCTTGTCGCCGACCTCACGCCGGCAGTGGGCAACGGCTTCCTCGCTAATGAGTATGACCTTTATTTCTATGACGAGTCGGCGCATTATTGGAGAAACTACAAGCCGAATAACCAATACGCTGGCTTCGCCATCGAGCCGCTGAAAGGCTATCTTTACGCCAACAGCGCAAACAACACGCTACAGTTGCAAGGCACCCTGCGCACGGCCACGGAAACGGTGAACATTCCGCTGAGTTACGCCAGTGCCGACGGCAAACTGAAGGGCTTCAATCTTGTGGGCAACCCCTTTGCGCATAATGTGACGACATACACAGGAACGAATGTGGCCGAGGAATGCTATCAACTGAACGATTTGAGGAACGAGGTGGTCGTCAGCTCGATAAACACAACCCCTCTGAAACCCGGCGAGGGCTTCTTCGTGAAGGCCACGGCTGAAAGCGCCTTCATCACTTTCAATCCCAGCGCGAAAGGCAAAACCGAGGTCCCTGAGCTCGTCGAAGGGCCGACCCTCCAACTTGACCTGCTCCAAAACGGCCTCACCATCGACCGCCTCATCGTGAAGCAGTCCGGCGCGCCTTTGGAAAAACTCACCCTGCGTGATAACAGCACGAGAATTTACGCCACCCTTGATAACCAAGACATGGCTGTCGTCATCGCCGAGGGCAACGAACAGCCCGTCAACTTCAAGACCGCCGAGAATGGCACTTACACCCTTTCGGTGAACACCAAGAACACCGAGTTGCGCTATCTCCACCTCATCGACAACCTCACAGGTGCCGATGTCGACCTGCTGCAAACGCCCGAATACACCTTCGAGGCCAAGACGAGCGACTACGCTTCGCGTTTCCGCTTGGTGTTTAATGCCATCTGCGAGGACGCAGATGGGGACAATGAGACCTTTGCATTTATCAGCAACGGCAACATCATCATTACGGACGGCCCTTCGACAGGCTCAGGAACCTACACCCTACAGGTGATTGATGTGATGGGCCATGTGGTCATTCCAGTTAGAGACGTTTCGGGAAACGTCTCTACAGCAGGGATGACACCAGGCGTGTATGTCCTGCGCCTCATCAACGGTGACAAGGTAATGACACAGAAAATCGTAGTGAGATGATTTGAATCATCAAACTGTCAGAATAAAACTGAACGCGGCGATACCACGTTCAGTTTTATTTTGTATTTTTGCGACCCATTATTATTATGTGTTGAAAACAATAATAACCCAACAACAATGAATAGATTTTACGTTTTTTTGATGAAGAGGAGCAAAGCGTTCCTCATGTTTTTGTTGATGCTGCTTGCAGCACCATTGGCTGTTTCCGCACAATCAGTCACACTGCTTTCGGAAAACTTTGACTCCTATACCTCGGGACTACCTGTGGGATGGACAAAAGTGCTTTCTGCATCCGATGTCAAAATCACTTCAGGCACCACGCATAGTGGTAGCTACAAACTTCAGTTTACCACCTCTGTAGGTTCGGGTACCAGTTATTGGAACTTCGTCGCCTTGCCTTACATCGAGGCCGAAGCAGGTTCGATGGAGATTTCGTTTTGGACAAGACCCAATGCCAACAACGATGCCAAGGCGGGCAATCTGGATGTCGGCTACATGACTGACATCACCGATACCGCCACATTCGTGCAAGTCAGTACCGTCCCTTACACGCAAGGCAACACCTATCAGCAGTATTCGGTTCCGCTGACGGATGCCCCCGCCAATGCGTTCTTGGCGTTCCGCCATCATCCCCAAGCCTCAAATTACTGGTGGCTTGTCGACGATGTCGTGGTGACGGGACAGCTGCTTCCATGCCCAATGACGGTGGACTTGCAGGCCCAACTGACCAATGGCAACGGCAGCGTGGCCACCCTCACCTGGACGGAGCGCGGCACGGCCACCAACTGGGTGCTGCAATACGGCACCGACCCCGAGTTTGCCTCAGGCACCTACACCGAAGTGAACAACGGCTTCAATTATGATGCCATCCCTGGAACGGTGACGCGCGAAATCACAGGTCTCACCTCCGATGTAACCTATTACGCTCGCATGAAATCTAACTGTGGCGGTGGTGATTATAGTGCATGGAGCAACGTCATCTCGTTCACACCCACCGACTATACCTATATCGGCACAGGAACTTCTAATAACGGAAGCGTTCCCACCAATACAGGCAATCAATATTCCCTGACGGAACAAATCTATACTGCTACCGAGTTGGGCATAAATGGCACTTCCGGCGTCATTTCCAGCATTGGATTTTACAACGGAACGGCCAATGTGAAAACACGCCAATGTGACTTGTATTTGGTGAACACCGACAAAACTGCTTTCTCTTCCAGTGCCGACTGGATTCCGGTTACAGCCGCCGACAAGGTGTTTTCCGGCACGGTGACCTTTGCGGCCAATAGCTGGACCGACATTGTCTTTAACACACCTTTCGATTACACAGGCGGTAACATCGTCCTCATCTTCGACGACAACACATCGATTTCGAACAGCGGTTTGCAGTGCCATTCTTTTACTGGCATTGCAAACAACCTCTTGTACATGGCGCAGAATGGCACCAACCTTGATCCAGTATCTCCAGGAAGTGTTACGGGTTATAGACATAGCACAAAGAACCGAATCAGGGTGCTCATCAACCCAAGCACAGCTTCCTCTTGTAAACGCCCCTTGGCACTGCAAGCCTACAACCTCGGCACCAACACCGCCACCTTGACCTGGCAAGCCAACGACGGCACAGCATGGAAGGTGGAATACAAGACCGCCGAAGCCACCTCTTGGACTACCTTCACCAACAATGTGAGTGCCACCACTTGCAACCTTACCGGCCTCACGGCTAATACTGACTATATCGCCCGCGTCACCGCCAACTGCGACGACGACCAATGGGCTACGGTGACTTTCACCACGGCTTGCGAGCCCATCAGCACCTTCCCGTGGACTGAGGATTTTGAAAGTTATGAAGGCAATTCCAACACTTCCGGAAACATCGCCTATTCCTTCAACGACCCCTGTTGGATCAACAAACGTGTGGCAGGCTCGGGCAACTATTTGTTCCAAGTTACTACTTCCTCACAATCAGGCAACGCCACCCAAAAGCTCGTCATGCCTTCTTCCAGTATGAGCGGCACTTCGTTGGAGTTGGCCCTTCCCGTGATGGCCTTCCCCGCTGGCCACGAGTACAAATTCATCCTTGATGCGTTGCGCAACACTAACAGCACCTCCTACGCGGAAGAAGGTGTCCACATCCTTGCCAGCCCTGACGGCACTCTTGAGAATGCCACCGAGTTGGGGTTCATCTCCCACCAATACAACAAAACACCAGGGGAAACCGGATACGATGTACCTGCCGAAACCGCCTCAGGATGGTATAACTACGAGTTTATTCTTCCCGCCAACACCATCCGCATCATCCTAAAAGGTGACAGTAAGGGCAGCGTCTTCTACCTCGACAACTTCAAGGTGAAAGAGGAACTGCCCTGCAAGCAGCCTTCCAACCCCGTTTTCGAGGATGCCACAAGCGTCACCGCCACCTTGAGCTGGATCAACGGCGCGGAGGGTCAAACCGCTTGGCAAATCGCCTACAAGGCCGGTGCCAACTTCAACCCTGAAACCGACCTGGGTCAATACACCATTGCCGATGTGACCAGCAATCCCGGCACCATTAACGGCTTGACGCCTCTTACCACTTATTACGCCTACGTGCGTTCCAATTGCGGCACGCTAGGCTACAGCGAGTGGAGTGAGGCCTATTGTACTTTTACCACAGAATGCGCCCCAGTGACCACCTTCCCCTGGACGGAAACCTTCGAAAGTTATAATGCCGGCAACTTCAGCGACCCGTGCTGGGTGAACGAACATGTGTCTGGTAGCCAAACTTCAAAAGTATTTATAGTATATACTTCCACCATTGGCTCCAACAGCACACATCAACTACAACTCCCCGATGAGACGCAGGGCAACATGATTAAACTTGTATTGCCCGAAATGCAGTTGGCAACGGGAACAGACTACCAGTTCTGCATTGATATCTATCGCTCGGATAGTTACTCAAGTTATACCTCAGAAGGCATCAGGGTGTTTGCCAGCGCCGACGGCGAGATAGAAGGCGCAACCGAGATGGCATTTATCCCGCGCGTTTATTCCGCCAGCAATGCCGTGATTCCCGCCGAAACCACCGCCAACACTTGGTACACCTACAAACTTGCCATCCCAATGAGCGGCAGCTGCCACATCATTCTGCGGGGCGAAAGCCAATTTGGAGCCGCCACATACTTGGACAATCTTACGGTGAGAGTCGCACCAAGTTGCAGTGAGCCGACACAACTCGAAGTTTCCAATATCAAGCCTGAAGGAGCCACTTTCAACTGGACGGCTGGAAATGCCACCGAATGGCGCATGGAATACCGCAAAACGCTGACCGAAACCGAATATACCCCCGTTGAAAGCACGGTGAGCGCCCCAACCTATACTTTCACCAACTTCGATTCCAACACTCAATATTCGGTACGTGTGAGAGCCGTGTGCAGCCCCACCGAAACCACCGACCCCTCAAATGTGGTGACCTTCACCACCGAACCTTCTCCCAATGATCCTCGAACCCTAACCGTTTATGAAGGAACGAAAACAAGCGAACACGTTCCCTTCTATTGTGGTTATTTTTATAATCGTCTTATAAAAACGCAGCATGTCATCCCTGCTGCCGACTTGGGTGTTATGGACGGTGATACTATCAAGGGTATCCAGTATTATACGTCTAGAACTTCTGCATACACCACGACGAGTGCCATTGATTTCTATCTGAAGGAAGTGGATTACACTACCATCTCGTCTTTTGAGGGAAAATCGACTGCCACGGTGGTTTATACCGGCACCGTCACCATCGGGTCAGACGGTGTGACTACCATCATGTTCGACACACCATACATATACAACGGCGGAAATCTTTTAGTTGGCGCTGAGAACCTGACCTCCGCAGGTGGTTATCCTGGCTCTATTTATTTTTATGGACAACAAATCAATGAATCTGCTATTTGGGCCTACTCTCCATTTACCTCAATCAAAACAGATTATTTCATCCCCAAGACCACTTTCATCTATAAGCTCAATACCACTTGTCCGAAGCCAAAAAACCTGACAGCCTCCAACATCACCGCCAGTTCAGCCACGTTACAATGGACACCGCAGGGCGAAGAAACCGAATGGTCTGTGCAATACCGTGTGGCCAATACTAATGCCAACTGGACTGACAAAGGCACGGTGACCTCCCCAAGTTGTACCTTGGACAACCTGGCCGGCTATACCGACTATGAGTTCCGCGTGAAGCCCGAATGTACCGAAGGAGCCAATTGGACCAAAGCCGCCACGTTCAAAACGCTGTGGACCATGGTCACAGTGGATGTAGATCATCCATACAGTACGGGCTTCGAGGGTGATGCCTGCGACTGGTACTTTATCAATGGAACCCAAACGAACAAGTGGGTTTGGGGCAGTGCCACCCAGAACGGCGGCAGCAAGTCGCTGTATGTTTCCAACGACGACGGCACCTCCAACCAATACAACATCTCAAGCGAATCCGTGAGTTACGCCATCAAGCCTTTCCATCTTAATGCAGGTTACCATGCTGTGTCGTTCGACTGGAAGAACAATGGTGATAAGAATGGCGATTACCTGCGCGTTGCACTGGCTCCGGCATCAACCACCCTTACCCCTGGAACGACACCTGTGAGCTACTTCTACAACAACGTGCCATCGGGATGGATTGCCCTTGACGGAGGTGACCAACTCTATGGAAACAGCACTTGGCAGTCGCATTATATCGAAGTCAACGTGTCAACGGGAGGTGACTATGTTTTGGTGCTGGCTTGGGCAAACAACAGCTATAGCGGCAACCAACCTCCGGCATCCATCGACAATTTCAGCCTCAGCTATGTGACCTGTCCGCGTCCTAACTCGTTCACCCTCACCTGGGCGGATACCGACCATGCCATCCTGAACTGGACTGCGGTCGGGAGTGCGACCACCTGGAACATGCAGTACAAACAGGTCAACGAAGACACCTGGACGGATGTCAACGAGGCCATCAACACCCATCCTTACACCTTGACAGGACTTGAACCTGGCACGGATTATCAGGTCAGAATCCAGTCGGGATGCGGGAGCAACTGGACGGAACCGGTATCGTTCAAAACCCTCTGCGAACCCACGGAGATCACCAGGTTCACAGAACGTTTCTCCTCCCTCAGCTCCTTGAACCCGATTCCCGAATGCTGGAGTCTCGACGGCACCATGACCGACGAAAGCCACCAATGGAGATATACAAGCGAAGGCCATAACGGAAATGGGATTTATTTCATCGCCTACTCCAATCCTTCGGGACAAACCACTGTCTTGAAGACCCCCATCTTGAACTTGCCCGCCGGCGAGACCATGCAGCTCTCCTTCTGGTACAAGAACGATAACGGCGCCGATTTCTCCGTCTATATCTCCACCGACCGAGGCCGCAACTACACTACCGCCTTGGCCACCAACCTCACTACCACCAACGGATGGACCGAGAAGATTATTGCCCTTCCCGACCAATACATCGGTGCGGAAGACGTGGTCTTCGTGTTCAAGGGAACCGCAGGAACGAGCTTTAAATGGGTCTACTTGGATGATGTGATTGTGGAACCTGCCGCGACCTGTCCCAAACCCCAAGACCTGTACGTCACGGCACTCACTGAAAACACCGCCACGTTGGCATGGACCAACGGCGGCATGGAAGACACTTGGGAGATTGCCTATTCCACCGATCCCGAGTTCAACCCCGACTTCCAAGGTACCCACGTCACTGCGACAACGAATCCCTTCACCGTGACAGGTCTCCGAAGCGGCGTGGATTATTATGCCTACGTCCGCGCCAAGTGCAGTGCGGAAGACCAAAGCCGCTGGTGCAATGATGTATGCACTTTCTATCCCATGAAGGTGCTGACCGTGAATGACGGTAACACCACCAACGAATACGTCCCCGTTGAACTTTATTGGCTGCAATCCACTGGCCACAAAAGCCAATTCATTATCCCTGCCTCTACTCTGACCGAACTTCAGAACTCGCAAATCAATAAACTGACCTTCCATTGTTCCTCAAGCTCCCCTTATTTCGGCGGTGCTTCGTTCAAGGTCTATATGACCGAGTCAGACCAGACTTCATACGGAGACAACGGAGGTTTTTATGCCATAGGAAACATGAGCCAAGTGTACTCGGGGACCTTCAGGGCAAGCAATAACAAGCTGGAAATCACACTTGACACTCCTTTCAACTACTTTAGCAACAATTTGATTATCAGCATCTATGAGACATCAAGCGGTAGCAGAGATTCCAACGTGAACTGGTATGGCGTGTCCACCACAAGCAACACCGCCATCTATTCAACCACTTCTGGCTACGTGACCAATAGGGTTGGATTCCTTCCCAAGACCACCTTTGCATACGCTCCTTTCACCTGTCCGTTTGACTTGACGGCGAGCAACATCAGTGCCGAAGGAGCCACGCTCAGTTGGCACCCGATGGGTAACGAGACCCACTGGGATGTGTTCTACACCGAAAACCCCGACTTTGTGCCTACGACATATACCCCTGCACAGTTCAGCAACATCGACACCAACCCCTTTGTCATGACGGGCGTTGTGTCGGGACGAACCTATTACGTCTATGTCCGCGCCAACAACGGTGCCAACGGCGTGAGTGAATGGAGTTCCCCGTGCAGCTTCATGCTTGCCAGCATGCTCACCATAAACGAAGGCACGGTGACCAACAACTTCGTACCCGTACCGGGATGGTATGTTGACCAGCCCTTCAACGGTGAATTTGTCATACCTGCTGCTGACCTGCAAACCATGGCCAATACCGAAATCAAGCAGATGATATTCTACACCACCTCGCCGATTGAAATCGACTGGGGTGAACTCGACTACAGGGTTTATCTCCAAGAAGTCGATTATGATGAAATCAACAGCTTCCATGGCGGCGGAAAATTAGCGTTCAGCGGCATAGCCAGCGTGTCCAACTACCGGATGACCCTTAACCTTGACCGACCCTATTATTACCGAGGAGGCAACCTGTTGGTGCGTTTCGAGTCGGAAGACAACGGTGCAGTCAACAAGGTATACGCCTATTGGGCTGGCGTTGAAACGGAAAACACGGAAAATCACTGGTCGTCGGCCATCCAATATAGGGATCAGAGTTGGTTCAACATCCATAGTGGCGGACTGTCGTTCCTACCCAAGACAAGCTTCTTATACATCATTCCCGGTGTCGTACCTCAAATTTGTGAGAATCCCACCGATTTAGAAGTGAGCAACGTCACCACCACCTCCGCCACCATCAGTTGGACGGCCAACGGCAACGAACAGGATTGGGAACTCCAATATTGGGATGCGAATGAGGCCAGTTACATTGATGTTCCGGGGGCAGTGACCAATCCCTATACCTTACAAAACCTGGAATCTTCGCACGGCTATTGGGTTCGCGTGAGAGCCGTTTGCGGCGATGACTTCTACAGTGACTGGGAGGAGATTTGGTTCAGCACCGAATGTACACCCATCATCCTGCCATACAGCTATCAATTCGAAGACGCCCAGTATGGCGATTTCCCTCCATGCTGGACACGCTATTACTCAGGCGAAGGAACTGACATCTATATGGAGCCGTCCGTGGCGTATCACGCTTTGATGTTTGGCAGCAACTTGGAGGAATACGCCATGATAGCCGCCTTGCCAGAGATTCCAGCAGCCTACCAAATAAGCGAATATGAACTCGCGTTTGATGCAACGGGATATGATGGCAACTCCGCATGTGAAGTGGGTGTCATGTCCGATCCGACCGATCCCAATTCGTTTGAACTAGTTCAAGCGCTTGAAATCATCAATGACAATACATTTGGCATTGAGTCGTATCGTAAATACAGGGTGAGTTTTGAGAACTATACCGGCAACGGCACCTATATTGCCATCAGACAGATGAAGACCACCGAATCAGCAATGAACTACATGTTTATCGACAATGTCGTGGTGCGTCCCATCACTACCTGCTTTGAACCTACAGCGTTGACTGTCACGGACCTCACGACGACGACCGCCACGGTGCAATGGACAGCAGAAGGCGGGGAGGCTGCCTGGCACGTGCAATTGAAACGCTTCGAGGACAACTGGCCCGACACCTATCAAACCGTCAATCAAAACACCCACACTTTCAATAACTTAGAAGAAGGAAATATGTATCAAGTGCGGGTGAGGACGATCTGCTCCGGCACCGAGACCAGCGACTGGAGCTATCCGGTCAGCTTCACGCCAGTCTATAACGTCCCCTTCTTTGAGGACTTCGGCCAATACCTCATCAACACGCAATCGAAATGGGGATGGCAAGTTGCCGACGCTCCTATGGACGACGTGGTGAACGGTACCTCTTTGAATATGGATTACACTTCCGATCTCAGATCGGCCTACTCAAACTGGAACCTTACCGACGATGTCAGCGGTATGACCTATATCGTTGATGGTTATTACTCTTTCAATATTTCCTCCGATGATGACCACAAATGGATTGTCACGCCGAGCGTCGCATTGGGCGAGAATTGCCAGCTCAGCTTCGACTTATTCATGAGAAATCCTGAACATGCCACCTTGGGCTTGGACGACAACCGCTTTGCCGTGTTGGTCTCGGACAACAACGGAGCCACGTGGACCCGTATGGCTTTGTGGGACGAAGCCGCTACCGAAGGACGGGGGTATTTCGACATTCCAAGCTTCCCCGCCGAGGTCAACTTCGACTTGTCGGCCTACAGCAACAAGACCGTCCTTTTCGCCTTCTATGCGGAATCGACCGTGGCGAATGATTACGCCACAAACGACGTTCCTTATAGTCAGATTTACATCGACAAAATCAACGTCACGAGGTGCATCAGGCCCGATGTGGTGGTGGCCACCGAGGTCACTGCAACCAGTGCCGTGCTCGACTGGACAGCTCATGGCGAGACGACGTGGACGCTCCGTTATCGGATTGACGGTGATGAAGATTGGACCACCAGCACCATCACGGAACATCCTTACAACCTCACGGGAGTGCAATCGCCCAACTATTATCAGGTACAGTTGAAGGCACATAACGCTTTCGGAGAGAGCGAATGGAGCGACCTCGTGGTATTCGCCACTGGATGCACCACCATCAACCTAGCTCCGAACGAGACCTACGTGCAAACGTTCAAAGGATCGATTCGTAAAATACCCGCCTGTTGGTCCATCGAAGACAATGTTGAAAATCATGATGTGTGGGAAATTTACGACTACGGCCAGGATGGCTATGCAAGAGCAAGTGTTTTCAAAACCAACACAGTAGGCTCTCTGATAACCCCGGAAATCTATGTGACTCCCGGCTTGACCCTCGTATTCAGCCACAGCAAGGAGCTCAACACCCTGGCTTACGCCGAAGTGCTGGTGATGCGCGACTATAGTACTTCCGTCTGGGATTCCAGAATAGATGATCTATCGTCAGGCACCACGACGATATCCTTGAACGATTATGTCGGTCAGACGATAACTATCTGGTTCACATACCATGCCACCATCAACTCCAACTATGGCACCGCCTCTTATTTCTGCCTCTATGATGTGTCGTTCTACAACATAAACACCTTCACCAAGCAGACCAACGACGGCTACTGGACCGAAACCGACAACTGGTCGAAAGGCTCGCTACCTGTGGCCAATGAGTCAGTCACCATCGACGGTGCAGCCATTATCCCGAACGATTATGTCGCACAAGTCGATGAGATTTACCTTACCTCCAACGGTAGCCTCACCCTCGGCAACGGTGCCCAGCTGAAGCACAACAACGAAGGCGTGGAAGCCAAGGTGTGGAAAGCCATCACGCCTTACACCATCCTAGGCAACGGGGAAGAGAAACCCAACGGCTGGAACCTCATTGCCTCACCGATGAGATACGCTGTGGAGCCTTCCGGAAATATGCTTTCCAATAAATTCGACCTCTACCGTTTCAATCAAAACGCGAATTTGGAGTGGGAGAACTACTATCAGTATTTCTACCTCAGCCCGTACTTCAAGCTCTTCAACGGTCGAGGCTACCTCTACGCCAATGCTGGCGATGGCAGCAACCCCTCTGTGATGATTGATATGGATGGCAAGTTGCGGCCTTCAGGCGAGAATGTTGAAGTGCCTCTCGTTTATAATGCTAATGCAAGTTACTCTGGATGGAACCTTGTGGGTAATCCTTTCGCTTGTAACGCCTACCTTGCCGATGGACGCGACTTCTATGTGATGAATCCCGCTGGCGACGAACTGGTCGTCAATGACTCCGAAAATGGTGTTATCGCCCCGATCCAAGGCCTCTTCGTGCAGGCCGCCGATACCAATGACGACGCGGTGACCTTCACCACCACGCAGCCCGATACACAGGGCAGAGGAGGCGCGCTTACCTTGAATGTGTATCAGGAGTCGGCCCTTCGACGGGCTCAGGGACCTCATTCCCTCATTGACCGCGCCCGCGTGCGCTTTGGAGAAGGCCCGACCTTGGGCAAGTTCAGCATGAGACCCAGCGGCACAAGGATGAGCATCATGCAAGACCATCAGGACTATGCGGTAGTCTATGCCGAAAAGCAAGGTGAGGTGCCAGTCAACTTCAAGACTGAGGAGAACGGTACTTACACGATATCGGTGAGCACTGAGAACACAACATTGCGCTATCTCCACCTCATTGACAACCTCACCGGTGCGGATGTGGACATGCTGGTTAACCCAAGCTACACCTTCGAGGCCAAGACGAGCGACTATGCTTCGCGTTTCCGCTTGGTGTTTAATGCCATCTGCGAGGACGCAGATGGTGACAGTGAGACCTTCGCATTTATCAGCAATGGCAACATCATCATTACAGGTGACGTCGACGGTGCTACCTTGCAGGTGATTGATGTGATGGGTCATGTCCTCGTCTGTAGAGACGCGGCGCGCCACGTATCTACAAGTGGGATGACACCAGGCGTGTATGTCCTGCGCCTCATCAAAGGCGACGGCATAAAGACGCAGAAAATCGTGGTGAGATAATCCGGATTACTGAACTGTCAAAATAAATCTGAGTGCGGGCATACCGCATTCAGATTTATTTTGTACTTTTGCACCCGCAAACGTGGAAAGATTTGATTTGATTGCAACCACAAGAAAAAATGCTAAACCAATGCGTTTTCCTTCCCTTTCAGTCAACTGCTTCCCACACAAATTCATTATTAACTAACTAATAAACAATTTGTTATGGGTTATTATTTCACATCAGAATCCGTTTCAGAGGGTCATCCCGACAAAGTATGTGACCAGATTTCGGATGCCGTTTTGGACGAGATTCTCCGTTTTGATCCCACCTCAAAGGTGGCTTGCGAGACTTTAGTTACCACCGGTTTGGTCGTCGTGGCAGGCGAGATCCGCACCAACGCATACGTCGAGATTCAGGACATTGCGCGCCGCGTTATCGACCGCATCGGCTACAATAAGTCGGAATACCAATTTGACGCGCAGTCCTGCGGCGTTTTGTCGGCGCTGCACGGTCAGTCGAACGACATCTTCCAAGGTGTGGGACGCACCAAGCCTGAAGAGCAAGGTGCCGGCGACCAAGGCATGATGTTCGGTTTCGCCTGTAAAGAAACCGAGAACTACATGCCCCTCACCATCGACCTCTCCCACCTCTTGCTGATTGAGCTGGCCAAGATCCGTCGCGAAGGCAAGAAGATGACCTACCTCCGTCCCGACGCCAAGTCACAGGTGACGGTGGAATACGGCGAAGGCTGGAAGCCCCTGCGCATCGACACCATCGTGGTCAGCACGCAGCACGATGAGTTTGCTGACGACGAGACCATGCAGAAGAAGATTGAGGACGACGTGCGCAACATCCTCATCCCAAGGGTAAAGAAACTCCTTCCCATGCGCCTGAAGAAACTCTTCGGCAACGACATGAAGCTCTACGTCAACCCGACGGGCAAGTTCGTCATCGGTGGCCCTCACGGCGACTCCGGCGTGACGGGACGTAAAATCATCGTCGACTCCTACGGCGGTCGCGGTGCCCACGGCGGTGGCGCCTTCTCGGGCAAGGACAGTTCGAAGGTGGACCGTTCGGCTGCCTATGCCGCGCGTCATATCGCCAAAAACCTCGTGGCCGCCGGCGTGTGCGACCAAGCGCTGGTGCAGATTGCCTACGCCATCGGCAAAGCCGAGCCTGTGGGCTTCTACATCAACACCGAGGGCACCTCGCATGTCAAGATGAGCGACGCCGAGATTGCTCTCAAAGTGAAGGAGCTGGTCGACCTTAGACCTTACTTCATCGTGAAGCGTTTCGGACTCACCAACCCCATCTTCGAGGAGACGGCCTCATACGGCCACTTCGGTCGTCAGCCCGAAGTCAAACCCGTTGAGGTCTTCTACAAAGACAAGACCACTTACGTAAAAGACGGCAAGACTTACAAAGACGTGGAGTTCTTCGGTTGGGAGAAACTCGACCTGGTGGACAAGCTGAAGAAAGCCTTCGGTTGTTAAGACATACCAAGTCCAACAAAAAAGCCTGCGAGAGAGTATCCCGCAGGCTTTTTTATCAGGCAACGCCATTTACTCGTTCTCTTCCCCTTCCTTCAAAGTCGATGTCAAGAACGTCGCCATGATTTCTTCGGGCGTCATGCCCAAGAACTCGATGGATTTCTGTGCATCGTCGACCAAGTCGCTCTGAGGGTAGTCGTCGATGAGCTTTTGGAAAGCCTTATGCGCTTGAGCCGTATCGTTGAGCTGGTCATTATATACATACGATCCGATGAGAAACAGGCCCATTGGTGCCCATTTCGATTCAGGATACTGTTGCAGCAGCTGGTTGCAGATCTCCTCACTTTTCGGTGCATCCTTTAACATCACGTAGATTTCCAAGGCATGATAAAGCCACTTGTCGGCTGAGGCATCTTTCGGGTTTTGCTTGACAAACTGGCAGTACTTATCCGCCACCTCGGGAGCCTTTTCCATATTCAGCGACTGATCTTCATGAAACAAGGTCTTTTCAGCTTCTTTCATGTCTTCGTTAGTAAGTTTTTTCTCGGTTTCGCCACAGGCAAACAGGCCAAAAGCCAGCAGGACGAAAGCCATCCATTTCAAGGTCTTTTTCATTTTATGCCATTTTTACGTTATTCGTTTTCTTGAGGCTGCGTGATACGACAACCCTACAATATTATCTGTGTTTTTTCTTGTGCGGGAAAATCATGCGGTAGTCCACGTCGCATTTGCCTTCTGAGATGGCGCGCAGTTTGCCTTGCAGCAAGGTTTTGCGCAAGGGAGCTATGCGGTCGACATGGACATGGCCTTCCAAATGGTCATACTCGTGCTGGATAATACGGGAACAGATGCCTTCAAACACTTCCTCGTGCGGCTGAAAGTTCTCGTCAAGGTATTTTAGACGGATCTTTTCCGGGCGCATCACCTCTTCATAAATATTGGGCAGACTCAAGCAGCCTTCCTTGAAGGGTACCATGTCGCCAAAGGCTTCGATGAGCTCGGCATTGATGAAGACCTTCTTAAAGTCCTTGGCCTCCGGATAATCGGGATAAAAGGGATTGCCGTCGACGAGGAACAGGCGGATAGACTTGTTGACTTGAGGTGCAGCCAAGCCGACGCCCTCAGAATGGGCTAAGGTCTCCCACATATCCTTCAGCAACGTATCCAATTCAGGATAATCGGGGGTGATAGGCTGGGCAATGGCCTTTAGGGTGGGGTGACCGTATGCTACTATTGGTAATATCATTTTGTTTAGTTGTTCAGTTATTCAGTTATTCAGCATTCAGCATTCATCATTCATCATTCAGCATTCAGCATTCATCATTCATCATTCAGCATTCAGCATTCATCATTCAGCATTCAGCATTCAGCATTCAGCATTCAGCATTCAGCATTCATCATTCAGCATTCATCATTCAGCATTCATCATTCAGCATTCATCATTCAGCATTCATCATTCAGCATTCATCATTCAGCATTCATCATT
>Ga0265298_10005496_pt1 | contig 15871 bp, 11 predicted proteins | sample AusTroGonzalo_MG_3_FD_193486 | JGI IMG/M metagenome (GOLD analysis project Ga0265298, IMG submission 193486) | Bovine rumen microbial communities from tropical cattle in Woodstock, Queensland, Australia - Gonzalo_01 | ecosystem: Host-associated > Mammals > Digestive system > Stomach > Rumen ... | reverse complement strand
TATCGAAGGAAATAAATGGATCTGCCCGGTAAAAAGAGCGGTTTTCATAGTTCCGCAGGCTGCCGAACTCGGCGCCCACCCGCATGTTATGCCCGTAGATGATATAAGTGTACGGCCGGGTTTCCAAGGCAGGATTTCGCCTCTGCTTTTTCTGTTATTATTTTATCATACCTGCCGAAAATTGCAACGGATGGGGGAAAACGGTCCCTGCCTCTTCAGTTTACAAAGGATCCCCGGGGCATTATAATGAATTTGTGACCTGTTGGTCATGTTTTGAAAAGTAGCTGTCATATGTTTCCCTGAACATCGAATTGCAGGTAAAATACGATCCCGAGGAGCTGAAAACAGATGGATAAACAGATTGTGGAATTTCTGATTAAGGCCAAACAGGCTACCTATGCCGGAAAAGGCGCTGAGACTGCTTCGTCCCGGGTAAAATCCCATGATCTGGTATACAGGGACGGGGATTATATGTACTACGATACATATCTGGGCGGTGACAAATTTGCGGGAGAAGAAGCGCTCTGGATCTCGGATATTCCATTCTGGAGCATGAACTATGTCGGGCGGGTCATTGGCGATCATTTCAGCGGCGATTTCCTGAAAGAAGCATTGCTTCATGTTCCGCCGGAAAAACCTTATCGGGGACCGCAGGATTATGCAAACGGGAACTACGCTTATCACTGTGATGTTGACGGCAGCTTTGACTGGTTTCAGGGACAGGAAACCATTCATTATCAGGGAAAACTCATCTATGAATGCCGTTTTCATGGAGGAATGATCAAATAAGCTCGAATATCTCCTGAAAAGCTTTAGTGCCGAAGGGGTCTTAGGGGCCGATTGGAAAGCCCGCTGGCGCTAAAAACGCCTTATACACCCTCGTTTCATTGTCTGAGGAACGGGGGTGTTCTGCATAAGCAGGGATAAAACGGTTCTTTCTGCGGCTCAGCCCTTGACGGCGCCGATGGTCATTCCCTTCACAAAATGCTTTTGCAGGAAGGGATAGATCAGGACAGGCGGAATCGTGGTGATAATGATCACGGCGGACTTGACCGCGATCGCCAGGGACGCGTTTGCTCCTACGCCTCCGGCCTGCCCCGCCATGCTGCTTCCGCTGACGATGTTGCGCAGCACCAGCATGGCCGGGTATTGGGAATCTTTCAGATAAATCAGGCTGTAGAACCAGTCGTTCCAGAAGAACACGGCGGTGTACAGGCCGATCGTGGCAATAGCCGCCCCGGAGAGGGGCAGTACGATGTGGAGAAGAATCCCGAACCAGCCATAGCCGTCGATCCGGGCAGCCTCTTCCAGTTCAACGGGGATCGTCCTGAAAAAGCTGATCAGGATGATGAGATAGAACGGGCTGATCGCAAAGGGGATTAGGATACCGAGGCGGGTGCCTGTCAGCCCGAGGGAGGCCACGAGCAGGTAGTTGGGAATCAGGCCGCCGCTGAAAAACATCGTGAAGACGACCAGTCGCATGACCGTCTTCTGCCCGCGCAGGAAAGACTTGCTGAGGGGATAGGCGAAGAGGATCGTCATCACAAGCGAGATGAGGGTGCCGCAGAAGGTATGGATGATCGTATTCCGATAGGCGGAAAGGAATGTGGGATAAGCGAAAATTTGCCTGTAAGCGTCCAGCGTGAAGTCCACCGGCCACAGGGAAACCCGGTCGTTCAGGATGGCCCTGGACGAGGAAAAGGAGATCGCAGCGATATGAAGGCACGGGATGACGTAGACGGCCAGCAGGACGAGCATGACGGCGGTGATGCACAGGTCCGTGGCCCGGCCGCGGCGCCCCGAAGGCTTCTTTTCGGAATATGCAGTCATGGTCTCTCCTCACCCCCATCAATAGATGCTCTCGCCGGACAGCTTCCGGCTCAGGAAATTGGAAGAGGAAACCAGGATCAGCCCGATCACTCCGCTGAAAAGGCCGATGGCGGTGGCGTAGGAATACTGGTTGGCGGTGGACTGCAGGCCTACCCGGTAGACATAGGTATCGATAATGTCGCTGACGGAGGAATTGGCCGGGGTATACATCAGCAGGACCTTCTCAAAGCCCAGCGACAGCAGGTTCCCGATCTTCAGGATCAGCATCACCATGATCGTGGGCAGGATCGAAGGGAGGGTCACGTGGAAAGCCTGCTGGAAGCGGTTCGCCCCGTCGATGCGGGCTGCCTCGTACAGGTCATCCGAAATGCCGGCGATGGCAGCCACGTACACGATGGCGCTCCAGCCTGTGTACTGCCACGCGTCCGTGGCAATATACAGGGGGCGGAAGTACTCTGGTTCGTTCATATAATACACAGGGGCCACGCCGAACCAGTCCTTCAGCAGGCGGGTGATGAGGCCGCCGGAGGGCGACAGCAGCTGCGCCAGGGTTGAGACCACTACCACCGTGGAGATGAACCGCGGCATAAAGCTGACAGTCTGGACCGTTTTCCTGAGCCGCGTGGCACGAAGCTCGTTCAACAGCAGCGCGAACAGGATCGGCAGGGGAAAATTCACCGCCAGGTTCAGCGCCGCCAGGATCAGCGTGTTGCGAAAAGCGTTCCAGAACTGCGGCTGGGTCAAAAACTGTTCAAAATAGCGAAAACCCACCCAGCTGACGCCGTAGGGGCCGGTGAGAGGGCGGTAGCGGCGGAAAGCCAGTACGTTACCCAGCACCGGCATCCATCTGAACAGGATAAAATAAGCGAAGGGCAGCGCCGCCATGACGTAAAACTGCCAGTACTGCGCCAGGTAATGCTTCCACGGCATCCTGCGCACCGCGGACGTTCCCGTCCCGCTTCTGTTTCCCCGTGGCTTCGCTTTCATAGACCATCCTCCCGTCCAACCGATATGAAAAAAGGCGGGATGCCCGGTAACCGAACACCCCACCGGGAAATCGGCGGTTTAATGCTTATATTCGTTGTAAAGCGCACAGAATTTCTCGATTCCCTTATCTGTCATTTCCTGCACATAGGCGTCCCAGTCGGCCTCGATGCTCTTTTTGCCGGTGAGGAAAGCGTCGTTCCAGACCTCGAAGGCGTCGTACAGCGTGGTTTGCAGTAATGCGGCTTCCTCGGCGGTCAGGTCGTCGAAGAAGGGCGTTGGCGGAACAGGCTGGATGGCGTTGTCCATCTGCGCCACCGCGGCGTTGATCGCAGCAAAGTTCTCGTCATACTTGGTCATCTCCATGTCCAGGTACCACACCATCTGTATCGTGCCGCAGCCATAGGCATTCTGCATGGTCTTGAAGACGCCTGCCGGGGAAGAAGTGATGTCGTCCGCAAAGACAATCCTGTCCCCGTCCATGGTGTATGATTCGCCCTCAATGCCGAGGCACCAGATTTTCACGGCTTCCTCGGAATAGAAAACCTCGTCAAGTTTGCGCACAACCTGTTCAAAATCCGGGCGGGCAGCGGTGCCGATGGGGAACATGATACCGGTTCCGACACGACTCCGGGGCTGGTGATGCGCGCCGCCGGGGCCCGTCAGCACGGGATAAAGGTTCAGTTTAAAGCCCTCAATCTCCGTCCCGTCTGTCCAGCCGCCGATCTGATCGTAATAGCCGTAGGTAGCCACCGCCTGTCCGGTCGCGAGCTTCCTGGCGGTAGACGTATCATCCTGCTTCATTTCCGGATCCAGCAGCCCTTCCGCATACAGCCTGGCGAAGAAAGAAATATAGTCCTTGTATTGCTCACTGATCGCGGCGGCAAAGTATTCCTTCCTGTCATAGTCCCAGCTGAGCACACTGGTGCCGGAAGCGGAATACTGCCCCACGGAGATGCCCCAGGAAGGCATGGTCATGCGGTACAGAACGCCGGGATTGATGATGGTTGTCAGGGGCAGCGAGTCCGGATAGTCCTCCTTGTAGGCCTTCAGGATCTGATACAGGTCATCAAAGGTTTTGGGCGCGGCGAAACCCTTCTTTTCCAGGTAGTCTTCCCGCAGGATCAGGCCGCCGTCATAGATGGGCTTCTCCCAAAGCATGGGCAGGTAATAATACTTACCGTCGCTGAGCCGGATGGATTCAAGGTCTGCCTGCAGGCCCAGTTCCTCGACACGGGCGTTGAAATTGGGCGTCCACTCGGTATAGTCGCTGATGGGTACCGCCGCGCCGTTCAACACGAAAGGCGCGTACTGTCCGGCAGAACTGACGCCGCGTATCGCGTCCGGAGTGTTCTCGCCGGTGGACAGCGCCAGGGTGACCTTGGTGGCAAAGTCCGCCATCGGGATAGCCTCGATATTCAGTTTAACGTTGTACTTCTCCTGGATTGCCCTGAGCGCCGGCCAGTCTTCCCGGAATGGGAGCGTCGGGTTATCGCTGTAATATAGGGAAATGGTGATGGGCGTTTCCTCTGCCATAACTGGAATCAGCGGCAGCAGCATCATGCATGCGAGCAGTAGGGTCAGCAGCTTCTTCATGTCCGGTAAATCTCCTTCTGTTTTTTTAATTCCCCCGGTATTGTCCGGATTTTGATACTTAATACAATAGCAGTTACAGGGAGAAAACGCAAGAAGAGTTCATGTTTTCCGGCCCGCCCTTGTCGCCCCGGCTCATACCGTCAGGATCCTCATCTCTTTTCTGTTTCCCCGGTCAGGTAAACAAAAAGTCTGAGCTATAGATAATTCTGATAAAAATGTATGAAAAAGCGCCCCTTCCGAAGAAAGGACGCAGGGATATCCGGATGATTCCGGCTTTGCCTTACTTGGCCAGCATCTTCTTGCCCTTGGACAGAGCCCGCAGGTACAGGATGTAGGAAACCAGCTCCAGCAGCAGCGCAACGACCGACAGGATGATATAGATGGTGGAACCGTCCTGGATCTTGAAGATGTTGATGATCAGCTTGAAGATCGCGGTTGCGCAGAAGGTGCCCTCGACCAGGGTGCGGGACTTCAGCGCCAGCGCCTTGGTCGCGGCATCCGGAATCTGTTCCGCCAGGTTGGCGATACCGGTCAGGACGTAGTAGGAAGCCAGCATGCTGAAAATGGTGAGTGCCGTATCCATCCACTTGACCAGGCCTGCGTTGTTGCTCCAGATGGCGCTGATCGCGCTGGCGATGATCCCCAGCACGGTCACCAGCAGGGCGATCTTGAAGGCGCCGTCATCCTTGCGGGCGATGATCAGACCGATCAGGTTCAGGACGAAGGCGACCAGAGCGATTACGGCTGAAAAGATACCGAGAATCGAGATGGGTGTTTTGGCGCTTTCGTTGATAATGATATCCTGCTCACCCACAAGAGTGCTGTTTGTGGCGACTACGACAATCAGGATAATCCCGATGACCGCTGCGAGCAGCATCAGCAGCTCGGCCAGCCAGATCTTTTTGACTCCACTGAATGCGTTTGGAAACCTCATGTTTTTTCCCTCTTTCTTTTGGTGATATTATGTTGAAGGCTGTACGTCTGGAACCCGATTGAATCGGTACAACCCATGGATGAACTCCGTCAGGGCATTTCCGGCAATCACAGTAGTTACCGGAGTCCTTTCACGCCCATGCCGTCCCGCCAGTTTTCCCGCTGCAGGGCAAAACGCTGTTCGGGAATCCGTTCGAACGGAACCCCGTGATCCCTGAGGACCTGCTCCAGCGCGCCGATGAGCGGAGTAATATCATTGCAGGCCTGGCAGGTGATGCGGAACTGCCCGTTGTGCTCGATGATATTCAGGTGCAGGGTTTTTCCCATGGCCGGCTGGCACAGGAACCGCACGTCCGTGATCCGTTCCGAATAGGCCGTTTTGTGCAGGGAGCCGATATAATCAATATAGAACGTATCGTGGCATATAGTCGCAAACCCGGGGATTTTTTTGATCTCCTCCTGATAGTCTGTGGCTTCTCCCATCCGCTTGCGGTACATGCCGCCGATATAATTATACTGGAAGCGGAAAAGGTCCGGATTCATCTGCATCTTCAGGATGCCCCTGAGCTGCGCGGCGCGCTGGGCGAAAGGCAGGGCATCCATGGGCGTTCCGCTGACGGGCAGAATGGCTCTGTTGGAACAGTTTTTGAAGGTTTCCTCACAGCCCAGCTGCCGCCGAACGGACACAGGAATATTTGCCACGATCGGCGCGTCCGCGTCCGGATGAAGCCGCATGATCGCCTCCCCCACCAGCATGGAAAACATGACCGCCGGGGACGTTCCGTTTCCCTTCACAAAGGCCATGAACGCGTCGGAGGGCAGGCAGAAGCCGTATTCCAGCACATCGCCGGTCGGATTGGGAATAATGTCCGGCAGGTGGTAGGGCGTCGGCTGTTCCTTCCGCTCCGGCATTTTGAATTCCGGCGAGACCTCATAGGTTTTGGAACAGGGTTCAAAGGTTTCCGCGTCCGTCATCTGATCCTTGTCGGTACGGATGCCGTTCGGGTCATATTCGGTGCCGTCCTTCATGCAGTAATAGTGGTACAGCACGGATTCCAGGAAAAAATTGAGTCCCTGCCCGTCGCAGAACCCGTGGAACATGGAAAACCAGGTTTTGTTTCCGTTCCAGGTAAGGTCCAGCAGATGGTAGTTGGTTTCCGCCCCGCCCACCCGGCGGATTTTGTCGGTATGCGCGACGGTCATGGGCAGCGGGTTTTCCGCGTAGTACACGGCGCCGTGTTCTTCCGTGAAGGTATCCGTCAGATAGGGCATCCGCTGAAGCGTCCTGTCCATGGCGCGCTGGAGCAGTTCGCCGTCAATTTCCTCCCGATGGGTGACCTCCACTGTAAAGACGTTCATATTGACCGGAAGATAAACGTAAGGGGTGGCGGAAAGGGCCAGTTCCTTTTTTTTGAAGTCCGGACGTTGGTTGCTCATTAGTTATTCTTCTCCTTTGCTTTTCATCAGGAATTCCTGGATATTGATATCCTGCTCATACAGGAAGTCCATGCAGTAAACGGGTTTTCCGTCGGGATAATCGGTTTGGAAGTTATCGACGGCTTTGAGAATGATGACCGCGCTCATGGAGGTGTCCCGCCGCTTGTCAATGAAGTATTCCGCGCCGCTGTCGCTGAAGGAAACCCGCAGCCATTCGGGCATCAGGGTGATTCTGACCCGGATGTTTCCGGCGGCGGAATAGGCGTCCGTGATTCGTTCGGTCAGCATTTCCTCCACGGCCAGCCGCACGGAAGCTGCCCGCCGCCTGCTGAAGCCGATACTTGCCGCCAGTTCGCTGACCAGGCTGGTTACCGGCACGATCGCGTAGCCGCTGTTCTTCACAACCACGTCGAACACCGTCACGCCGCCGGCCAGTTCCTCGTCCACCGACAGCCGCAGCAGCCGGGTAAGCATGTCCGCGTGGAGGGCCCGCTGGTCCAGTTTCCCGTTCACATTCAGGGGGAAGCTGTCGTACAGGAAAATATGGGAAGGCACCTTGAACCGGGCGATCACCTTGCGCAGGGCGTTTTTAATCGCCTCCTGGTCAAAGCTTTTGCCGCCGTCCGTCATGGTGATGCAGGCTTCCACGCTTTCACCGTAAATCGGATGCGGCGCGCCCATGACTTTCGCTTCCCGGATATTATCCAGCTGGTTCAGGGCGTTTTCAATCTCGGACGGAGAAATGTTTTCGCCGCCCCGGATAATGACGTCCTTGATCCGGCCGGCCAGATACAGGTATCCGTTTTCATCCAGCAAGCCCAGGTCGCCGGTATGCAGCCAGCCGTTCTCGTCGATGGGCTGCTTATCCTTCGGCAGCCTGTCATAGCCGTTCATCAGGTTGCTGCCCCGGGCAACCACCTCGCCGATTTCCCCCTGGGGCAGGAATCCGCCCTTCCCGTCCGAAATGCGGATTTCGAGGCCGTCGATGGCCTGCCCGACCGACTGGGCCCGCTGCTCGACCAGGTCGGAGGGGCGCACCATGGTCAGCGGCGCCGCTTCGCTCTGGCCGTACATGTTGATGAAGGTGGCATTGGCGTACTGCAGTTCCAGCCGCATCATCTGCATCGGGGTGGACATGCCGCCGGCAATCATGCACAGATGCAGGTTGGGAACCACGTTCTTCTCAAACCCTTCCGCTTCTGCCAGGCCCAGATAAACCGCGCCCACCGCCGCCATATCGGCAACGCGGTACGCGTCGATTTCCCGAACCAGTGTTTCGGGTTTGTAATTGGCGGGCAGACAGACGGTCGCTCCCTTGCAGAGATAGGCATAGCTCATCAGAAGGCCCAGAATATGGAACAGCGGAACCGCCACGCAGACGCTGCGCCCCGCGTAGTCCCCGGTATTCTCGTTAAACGCGTCCGCGTCAAAGCTCAGGGCTTTCTGGGAAATCTGCACCGCCTTGGGTTTGGACGTGGTGCCGGAGGTGAAGATGATGAAGGCTGTTTCATCCGCCTCGGATTCATCACGCACTTCAGGCGCTTCGACTGTCTCCCGGAACGAATGGCTCAGATCCAGTACATCCGGTCGGATATCCAGGCAATGCCCTTCCGGAATACCCGCCAGCGTCGCCAGGGCGTTCATGGCGTCCGGATTCTTTTTCGTCTCCCCGTTTTCCCCGCAAAGCAGGAAGTTCGTATCCGTCATGGTCAGCAATTCGGCCGCGTCGGCGCTGCCCATGCTGTAATTCACCAGCACGGCGGTGCCGCCCGCCCGAATGATCGCAAAGAACGCGATCAGCCAGTTGGCGGAATTGTACCCCCACAGGGCCACGCGGGAACCTTTCCCGACGCCCATTTCCCGGAGTTTCCCGGCAAGGCCGAGGATCCCCTTTTGCATGTCCTCATAAGTGCAGTTGCCCCCATTGCCGACAATGGCAAGCCGGCCCGGGTATTCACGGCAAAGCCGCGAGGAAAACAGATGACTGATATTGTTCTTATTCATCGTTTACTCTCTCCTTTTCAGAATTGAGTCGGATTCAGGTGAACGAAACGGAGCTGTCCGGCCGTTTTCAAAAGACCAGCGTCTCCTCCCGGACCGGGAAGAGACGCTGGCCCAAAAGTCACACCGGCAGCGATTACAGCCGTTTATTTCGCGGCTTCTTCATGGGTGTGTCCGTCAACGGCCTGGTGGATGTCGTCCACGTACTCATGGAGCAGGTCCAGCACGCCCAGCGCCTTGGCTTTGCCGACAGTGCCGTCTTCCAGGCCTGCGATGTGGTCGCGCAGCTTGGCGAACTCAGCCTCAAAAGCGATGAAGGGCGCTTCGTCCACGTCTTTCACTTCGTGAAGAGTTCCGTTATTTTTCACATAATTCTGCAGCTTTTCGCCGGTTTTTTCCAGCATCGCCGGCAGGCGGGAATTGGTGGCTTCCAGCGCGGCGGTGATCACTTCGTTCTCCATCATGGTGTCATAAACGGCCTTCAGGATGTGGCTGGATCTGAGGAAATCCACTTCGGGATCAACCTCTTTCGCTCCCTTCAGTTCATCATCGGCAGCCGCCAGCGTCGCGAACACGGCTTCGGCTTCCTCTTCCGTTGCGCCCATCTGAGCCAGTTCGCCGATCGTCTCAAGAATCACGGCCAGCTTTTCGTCTGCTTCTTTCTCTTTGATGGCTTCATCGGCCATGACATTGTTCACGACCTTCTCAAGCACAGCGTACACGCTGCCGGTCGTATTGAAGTTTTCTCCGGCCTTTTCCCGGATCTCGTCCAGATTGACCTTGCTGATCGCCTCCAGCAGATCGCTGAGCATTTCACCGACCAGTGCAAAGTGGTCAACTTCCTTGGCTGCGTCGTGGGCATGTCCGTCGATGGCTTCATGAATGTCGTCCATCACGGCATGGAGCAGGGTCAGCAGATCCAGGGCGCTCTGCTTCTGGCCCTCGGTTCCCTTCAGGTAGTCTTCCAGTTTTGCGATCTCGGCTTCAAAATTCTCGTAGGACGTCTCATCCACTTCGATCGTCACCACATCCAGGGCGCCGTTCTTTTCCACATATTCCTTGATCTGCTTGTTGTTTTCCTCAAGCATTTCAAACAGTTTGGAATCGGTCGCTTTGATGGCGGCGGTCAGGGCTTCGTTTGCCTTGCAGGCTTCCAGGATCGTTTTCAGAAGGTTGTTGGTAACGGTAATCGTCATCGCGGTGTCTGCCGCCACCTCTGCGGCTGCATCCTCCGCTTCGGCCTTGAGCCCCAGCACTGCCAGGGCGGACAGGATCTGGAATTCCTTTTCTTCCGTGGTCTTCGCGGTTTCGGGATCGTTGATGAGGGCGAGCAGCTTGTTCAGATCCTCGTTCTCTTTCCCTTCCTTGGCCAGGGCTTCGGCGGCTTCAGTCAGCACCGTTTTCATAACGGTAAACACGCTCCCGTTGGAGCTGTCCGCCGTTGCGGTGGAGTTTGCCCGCATGTCTTCCAGATCAACCCGGACGACCGCATTATGGATATCGGCCAGGATCATGTTGATCAGCCTGTTCATATCGACCTTCTCGGTTTCAGCCGGGGCTTCGGCGGCTGTTTCGGTGGTCGGTTCAGCCGCCGGAGCTTCGGCAGCCGTTTCGGCCATGGCGGAAAGCACGCTCATCAGCATGCACAGGGACAGAATCAGGGCAATCAGTTTCTTCATGATGATGGTTCTCCTCTCTTGGTTGTGTCTGTTACTTCCGGCGTCTTCGGCAGGGTGCGTTGTTACATCAGTTTCCGAAGCGCCTGTGGCAGTGTAACACACAAAGCGTTGCAAAAGCGTAACACAGAAGCAGGAAAATTAAATATTTTATAAAAAATTAATATTTTAAAGCTCCCGGCGAAGTAATCGCCGGGAGCAAAGCGTATCCGTTTTTGAGTTGCGGCCGTTATTGCGGGGCTGCAAACATGTTGGCGAGCTTGTTCACGTCGATCTGCTTGCCATCCATGATCATACCGACGCCCATGCGGGTCGCTTCCAGCACGATGAAGATGCACAGCACGATGGCAACGGCCGGAAGGATCAGGCTGATCTTCTTGTTCTTCGGTTCCCTGTTATAGGAGAACAGCAGCATGAATGGCGCCAGCAGCCCGATGGGCCAGGATTTGCCGATGCCCACGGCGAGGGAAAGGCTGACAAACGTGTCGCTGGTTTCTTGCGCAATCTCACCGGAGGCATTCACAGCGCCGAATGCATTCGCGTTCAGATAGGTCAGCAAAACAAGCAGGGCAAGATCAACCACCGCGAAGATGATCATCAGGATGCACAGGCGGATGGAGAGATGGAAGGAATTCCGGTTCGTCTGCATGAATGCCTGGTAGTCTTCATGGGTGTTGCCGTGCTTGCAGTAGCGGTATTCCCGGATTTTCACAACGAAAGCCATCACGATGAAGAGCAGGATCATGATCGGCGGCTTCATCGTCAGCAGCGGGAAGCTCCACAGCGGCAGAGTGATCTGATATTTGATCGCCTGGAGCTTCAGCCAGAAGCAGACGGCTTCGTAGGCGATGGGCAGGATCACCATGCAGCGCAGGATGAGGATCTTCTTCCCGGTGAAAACGCGCTTCGGGCGGGCGTTCAGGAAGTACATCATCAGCGTGCACAGGAACAGGTCAACAAACATGTTGAACGCCAGGAAGCCCCCCGGCACGAAAGCGCGGATGATCTCCGTCACCATGGGAACAACCTGGTCCGTCGGAATCAGGATCTTTTGCAGGATCCCGATGAAGTACCGGCTGCCGATGAACGTCGTGACGATGAAGATGCCCGCCGCGGCCCCGCCGTTAATGATCAGCAGCTTCTTGATATTGTCCGTGTTGTTCAGAATCCTTGCAAAGCTGGCCATCAGCAGCAAAGGCAGGGAGAACTGGGAGATGAAGCTCAGCACGCTGCCGAGCGTGCCGTACTGTTTGATGACGCCCTCGCCCGCCACCTTGCCGCCGAGGGAGATAATACCTGCCGCAACGGCCGCGACGATGCAGGCCCAGCCCAGGATCTGGAAATGCTGATAGTTCAGCGGGGCCCTGTATTTGATGTCGTTCTCCGTGGTAAACTCATGAAACTTCATACGTTTTTTCTTTTCCATGTGCTTTCCTTCTTTATTTTTTTTGTTCTATACATCATAACAGGGAAATCCCCGCCTGTCAATGCAGATAAGGCGGACAGGAACCGCTGGTCAGTTCGCTCTTCTAATCTCCGGAGGAACGTGGTATACTTTACGGAGACGGTTCTCCGGAAAGGGGAACGATGGGTACAGAATGTTGCCAAAAGAAAAAAGAACACGGAAAACAAGGAGGACAAAAGAAATGAAGAGATGGATTTGCGGGCTCCTGACGCTGGTGATGCTGACGGTGGGGCTTGGGGCTGCGGCTGCCGGGGAATCGGCGGGATACCGGCTGGAACAGGTGACTGTCCTGAGTCGGCATAATATCCGTTCTCCCCTGTCCGAAAAGGGATCCATGATCAGCGAGATCACTCCCCATGAATGGTTCAGCTGGACATCCAAAACCGGAGAGCTTTCTCTGCGGGGGGCTATGCTGGAAACCACCATGGGGCAGTATTTCCGGCTGTGGCTGGAATCGGAAGGGCTCTTTCCGGAAAACTATATCCCGGAGGAAGGGGCCGTGCGCTTCTATGCCAATGGATTCCAGCGGACGCAGGCCACCGCGCACTACTTCTCCACGGGCCTTCTGCCTGTGGCGGTGACCCCGGTGGAACGAATCGGGGAACTGAATTCCGATAACGGTACCTTCCTGCCGCTGATCCGGTTCATGACGCCGGCCTATGAGGCGGACATTCGGAAAGAGGTCGCTGTGCTGGGCGGAGGCGTCGGACTGAGCGGGTACAGGGCTTCTCTGGAAGAGGCCTGGCAGCTGCTGAAGACGGTAACCGATATGGAGCAGACGGAAGCTTATAAGAACAACGTCTACGGAGCGCTGGACACGGATGATACGGAACTGATCCTGGATCCCGCTGTCACCAAAGAACCCTCCATGAAGGGGCCGTTGAAGTACATGTGCTCCATTGCCGACGCGCTGGTACTGCAGTACTATGAGGAGCCGGACGATCTGAAAGCGGCCTTTGGCCATGAGCTGAGCGAGAAAGACTGGAAGACGATCGGAAGCGTTCTGGGAACTTATCTGAAGATCCTGTTCGGGACTCCACTGCTGGCGCCGACCCAGGCGCATCCGATGCTGGAGGAAATATACCACGAAATGAACACGGAGGGACGCAAATTTTCCTTCCTGTGCGGCCATGATTCCACGATCATGAGCGTCCTGACGTCGCTGGGCGTCAATGACTATGAGCTGCCCGGAGCGATCGAACCCACGACGCCCATCGGCGTGAAGGCGGTTTTTGAACGTTGGTCCGATCAGGAGGGAAAGAACTGGTATCAGGTTAAACTGGTGTACCAGAGCGTGGAACAGCTTCGGAGCATCCAGCCCCTTTCCCTGGATCAGCCGCCCATGATCGTTCCCATTTCCTTTGAGGGAATCGAGACCAATGCGGACGGGATGATCGCCGAGAAAGATCTGATGGAACTGTTCCGGAATCGGATCAACAGATATTATGAATTGGAAGAGATATACGGCGAAACAACGGAACAGGCTGAAGAACCGGCAGCCTGACGACGTATCAGACAAGACAGACAAGACAAAATACTTACTATGATTACAATCAAAAAATCCTGACTCATCTGAGAACACAAAGATATCCATGAAAAGTCTCAGTAAACATCGAAAGGGGCTGTCTCGAAAGAGGCAGCTCTTTTTATATTTCAGAAAAATGATATTACGCTGGAAGAATGCTTGACTTTCTTTCAACATGAAGGTGTTATGTCTCAAACGGAAACAGTCTTGACAGTATCGCTGCCGAGCATGGCAGAGATTATTAGTGGTATTAACACACGCGTCAAGTCCACAACGATCCAACTTTTTGTTGCCCGCAGCATATTCTGCGGCGGCTTTGGGCGCACAGCTGCCAGCCCAACACCGGGCAGGTAGCTCTTTGGGAGTATTCCCAAGAGATCATCCTGATCCGGTGTTTGGGCCAGGCTATGCGGCCACAGCAGGGGGGAGGGTGGGCGATCGTTCCCCGCAGGCCTGTCGGCGGTTGCCGCCGCGTCCGCGGTGACGGGGAACCCGACGACCCGCTGTCCGGAGACACCGGAAAAGCGGCTTGTCTGCCCGGTGTCTCCTGACAGCAATGGGGCGGCGAGGTTATCCTGTCACGAGGGGCGCAATGGCGGCGGATCCGCTGGCAGGGCGAGGATTCAAAAAAAGGCTTTCCGACTCCGTCCGGAAAGCTTCCGAGTTATTTAATTGTAATATATTTCTGTTTGCTGCTGTTTGGCTTATCCGGTACCGTCATAGCCAATCTGCCAGTCTCAAGCAGCGGATTGATATACTTCCTGACCGTACGCTTATCACCATAACCCAGCAATCCGGCAATCTCCATTATGCCTTTGGGTTCAGAACAGAATACCAGTATTCTCTCTTCTATATCCGATTTGTTACTTGTCCGGACTGGTACATTTTGATCCTTCACTGGTACATTGACTGGTACATTTGGGGGTTCAACTGGTACATTTTCCCCCAGTCTGTCATAGGGGATCGTCACAGTTATACTGTTTTCATTGAAACGGATATTCTCCTGGCTGTATGCCTCAATGATCTTCGGAACTCCGCGTCCGGTGTGCTCTGTGATATGAAGCTGAATGAAGATCCTGGACAAAGCCGGATTAACCGGAATCGACTCACCGGCAAAGAATCCTTCCATCGTCTGTTTTGGCGGTAGTTTCCCACGGGACAGGATTTCAAGACGATCATGGAAACCGGTAAACATCGGCGCATTACCGTCAATCCAACTGTTATGCACAAAGGCATTGATCACTGCTTCGCGGTATGCTTCCTGGTTAAACAATGGAATCTCCTTCCGCTCGACGATCCGGTTTCGTTCATCCGCCTGCGGAATATTGAGCAGATCTCCATAGCGCAGGACATCGTCCAGAGAGTATAACAGGCAGGTATTTCCGAACTCCCTGACCGAATACATGGTTGACGTCTTATCCTTTCCGGCGAACAGAGCGAAGCGAATCGGTATACGGCTGTCGTCTGAAAGCAGTTGGGCCAGCAGGTTATACTTTCCGCTTTCAGCCAGGAGCCCCAGGTTCTTTTTGAACGTTCTCCTGTTCAGCGTAATGCCTTTCGATTCATAGTAGACAAACAGCTTATTGAACGTCAGATCCTGATAAGCAGATTCTGTGTTCTCTATGGACGGCAAACCATTGCGCAGCACATAGAACAACTGGGATTCATGCTCCGGATATTTCGACAGTTTAACCTTGCTGGATCCGATCCGAAGATAACGGATTTCATCAAAGGAAACAGGTATTTTCTGTGCAGCCGGAATGATCAGAACGACAATCCTCTTCCCTTCCAGGCTCAGTTCCCGGAAAGCAAAGCCGATATCCGGTTGAGTGTTCCTGGCTAGATAATGCTGCAACGGTTCATTCTTTACGTCCCTATGGTAATCAAATGATGTGCCGATAATACAATGGGTATTGTTCTCAATCCCCCACACCAGATAACCGGCATCTTGTCCGACCAGCGCTGCAGCATTTGACAGCGCAGAAATGTATTCACCGATCTCATGATCCGTGATGCGATTGGTTTTGAATTCAAACCATTCTTCCTCATGGCTGTGGGCAGTCAGATCCCTGATGACCGCTTCAAGCTTTGCTGTATTTTCTGTTCTGCTCATCTGCCGCTCCTGCGTGATACTGGTATAAAAGCCGCCGGATGGCGGCTTCCCCTGCTGCGGGCGACTTTACAAGTCGCTTAAGCGCTCGTCTCCGTAGGGCAGGTACGCGTGGGAGCTATCCCCGCACCAATAATATGACAGATGGATTATGAGTTGTCAATTGCAATTTGCCGTTTGAAAAGCTCTTTCAAAAGTGTAACGCGTTCTGCTAAATTATCTTTGCTCCGGCGGCAGTTCCACTTCTGGGTTCAGGAAAGTTTCATAGGGCAGTTTTTCCCAGGGGATTCCAAGCTCATCCAGGATCGCCGCAA
>Ga0265298_10005495_pt1 | contig 15874 bp, 8 predicted proteins | sample AusTroGonzalo_MG_3_FD_193486 | JGI IMG/M metagenome (GOLD analysis project Ga0265298, IMG submission 193486) | Bovine rumen microbial communities from tropical cattle in Woodstock, Queensland, Australia - Gonzalo_01 | ecosystem: Host-associated > Mammals > Digestive system > Stomach > Rumen ... | reverse complement strand
GTCCCTCTTATTTTTCTTCTTCGATAACCGCAGATATTGCCTGTTCATCATATCATATTTTCCTGAAGAATGAAAACCGCAACATACTGAAATTGACAAGGTATTTTTAATTGCTTATACTCAACACAGCAGGAAAACAAACGGCAGAAAAACGGATGATAAGCATCCGGCAGTATTTTGATTATTCGGAGGGCAAGAAATGAGACGGAAGCATCGAACTGTTCTGTTTCTACTGATGATTCTGTCGGTGATGGTGAACCTGGCCGGTTCAGTTGCCGCTGAGGGACCGAAACGAAAAATAACCGTGATGGTTTATATGTGCGGCAGCAACCTGGAGAGCAGATATGGCTCTGCAACGGCAGACATAGAGGAAATGAAGAATGCAAACGTGGATCCTCAGCAGGTCGGCCTGCTGGTGATGACAGGCGGTTCCAACTCGGACAGTGGATATTTCAGCTCCCAAAGCAACCGGATTCTGGAAATCGCAGGCGGCAAAGTACGGAACAAAGCGGAGGAGACTGCGATGAATATGGGCGAGCAAAAAACCCTGGCCCGGTTTATCCGTTACAGTGTGGAAAGCCTTCCAGCCGAACGCTATGCGCTGATTCTATGGAACCATGGCGGCGGCCCACTGGAGGGCACCTGCTGGGATGAGACCCACGGGAATGACCATCTTACCCTGACAGAGATAATCGGTGCTATTGCGGATGGCGGGCTGGACCGAAAACTGAGCTGGATCGGTTTTGACGCGTGCCTGATGAGTTCACTGGAGGTTGCCGGACAGCTGGCACCTTATGCGGACTACATGATTGCATCCCAGGAGACGGAACCGCCGTTCGGCTGGAACTATTCCTTCCTGGCCGGGCTTGAAAACGACGCCGATGGCGCAGAAACCGGACGAAGGATTGTAGACACCTATTTCGAAGGAAATCAAAACACTACTGATATTCTGACACTGGCCTGCACAGACCTTTCAGCGGCGGAAGAGGCTATACGTGCTATGGATTCGATTTTCGCACCGCTGAGCAAACGCATGGACCGGGACCAGTTTCTGTCAATTTCCGGCTTGCGTATGAGTACGACCGGGTTTGGCAAGGCAGCGCCGGAAGTGCCAACGACAGGGTACGACCTGGTGGATGTGCGAGACCTGGTCTCCCGGCTGGAACAATCAGAAGAAACGGAAGCTTTTCTGGCACTGCTGGACCGGGCAGTGGTCTACAGTCGATCAAACGAGGAAGGCGCCAATGGGCTGACCCTGTATCATCCCTACGCCAACAAAACAGGATATGAGGATAAATGGAAGGAAAACTATGAACAGCTGGCATTCAACAAAGCATACCAGGATTATGTGAACGCCTTCGGAAGCATGCTGACGGGCGATATTCTGTTCCGCTGGATTGACCTGATTCCACGCACGCCAGCGGTGAAACCGGACGGGAAGTGCGTTTTTGAATTGCCACTGACGAAAGAACAGGCGGAAAATATGGTTTCCGCTCAGTTGCTGATTCTTCGCGATACCAAGAGAAACCGGCTGGATGATACCTGTGTTTTGATTGCTTCCTGCAGTGCAGAACTGGGGAAAGACGCAGTTTTGCGCGCTGAATGGGACGGCCGGGCGATTTTTGCTGAGACCGAAAGCGGAATCGTTTTAGGACCGATCAGTTATCAGCAGACCGATGATGGAAAAACGAATACGATCATTGCAAATTATTACCCAAAGAATGAATACCTAAAAGGCAGTCAACTGGTGCTTTATGAGTTGGATGCGGCTGACGATTCAGAATATCCATCTTTTTCCCGAATCCGTGTATGGGATGAAGCGACCCAGAGTTTTTCCAGCCGTATGACAATCACAGAGGAAGAGTACAGAATGATCGAATTCTGGAATTATTACCGAATTCTGCCAACCGCTGAGGAAGACCGGATTCTGCCAGGATTTGAAAAATGGGAAACCGGGAGCGATTTGACCTTGTGGATGACTTATCGGCTGCCAGATCCCTGGCATCTTCATCGCTGCCCACTGGAGAACGGGCAGCAGCTTTACGCAGTATTCCGGATTTTGGACAGCCAGCAGAATGCAGTCTGCAGCCTTCCGGTTGAGGTGCCTAACCAGCACCTGACTTATTTATATCCTGTTTCCGGGCAGGTTGAAACAGAGGAACTGCGGGCGGACATGTTCTGTACGGTGAATACTTCATCGGACGCATTCGGCTTACAAATGGAATGGACTTTGAAAAACAACACAGCAGGGAGAATCCGGATCCATCTGGACAATCCGATTCTTAACGGAACCCGGGTTACGGAGGGACGGCTTTACAGCACGCTTGAACCTGGCCAAGAAGAATTGATAACGCTTTCTCTCGGACGATACGATACCCTTCTGCTGAATACCTTAAAAAACATTTCCGGCACACTCGTGGTAACACGAAACGACGAAGAACAGGAGGAAGTCCCCTTCCATTTTACTTTTGATTCAGAGGATTTATCTTTACTGAACCGGCAAATGGATATTTTGAGTGAGGCTGAAGCGGATGGCATTTCTTTAAAGCTTTTGAATGTGGAGCCCGGCCTGGAAACAGGCTGGGACCTGGTTTTCCTGGCTGGAAACTATTCCGGTGAAACATGTTCCTTCGGAGATGTATATCTGAACAATATCCATATAGGGGCATGGTTCAGCGGTGAACTGCCGAATGAAACAGAAAAGGTCTATATCGTCCATGAAGACAATGCGATGATCGTCGACAGCATTTGGGATGGGATGACCATTGCCGGGCTCAATGCGGCAGGAACCCTGATCTATTTGGAAACAGATGTTTTGCAGGCAATGGGCGTACGGGAACTGAACAACATTCAGGTGCTTTACCGCAATCCGCATGAAAAGAAACAACAAATCTTCCATCTGTCCCTGAAGAACCCTGTTGTGCTCGGCGGCGAGAACCGAATGGTACGAGGAGAAGCGCCGGCAGAAGCCATTGTCTATCCGCCTGAGGATCTGCCATTACCGAAGGAAAGTGCTTTGCCTGTGCTGGCGGAGAACAATTTGTTTCAGGTTCGTCTGCGCCGATTCATGGCGGGCGAGACATCCATTGCCCTGTCTTTGGAATGGACCAACCTATCGGATGAATGGCTGTATATCAGCATGTCGCTTCCTGAAGGGAAGGAGAAGACGGATATAAAGCTATCTCCCAGCAGTACGACCATTTCACTGGGAACCTTTTCTATCGAGAGTTCAGGCAGTTCAGACCGAGCGTTCCGGGATGTTATGTTTTTCTTCTATGACAAGGATAGATCATCTGAAAAAGACGCTGTTTCAGCCATCCTTACATCATTGGAAACCATTTCAATGGGACGGGAAGGCGGCATGTGGATCAATGGGGAAGACTTCAACACAGCACTGGCCTGCCTGCCGGAGGTGAATCCTGAACAGGAGAAAAAGCCAATGACGCTGAATGAAACCATTCTGCTCCCCGAAAACCCGGAAGCTTACAGAACAGTGATGGAAGTGCCCATGGATTCCAAGGCTGAGGAAGAAATCAAATTTTACAGGATTGCTGTGATCCGCAAGAGCAGCGACGATTATTGGCAGATTATTTCACTGTACGATGTAAAGCCTGACGGTTCCGAAGTGCCGAAAATTTCTGATCCGGGACTCCTCCAGACAATCGCCGGCCATCCGGAAATCATGCTAAGAACTGCATTCGGTATGAGCGATTCCGATATATTGGCTGGCAAGATCCAGGAACCAATGTTTTTTTACACTAAGGACGGGAAGATACTCGAATGCTCCTCGATACGCTGGGAACTCGACTGGAATACCGGCAAAGCAAGCATTAAAGAAGTGAAGCAGGACCCAATCCCGTGTACCAGACAATGGGAAATTGTTTCTGAAAAGAATCTTTTTCCAATAGTCATTAAAATTGAGCCCAAAAGTGACGGAACGTTACCTGCCATTGGAGATTGCGAAATCCAGACGGAACCTAAACTGAGCACAAATGTACGATTGAACAATAAGCCACTGCAGCTGGAGCTTCGCCCGATTACGGCAGAAGACGATCTGTATGTAATGGTCACGGTGTTTGGGAAAAACGGAACAAACTGGTCTTTGCCTGTTTTTCCTTACCCGGTTTCCAATCACGCATCCCAATAATAGGGAGAACAAGCCGGCCAAAGAACAGCGAATCATCGTACGGAAAAATGTTGAAAGCGATTCTTTTGCAAAAGCGGAGGGTATGATATACTGTTTCCGGTGGGAATTCCGCTCTTTCCCCAATGCAGCTTTCTGAATAAAAAGGATTGGGATTGAACGATGGCAGTAAGACAGATTACGGCGATTGACGGCAACATTGCCGCTGTACGGAAACAGCATCCGGGCGGACTGCATTTTGTTGTCGGCGACACGCATGGCGAAGTATGGACATTGCGGGCGCTGATGGAAAAAATCGCCTTCAACCCGGAGCTTGACCATGTCTTTTTTGTCGGCGATTACAACGGCGGCGGATCCGTCAGGGACTTGCTGGGATATATAGCATTGTATTATCAGGAAGACTGCAGCCTACCCGGATTCCATATGATCCGCGGAAACCATGAATGGGAGCTGATGCCGGTTTATCCATTGGCCAACTTGCCGGATATCATCGTATACTGCGGTGACAACCTGAATTATTTCATTGTTCACGCGGGCATGGTTTCCTCTGCCTTTGACCTGATCCTGAAGGATATGGCAGAGGATCCGGCCGGCAGGCTCTTCAGCTACCGTCTGGACCGGCCCTGCGTGGATAAAGATGCCCCGCTCCGCCAGCTCATCTGGTCCAGAAGGGGCCTTTACTCCCAGAAGTCACGCTGGCAGGTTTGGCCGAGGACAGATGACCTGGTCAACAATTATGCCTACATTATCCACGGCCACACCCCGTATTGTTTTTTCAAGAACCAGTATTTCGGATACGGGGACAACAGCCTGTTCTGGGAACCGCAGAAAATCTGGTTCAGCGAAGACCTTTGTTCCTTCAATATCGATTCCAATATCAAGGGCAGATACGAAAACGGGGAATCCAGCCGGGGACTTACCTGCCTGTGCCTGGAAGTCCTGGAGGAGATTGCCGCAGCGAACGACTGTTACCTGTCCGTTGACAGCCTTGCTGAAGGGCCGAACGGCGTCTTCAGCGTTCCCTACCGTTCCGGATGGCCGACGGAGGCTTACGGAGACATCAACCGCATTCTGAAAGCCACACCGAACATGAAAACCATTACCCTGGATGAAAACCGGAAACCAGTCATAGTTTGAAATCTATCCGCCTGAGAAAACCGGGAGGCAAATTATTATTGACGGAAGGCATGGTACAGCATTATGGGAAAAATCATCGGAATTGACTTTGGCAATGCCAACGCGAGCGTAGCCGTGACAGAAGGCGGAAAGCCTGTTATCATCCTCGACCATGACAGGAAAGAGGCCACGCCCTGCTTTATCGCCGAAGGATCCAATCGTATTATCGGAGAGTACGCGAAAAGGATGATGAATACCAGGCCGGGTCAGATTGCCCGATCGTTTCAGGCAGATCTGGGCAAAGCCAATGCTCCTTCATCCGGATTTCCGGCGAAAGCTGCCGGAGATTACGCTGAGGCCATGCTTTCCTATTTGATCCAATCAGCCAATGATTACCTCGGGGAGAAGGTTTCGGGCGCGGTTTTGGCGGTTCCGCCAACGCTCTTTCAAAAGCAGCGCCTGGCACTTGCTGACATTGCCGGAAAAGCCGGGCTTTCCTATGTCGCTTTCATGAATGACATTTCAGCCGTCGCACTGCTGAACTCATATGCGCAACAGGAAGGCCGCTTCCTGATTTATGACTTTGGAGCGGCACATACAAGCATCTCTGTTGCGGAAACAGGGGATGGTGTGGCTGAGATTCTTTCCGCATACGGAAGAAAAACGATCTGCGGCGATTTGTTTGATTATGAAATTGCCAATCATATTGCCCGCACAATCTATGAACAGTATCATCTGAAAATTGAGAACAATTCGCCGGAATGGGCACAGATCCTCTATTGGGCAGAAGACATCAAGAAGCAGCTTTCCGTTTCTGCCTATGCATACGCATGTTTCCCGCTGTACTGCCAAAACGGGAAAACATATCAGCCTGTTGAAACAGCCCTTTCCAGAACTGAGTTCGAGAATATGATTGGCAAGCATCTGCAAAAACTCGGGGAGATGACGAAAGAAGCTCTACAGGAGGCAGGCGACACCCTGTCCAACATCCAGCAGGTCATCATCGGCGGAGGCTGCAGCGCCATTCCCTGTATTCAGCATGCAGTGGAGCAGATTACAGGGAAGAATATTCCCTTCCGAATCCTTTCGCGTTCCACAACCGCCATGGGCGCTGCCGTTTTGGGCGGAATCCGAGCAGGTGAAATACGTGACCAGCTGCTCCTGGATGCCACATCCCATATTATTGGAATCAAAACAGAGGGGGATGTTGTGACCCCGCTATTGGACAAAAACACAACGACCCCGGCATCAAAAACGCAGATCTTTTCCACGGCCTCAGACAACCAAAGTGATGTGGATATCTATATTCTGGAAGGCGACCAGCCTGTTGCAGGCCAATGCGAAGTGCTGTTTCATGAGCACATCAGCCATATACCACCTGCTCCGAGGGGCGTTCCCAAGATCGAAATATTGATCAGTGTTGATTTTAATGGCCTTGCAAGCATTCAAAGCAAACTGCTGCCTCCGGCAAGCAATTCCGGGCCAGCCCCCCAAAGCGGCGACCCGCAGCCCAAAAGCAATGGGGCGCCTCCCCCTGCCCGCCCGCAGAATAACAGCAGCGAACCAACCCACTCCGACCGTCCTCAGAATTACAACAACGGGATCAACCCCACTGTTCGGAAAATGATTGATGATATCCTGCCGACCATTGACAACCTTGACCAGGCGATCCGCAATACCCGCGACCGGTCCGTTGCAGACGGAATGCGAAACACGATTCGCGGCCTGCTGGAAAAAATAGAAGGGTGGGGCGCAGAGGAAATCCCGGCCCTCGGAATGCGCTTTGACCCGCATTGCCATGAGGCTTTAATGGTGGTTTCCGGTGACAAAGACGATATTGTTACGGAAGTCATCAAACGGGGGTTCCGGATGAACGGCCGTGTGATCCGGTATGCTCAGGTCATTGTCTGCCAGCGGAAAAAATAGAAAAATCTCCGGAACTGTAACCTTTTGCCCCGGGCGCGGATATTACTGGTGAAAGCGGCCTGAAGGCGGCTTCGGAAAGGGGAAAAAGAACCATGAAAAAGATAATCAGTATTGCAACTGTGATTGCGATGATCTGCGTGATGGCGTCGGGGGCGTCAGCCGGGGGATGGACGGTGCCGAACAATCACAGCGGGAGCACGGGAAGCGGATGGTATTCCGGGATTACGGTCCAGCTGATTGAAGACCTGGCAACCCGAAGCGGGCCTTCCACGACCTATACCGGCTGCGGTTCCTATAAAATGAAGGGTCAGTATGTGACGGCGCTGGCCAGGGCGTATGACAACGGCGGCGTTCTCTGGGTTGAAGTGGAGTTCTCCTATGGGGGCGGCTACCGCCGGGCGTGGACCGGGGCGAAGCGGCTGGACATCAGCGCAAGCCAGCTGGCCAGCCTTCCGGAAACCTATTACTCCCTGATCGGATACGGAACGATCACCTGTATGACGGTTCCCAGGTTCGGCCCGGGAAGCATCTATTCCACCTACAGCGACAGGAACCTTTACCGGGGAGACATGGTGGCCGTCATCGCCGAAGCGGACGGGTACTATCTGGTGGAATGCTATCACACCGACGGGCATATCCTTCGCTGCTGGATTCCGGTTTCTTCTGTCGAATAGTCCAATCTAATCAATCCATTCAATCAGCCGATTCAAGGCTTGCGCAAGGCCCCTTCCCATGGTATGATTTTCTGAAAGGAATCTGATAAGGAACCTGAAGGGAATCGAACGGGGGAGGGGTTTCTATTAACGGCGTTAGAATGAGCGACGCGGAACTCACCCGGGCTTATCTTGATTATTCGGATATGGTTTATCGGATTGCCCTGGTGCAGACCAAAAGCCGGGCACAGGCGGAAGACATCCAGCAGGATGTATTCATGGCCCTGGTCCGATACTCAGACAGGATTCACAGTGAAGCGCACCTGAAAGCCTGGCTGATCCGGGTTACGCAGAATGCCTGCCACAAGCATTATCGCAGCCTGTGGATTAAGCTGACCGTTTTATATGACGATACCCTGTACAAGGAAAACGAGGGCGACAGCGCGCCGGAAGACCCGGGAGGCTATCCCGGCGCGGACGACCCGGACCACCTATATGACGAGGTTGTGCAGGAAGCCGTGGAAAAGCTGCCGGAGAACTACCGAATCGTCATTCACCTGTTCTACTATGAGGAGATGCCGGTCCGGGATATCGCCAAGGCGCTGAATACTTCGGAACAGAATGTGAAAACCAGGCTTTCCAGAGCGCGGGACAAGCTGCGACAACAGCTGGAGGGAACAATCAAATGACGGATAAACAGAGATCAGCATACCAGCGGGAGATGGACCAGATCCATGTTCCGAAGGCAAAGGCCGATGAAACGCTGCGGATGATGCTGGAGGAAAACCGGCGCCTGAGAGCGAAAGAGAATGAAGAAGGGGAACGGAAAAAGGCCGGACGCCGGCTTCCCATCTACGCGGGCGCGCTTGCGGCCGCCTGCCTGCTGCTGGCGGTGGGGCTGGCCCTTCCACGCTCCGGCGGATATCAGTTCGACAAGGTCGGGCTGAATGCCCTTGTGGTTTCCGCAGCCCCGAAGGGCGCAACGGTGACGGAGGACGGCGCGGATACGGTGCTCGGGACATCGGCGGAAGCGGTTTTTCCCGGATGGGAAGTCGCCAGCGGGCAAACGCAGGCTTATCCGATGGGGTCAGGAACGGCGCATGAATCCGTTCTGACAATCCGGAAAGAAGGACAGGAGCTGCGGGCCACCGTGACGGACTATGAGCCGGCCCTGTTCAGTACGGTTCAGAAGGAACAGCAGATTGCGGGAAAGAAGGTCCGGCTGGCCTATAACGAGGAAACGCAAACTTATGCCGCGGCATATGAAGAAAACGGAAAATACTGCGTGCTGACAGGCCGGATGGAGGAAAAAGCGTTTCTGGAGGCCCTGAAGGGCATTCTGGAAAAGAAATAAGGTTTCGACGAAAACGATATGACAGCGCACAGGATCCCCGGGGATGCCTTTACGGCGGCGGAACCGGCAGCGATTCCGGAGGGAGGAACATGATCAGAAGAGTTATCCTGGCACTCCTGCTGGCGATCCTTCTGCCTTCCGCCTGCCTGGCGGACAAGGGCCTGGGCAGCCTGATCGGGGATCCGTATGAACATGTGGACGTATCGGGCAAGGATGGCCCGGCGGTATACAACACGCCGGATGAAATCCAGAAATCCACGGAATACACGGTGATGCTCTATCTTTGCGGAAGCAGCCTGGAGCAGCGGGCGTCCGCATCCATCGACCTGATGGAGATCGTTCTGTCCGGCTTCCCGGAGAACCGGCTGAATGTGGTCGTGATGGCCGGAGGCGCACAGCAGTGGTTCCTTCCGCAGATCAGCGCGGAATCAACGGAGATCTACCAGGCGGGGAATAACGGCATCCGGATGCTGACATCGGACGGAACATTGCGGAACATGGGGGACCCGGAGACGCTGAGCTATTTCCTGAACTACACCCGGGAGCGCTTTCCGTCGGACCATTATGGGCTGATTCTGTGGGACCACGGGGAAGGCTCCATCATCGGGGTCTGCCGCGACACGAATTTTCAGGATGACTGCCTGAGCATGGAGGAGATGCGAAGCGCGTTCCGGAACAGCCCCTTTGCGGAAAACAGGCTGGACTGGATCGGGTTTGACGCCTGCCTGATGGGCTCGGCGGAGATCGCCGGGGTTGTGGCGCCCCATGCCCGGTATATGATCGCCTCCGAGGAATCCGAGCCGCCGACCGGCTGGGATTACAGCTTTTTGAAGGACCTGAGCAGCGACGAGGCCCCGGAGGCCACCGGAAGGCGAATTGCGGAACAATATATCGGGTCTGTCCGGGAGAACATGCCGGGCGTGTTCGAAACCGGCAAGGTGACGATGTCCTGCATCGACCTGGACAAAATGGAAACGGTATCCCAGGCGCTGTCCGGGTTCATCCCGACAGTGGCGGTCAACCGTGAAAGCTATCCGAAGCTGTCCAGAACACGCCGGGGCATGGTTTCTTTCGGACGGAATGAGGAAGATTCCCGGTACGATTACGACCTGATCGACCTGGCCAGCATGGTGGCAAAACTTGCTGATTTCGGGGATTCCGGAAAGGCATCAGCGGTGATGAGCGCACTGGAGGGCTGCGTGCGGGTTTCCGAATCCTCCCGGGAGGACTGCTCCGGACTGACGCTCTATTTCCCCTTTTACAACAAGAAGCTCTTCAGCTCCATGGGCGACCGGTATGCCACCCTGGGCTTCTCCAGCGAATACGCGGGTTTTGTGCGGGACTTCGGAACCCTGCTGACCGGCGCAGGCAGCACCGCCCTGAGCACTGCCGGACAGACGGAAATGGAGGAGGCCCATAAGGACAACCGGACGGTGGCCCATCTGCCCCTGAGCGAGGAGCAGCAGGAAGAAATTGACGTGGCGGAAATCGTGGCCCTGCAGCGGGCGGAGGACGGGGAAGGATGGCGGCTGGTGGCCACCCAGGACGCGGAAATCAGCCCCTACGGCAACCTCGGCGGCGAATACGTCCATACGAACCTGTTTCTGACGGACGCCGACGGGAACCCGCTGTACGATGTTCCGCTGGTGTATGTGGAGCGCGACGACGGGCTGCTGTCCATTCCCCTGAGGCTGACCGATACCGGCGGAAAAACCCGCGAAGCCCGGCTGATCGGCCGCAGGGACCCTGTGACCAACTGGGTGACCGAAGAAACGGTTTACCTTTATGATGACGCGATCGGCGGATACTCCCCGCGGCTGACCGCCAGGCTGGCTGACTTTGCCAAAGCGGCCTACGTGGCGGAGGAGAAAAAGGAAACCTGGTACGGGGAAGCGGGAAACAGTGCCCTGCGGCCGTTTTCGGAATGGGAGACGATCTCCGAAGAGGAATACAGCTGGATTCCGGACGGATCCTGCCGGCTGCGGTTTGTCCGGGATTACCTGGATCCGGCGACGCTGGCCGTTTCCTTCCGGATTACGGATATTTACAACAACGTGTATATGAGCGACCAGGTAAATCTCCGCGGGCAGGCAAAGACGAAAGCCTATCTCCTGGAATATGACGACAACCACTGGGTGCTCCTGGACAAAACCAACTTCGGCGTGACGGACGGAACGGTGTACCTCCGGATTCAGAACCTGACGGAGGCGGAGGCTGTGATCAAAGTCCGTGGGACGGAGCTGAACGGGGAGCCGATTGAAGCCGAGACAGAAGTCTGGGGAAACGGTCCCAACTGGGGACTTGCGCCCGGGGAGGAACAGCTGGCTGTCCTGAGCCTCCCGCAGGGAAAGGAAACAGATGTCCGGGAACTGCACATGGAGATTCTTCTCTCAGACCCGGAGGGCCATGAGACCGGAAAGGCAGGTGTTGTGATCCGCTGTACAGGCGAATGACGCCGTGGATTCCCCGGATGGGAATTGTTCTGCCGCATTTATTATAACTCGTTTGGACAAACCACCGGCGTTTTGTTCCCGCAAAACGGAGCATGGGCCGGGACGGCTGCAGGATGCAGATGAGAAAGGAGAAAAAAGATGAAAAAAGTACTGGCTGTTTTGATGGCGATGATGCTCTGCCTGGGCATGACGGCTGCGGCGTGGGCCGAAGTGGTTCCCCCGGAGGCGGAGAACTGCGAAGCCGTTATCGTCAGCGAGGAGGCCCTCGCGACGATTGAGAAGGAAGCCGCGGAGAGCGAGGGAGACGCGTCCAAGTCCAACAGCTCCCTCGCGGGCGAGCTGATCCGCTTTATTCCCGCGTATATCGAGGCTTCCACCAACAAGCTCACCGTTTACGGTTTCTTTTTCAACATGAACACGGATGTCGCCGTGGGCGGATTCCGGAATTACAAGATGGATATCTACTACGGCAACCAGCTGATTGCCAGCGGGAATTTCGGGACCATCAACGATTTCACGATTGAGCCCCTCGGGCTGAGATACCAATCCTTCACCTACAACGGAAAACACAGGCTGAAGAACGGCACCGCTGTCTGCGGAGACAAGACGTACAGCGTTACATCCTATCAGTTCTATACTTACTCCAGATAATGCGGGCTGTTCCGGCAGCGGGCGGTTCCCGCTGCCGGCTGATTCAAACGAGTTATAATAAACGCGACAGGATGTGCGGAACCATGGGAAAAAGCCGGGCCTTCATGTGGATCCTGGTACTGGCGTTTTGCGCCGCGGCGGTTTGCTGCGCCGGGGCGGAAGCGGAAAAGCCGCTGACGCTGATGGTTTATATGGCCGGCAGCGACCTGGAAACACAAAACGGCGCCGCTACGGCGGATATCCAGGAAATGATCGGGGCAGGCTGCGATTATTCGCAGGCGAATATTGTCATTTTGGCCGGCGGAGCGGAACACTGGCAGATGGGTTTCTCTGCGGGGGAACTGACCGTTGCGGAGCTCGGCGCCCGGGGAATGAGAATCCGGGACCGGTGGCCCGGCGCCAGCATGGGAGAGCCGGAGCCCCTTTCCTCCTTTCTGGCCTACGCAGCGGAAAACTATCCGGCCCGGGAGTATGCTCTGATTATCTGGAACCACGGAGGCGGCCCCCTGGAAGGCGTATGCTATGACGAACTGTACAACAGCGACCGGCTTTCCCTGGAAGACCTGCAAAACGCCCTGAAGGAAAGCCCTTTCGGCGAAAACCGGAAGCTGAGCTGGATCGGCTTTGACGCCTGCCTGATGGCCTCACTGGAGACGGCCATTGTCTGTTCGGATTATGCCAAATATATGATTGCCAGCCAGGAAACCGAGCCCGCGGCCGGGTGGAACTACAGCTTTCTGAACCACGTGGCGGAGAACCCGGACGGAAGCGTCGTCGGGCCGGCCGTTGTGGACGCCTACATGCAGGCCAACCCGGATATTCCGACGCTGACCCTTTCCTGCATCGACCTGTCCCGGGTCGGGCTGGTCCGGATTGCCGTATCCAATCTGTTTCAACGGCTGCGGGACCAGCTGAACCGGGAAACCTTCTCCAGCCTTTCCAACCGGCGGCGGGACACCCGCAGCTTCGGAAGGCGGACCACGCTGAGCGACTATGACCTGGCGGACCTGTATCACCTGAGCGAGCAGTATTCCTCCAATGCCCCGGAACTGGCGGAGGCGGTACAGGCCGCGCTGGACTATGCCGTGATTTACAACAGCAGCCATCAGGAGAACGCCCACGGGCTGTCCCTGTACTCCCCATATTACAACAAAAAAACCTATCAGAGCGGGTGGATCCGAACCTATGAAAAGCTGGAGCTGCCCACTTCCTATCTTTCCTGGATCCGGCGGTACAGTTCCTTCTGGCTGGGGGACCAGCTGGCAGACTGGAGCAACCTCCGGGGAAGTGCGCTGCCGGTAGCGGAGGATGGGTCCCAGACGCTGGAGATGACGCTGACCAAAGAACAGCAGGAGCATTTCGCCACTGCCAAGCTGGTGATTCTGCGGGACCAGGGATATGACAATGCCTATTTCCAGGTGTATGAACAGGCCAACCTGGAGCCGGAGAACGGGGTGCTGCGGGCCGCCTATGATTTCCGGTGCCTGTACGTGATCGACGAACACGGGAATCCGGTCAGCGACGCCTATCCTTTTTTCACGGCGCCGGAGGGACAGTATGCCGTGATCGCAGACCTGGAAACGACCAGCCTGTACCGGAACGAGGTTCTGACAGACCGGGGAGAGGCGTCGGACTACAGAAGCCGGTTTGTCAACCTGCTTTGTTCGCTGGACCCGGAAACGGACACCCTGGTGGTGGAGGATGTGATCGCCCAGCCGGAGACGCCCGGGGAACTGACCACGGGAAAACAGTACCTTTCCATTAACGCATCGGCCTGGCCGTATATTTTCTTCAGCGCCAACCGATACTCCTATCTTCTGGCCCGGGACGAGGACACCGGCCGGATTCTGCCCTATACCCAGTGGCCGGAGGCCACCATCCCGGTCCAGAACCGGACGATGATCGACGGGGACGGCAGTATCCTTTCCATCTCCGAATGGTCGCGGCGGTATCATGAGCAGACCGCGGATGAGCAGGACTGGCTGTATTTCAGCGAGGTGGACAATACCAGGCCCTGGTCCCTGCAGTTTAAGAAGGGGCTGGATTCTTCCCAGCAGTTCTATGCCCAGTTTATCGTGACGGATACCCAGGGGGTGGAATCCGCAACGGAGCTGATTCCGCTGCACTATCCGGCCCGGAAGGACGCCCAGCAGTTTGACCGGGAACTGTACCGGGACGAGGAAGTGGCCATCGGGCTGGAAAGCATTGAGGTGATCCGCGCGGAAAGCGGAAGCGGACTGTATTTCCGGTTCCGGATTGAAAATAACACGAACCGTACTCTGGGCTTTTTTACCGCGGATATGGCGCTGAACCGAACGACCATTGACGCCACGAACCTGCTGCTGCCCAACGGTATTGCGCCGCACAGCGTGATGCGGGAATCGGTCTGCCTGCCCGCGGAGGATATCCCCTATCTGGAGGGGAAACTGGAACAGGTTGAGTTTATGGCAGCGGTCTGGCAGTCCGGGAGCGTCCAGACCTCCCTGAAGTCCATCCCGGTGAAGCTCGATACCTCGATCGACGTCGGAGCCCTGGAGATTCCGGAACCGGGAAGGGGCGAGGCGCTGGCCGAAACGGAGGAAGAGGGGCTGACGGTCCGGCTGATGGACGTGAAGGAGGGAAAGGAAGGCATTCTGGAGGGGAAACTGCACTTTATAAACCGCGGGCGAAGAACCTTCGAGATCATGTTCTTCCGGGATGAGACCTATGCGCTGGGGGATGCCATCCTCAACGGAAACTTCTTCCGGGATGTGCTGCATGCCACGTACGGCTCGGTGCTGGTGCCCGTCGGATACGACCTGTATATCCCCTTTACGCTGGACAGGAGAATGCAGCTCGATCCGGTGGGAAAAGCACCCCGGGATCCACTGTTTTCCTGCACGGACGGATTTGATTACTGGGGGATTACGGAACTGCGCAGCGTGACCCTTCCGCTGATCATCAACGGGGACTCCAGGCTGTTCCATTTTACACTGCACCAGCCGCTGCCCCTGACCTACCGGCCACAGGGAGCGGAAACCGGTTCAGGCAGCACCGCCGGACAGCTGTTACTGAAGAACGGCCAGCTGATGCTGGAACTGCGGTCTGTCCGCATGACGGAAGACGGGCATCTGCGCCTGCATATGGATATCTGCAACCAAACCGGCCGGAACCTGGCCTTCCGCATGCCGGACTGCATGCTGGAGGACCAGTATGCGGCGGCGGCCTATGCGGCGGAAACCAGCCTTCAGGACGATGAATTTGTATCGGGATGGATTACCGTTACCGCGGAGGAGGGCGCCCACCGCATGGTGGCAGACCTTATCCCTTCCGAAGACATCGGACGGGCCAGGGAGGCTGTTTCCGTTTTCCTGACCTTTGAACTGGCAGAGAAGAACGGGTACGAACAGTACGAATATGAACTGGACTGGAAACGCTCGAATGAAGCGATGCTGATGCGGCTGGGCGGAACGGCGGAATCGTCCGCGGAAGGGGCCTGGGAGCAATGGCAGGTTGTTCCGGCGGAAATGCTTCCTGAGCTGGACCTGGACGAAATGCTCGGCGGGAAACCGGAACTGTCGGAGCACTGGCAGCAGGC
>Ga0265298_10005494_pt1 | contig 15875 bp, 10 predicted proteins | sample AusTroGonzalo_MG_3_FD_193486 | JGI IMG/M metagenome (GOLD analysis project Ga0265298, IMG submission 193486) | Bovine rumen microbial communities from tropical cattle in Woodstock, Queensland, Australia - Gonzalo_01 | ecosystem: Host-associated > Mammals > Digestive system > Stomach > Rumen ... | reverse complement strand
ATACGAGATGAACTTGAAACCGCGCGTCTCATCGAATTTCTCCGCCGCTTTGATCAGACCAAGATTGCCTTCGTTGATCAGGTCAGGCAGACTCAGACCCTGGTTCTGGTACTGCTTGGCTACGGAAACGACGAAGCGCAGGTTGCTTCGAACCAGCTCTTCCAATGCCGCACGGTCGCCGTTGCGGATACGACCGGCTAATTCCACTTCACGATCCACGGTGATCAGCTCCTCGCGGCCTATCTCTTGCAGATACTTGTCCAGCGAGGCGGACTCACGGTTCGTGATTGATTTTGTAATCTTTAATTGACGCATTTCTAAACATAGTTTAGAGTTGAGAGTTGATAGTTGAGAGAAGTTGGAATGTCATCTAGTTAATAGTTTAATGTATAAAAAATACTATTTAACTATAAACTAAAAAACTTCTTTAAACTCTAAACTATAAACTTTCAACTTTATTTTGTGATCCGGTCGGGATTCGAACCCGAGACCCACAGCTTAGAAGGCTGTTGCTCTATCCAGCTGAGCTACCGGACCGCGCGCAAAAAGCGCGCAAAGGTACTGCTTTTTTTTGACATGTGCAAGAAAAATCGTATTTTTTTTGCGTTTGCCCCTCTTTTTTTTAGAGCAGAGTGTCAAAAAGCTGTGCCAGATCCTGCTTGCGGCACGCGCCTACGTGGCGGTTAACCAGCTCGCCGTTGTGGAAGAAAAGCATCGTCGGGATATTCATGATGCCGTACTCCTCGCAGGTGTCGGGATTGTCATCCACGTTCAGTTTGCCGACCACAATCTTGCCGTCGTACTCGTTGGAGAGTTCCTCCAGAATGGGCAGCATCATCTTGCACGGGCCGCACCAAGCTGCCCAGAAATCTACTACCACGGGTTTGCCTGACGCAATCACATCCTTGATGTTAGCGTCTGTAATTTCTACTGTCATGATTGTTGTATTTGTTTGATGGTTATTTTTTTCTGATTCGGTTTGCGCAGCAATATCTCCGTCAGCGGGTCTTCCAGATAGGTCTGGACGGCTCGTTTCACGGGACGCGCGCCGTTCTTGGTGTCAAAACTCTTGTCCACCAGTTGGCCGATCACCTCCGGCGTGACACTCAGCTGGTGTCCCTGCGTCTTGAGGCGCTGCTGCAGCATGCTGATCTCGATGCGCACGATCTGTCCGATGGTCTCGCGGCTCAGCGGCTCGAAGGTCACCACATTGTCGATACGGTTGACGAACTCCGGCGGGAACTGCTTCTGCAATGCTTTGAGCAGCATCTTGTTGGTCTCTTTCTGGTCCATCATGCCGGCGCTGAAACCGACGCCGCTGCCGAACTCCTGCAACTGGCGCGTGCCTACGTTGCTGGTCAGCACGATGATGGTGTTCCTGAAATCGACGATATGTCCCTGACGGTCGGTCAGACGGCCTTCGTCCAGCACCTGCAATAGGATATTGAAGATATCCGGATGGGCTTTCTCTATCTCGTCAAACAGCACGATCGAGTAGGGTTTGCGCCGCACGGCTTCGGTCAGCTTGCCGCCGTCTTCGTGCGCCACGTATCCCGGAGGCGCGCCCACGAGCAGGCTCACCGTGTGCTTCTCCATGTATTCGGACATGTCGAAACGGATGATGGCGTCCTTGCTGCCGAACATCTCTTCCGCCAGACATTGCGCCAGATAGGTCTTGCCCACGCCGGTCTGGCCGAGGAAGAAGAAGGTGCCGATGGGTCGTTTGGGGTCGCGCAGACCCAGACGGCTGCGCTGGATGGCCTTGACCACCGTGTCCACCGCCTTGTCCTGACCGATGATACGGCGGCGCAGCACCTCGCCCATAGTCCGTAGGCGCTCGTTCTCCGCCGTGGCCACCCGTTGTACGGGCACGCCGCTCATCATGCTCACCACCCCTGCCACATCTTCGGTCGTGATGGTATAAGCGGGGTGTTTCTCCTCGCTGTGCAGGTGGCGCTTGGCGTGGCTGCGGGCGCCTACCTCGTCCATCACGTCTATCGCCTTGTCGGGGAAAGCGCGGTCGGTCAGGTAGCGTTCGCTCAGTCCTACGCACGCTTTGAGCACCTCGCGCGTGTAGATCACATTATGGTAATGGGCGTAGTGCTCGCTCAGGCGCGTGAGGATATCGAAGGTCTCGTCGCCCGTCGTCGGACGAACCTGCACTTTCTGGAACCGGCGTTCCAGCGCACCGTCTTTCTCAATCGATTTGGCGAACTCCGCCGTTGTCGTCGCGCCGATGCACTGTACCTCGCCGCGTGCCAGAGCAGGCTTGAGGATGTTCGCCGCATCCAGCGAACCCGACGCGTTACCGGCACCGATGATGGTGTGTATCTCGTCGATGAAAAGGATGATCTCCGGATGGTTGAGCAGCTCGGTGATGACGTTCTTCATCCGCTCTTCGAACTGGCCGCGGTAGGTCGTGCCGGCTACCATCGAAGCGATGTCCAGCGTCACGATACGCTTGCCGTGCAGCGCGTCGTCTTCGTTGTTCTTGATGCGCAGCGCCAGTCCTTCCACGATCGCCGACTTGCCGACACCCGGCTCGCCGATGAGGATGGGGTTGTTCTTCTTGCGGCGGCTGAGGATCTGCACCACGCGCTCGATCTCCACTTCGCGGCCCACAACCGGATCCAGTTTGCCTTCTTCCGCCAGTTTGGTCAGGTCGCGGCCGTACTTGTCCAGCACGTTTGTGGCGTTTTTCTTCTTCTCTTTCTGCTGCGTCTGCTCGGGTTTCCACGGACCTTCGTTCAGGTCGCCCATCTGGCCGTTGCCGTTGGTGGGCGCCTCGGCGGTGTAGTGCGGCTGGCCGTACAGTTCCACCAGCTGCTCATAGCTGATGCCCCATGCTTCCTCCAGATAGGAAGCCACCGGATTGACCTGCTCGCGCATGATGGCGAGCAGCAGGTGTACCGTGCAGACCACCTCCGACTGATACTCGCGGCTGATGCCTTCTGCGATACGGAGGATGCGCTCGGCATTGCCCGTGCGGCCCTGCGCCGCAGTGCCGTTGCCGGATAACTGCTGCAGCTGTTGCTCAAAATACGCTTTGCCCTCTTCCGGACGGAAATTGGTACGCAGCAGCAGGTCGTACGCCGAGCATTCCACCAGCCTCAGAATAGCCAGCATGAAATGCGCGGTGTCCACTTTGCCGCTCTGTAACCGCTCCGCCTCTTCCTGGGCATAAACGATAATCCTATTCAAATTCAGTGTTACTACCATATATTATTTTCGTAAACTACAATGTTAATTATAAAAATGCCATGCCAGGCCTGCGCGGAATACATCGCGGTTGGTCGGATAGTCAGGCATGGCGAGATAGCCTGTGTTCTTTTTCATGAACAGATGGTTCAGGTGCTGGTAGTGCGCAAAGAAGCGCAGACGGATGGAGCGCACATAGAAATTGGCATAGACGCTCATCCAGGGGTAATTGCCGATATTGGTCTCCTGCTGCGTGGCGAACAGACCCGTCGCGGGGCAGAGCACCGGGGAGTGATAGCGCGTGAAATAGCGCAGGTCCACACCCATCTGGGCGTCCATCGCGTGGCGGAACCACGAGCCGTGGTAATACAGACGGTGCTGCAGGATAAGCAGCGGCGCCGGCAGAACGCTGTCGTTGGTGGTGTGCTGGATCACGGCTTTGTTCTCCAGATTGATCCAGGGGGTGGTGATGTCCAGACCGACGGTACCCGTCATGATCTGCACACTGCCGCTGTACTGCCTCGGCTTCCAGTCCGAAGCGGAGACATAAATGGGATGGGTGCGGTTCTCGAAACTGAAATCCACAGAAGGTTTCACCCATTTGGTGGGATAGGTCACCGTCGCTCCGCCCATGAAGCGGTAGGTGAACCCGAAATCGTTATCCCATACGATATGATTGGAGCGGAAACGCTGCAGATAGGGGCTGGGCGTGATGCTCTTCGCGCATGCACGCGCGCCTATATATAAGGTGTTTCCGCCTATGTTGAACCGCGTATCGACCGTGCCGTGCACGTCGAACTCGCCGATCTTGTAGCCCAGCACGCACACCTGGCCCTCCACGTTGTAGAGCACATGTGCGCCGCTGCGCTTGTGTATCGAACCGCCGACGAAGGTGTTGTTCTTCCATTTGTAGTCGAAGATGCTGTCGGGGTCGTAGGGCACCGAGTCGTACAGGAACCGCTGGCATTCGTTCATGGCGAAGACGGTCGCGCCGAATTTCAGCTTCGTGTTGTACGCCTCGCAGAACGTCACGGCGACCGTGTTGCGGATGGTCAGCACGTCCGAGGTGTCCGCCGTGCGGATGGAGTCGTAGTAGATATTGGCGTAGAACGCCGTATCGACTTCCTTCTCGATATACCGCCGGTTGGAGTTGTTGGTCTCGAACACGTGCGAGAACGTGATAAGCGGTATATGCTCCGTTTTGAGCGTGTCGCGTTTGACCCGCTTCCCGTCTTCCACCACCTCGATCGAGTCGATATAGTCCCGCTCTTTGGTGATGGCATACTGGTTATGCAGATAGCCGCTCATATAGCGGTACGCCGTCATCGCGTTCAACCGGACGGGGATGTCCTCCGAGTTCAGCTTGCCGCCTAATTCCTCCACGTCCCTCAGACCGCCGTTGTCGAACGAGCTGACGCGGCTCCAACTGAATGCACCGTGCATGCTGTAGTGCGCGCCGGTGTAGCTGCCCCATACCGAACCGCGGAACAGCTTGCCCGCCGTGTTGGCATAGTGGCCCGCCGAGTTGAGGTATTCCATCTCCACACCTAAGTTCAGCCGGCGGTTGATATTACCGGTGAATAGGAAATTGATGTCGTTCTCCTCGTGCCCGTTGGTGAACCCTCGCTTGTAGGCGATGGACGAGTAGGGCGTGGTGGTGTTGAAATAGCGTTGCTGCTGCGGCGTCACCACATACGGCATCCATGCCTGTGCCAGCGGGTCGTCTATCGTCTGCAGGCGGTCCTGGATGATACGCGACTCGATGGGCGACACCAGTATGTTGCCGTTCATCATGTTGCTCATGGAGTAACGCTGCTGGATATCGATGTCGTAGTAATTGAGCATCGCCGTGTCGTTGAAAACGATCGTGTCCGCCACGGCGCTCAGACCCGGCATCCGCCAGCTCTTCACTTCCGTTCGTATACGAGGCTGCTTGGCAGCGGCCACAAGGGTCGCTGCCAACAGCACTAATACTATCCAACTGCGTTTAATCAATGAACTTTAGCCTTTTTTCTTGAGCTTGGCCTGAAGCGCCTGGATCTCCTCTTCCTGGTTGCGGATGGTCTTGAGCAGCTCGTTCAACTCTTCGTTCTCGATCGTTGTCGGGTACTGCTCCTCTACCGTCTGCAGGAAGTCGGACAGGATATTCATATAGTTGATGAATGCATCGTATGCGGACTCATACTGGGTCTCGCCCTGGTCGATGTGGTTCATGTAGTGCAGGTAGTTCACGTCCTGCAGGCGGAGCCAGTTGCTCTTCAGCGCCTTGTCCTGGCAAAGATGAACGCGCTCGGCTACGGCGAACAGCTTGTTGATCGCCTCCTGCTGCAGGTCATTGCCGGTATATACGCTCAGGTCTTTCGCCTCGCCGCTCCAGGTGAGAGGATACGGACTGGAGATGACGTCGTTGCCTGCGAGTTTCTTCGCTGCCTCGGCAGGAGTCATGAAGCCCATCTCGCGCTCCAGCACGTAGTACGGCAGCGCTTTGAGGAAGTCGAAGATACCCGTGCCGGCGTTCTGACGGACGCCGAAAGTCTCCGCGCCTACCCAGATATTGATGATCTCGTCCTCTTCCGGCATCGAATGCAGCATGTTGGCGTATTTCTCCGCATCCATCGGGAAGTTCGCCCAGTTCGGATCCGAGAAATGGAAGCTCAACTCGTCGCTGAGGTTGGTGTTGCGCAGCAGCACCTTCATCTTCGGGGCACCCGCAGAGGTGTAGAGACGGTTCGGGGTCTTCCAGCTGATGATATGCTTCGCGCCTTCGGTCAGGATGGTCTTGTAGCCCATCTTGTTCAGCTGATAAGCCGACTCGTCCGTGTACAGCAACTCGGTGTTCCATACCGTCTGCGCCTTCACGCCGAAGATATTCTCCAGCAGCTCTCCCTGTTTCTTGAACTGCTCTTTCATCTCGCTCTCGTTGTACTCCGATGCCAGCGAGTAGCTGTACGGCGTAGCGAGGAACTCGACCGCCTTGGTCGATGCCAGCTCTTTGAGCACGTCAATCATCTCCGGATTGAACTGCTCGAACAGCTCGATCATCGTACCGCTGATGCTGATGGCGCAATGGAACTTGCCCTTGCTCAGCTTGATCATGTCGCTGATGGTACGGCACAGCGGCATATAAGAGGTTTCAACCAACCAGTTGATGTGCTCTTCCGTGGACATGTCATCGTAGTAGTAATGATCATGACCGATTTCGAAGAAACGATAGCGCTTCAGACGATACGGGCTATGCATCTGGAAGCAAAAACATATATTTTTCATAATGCTAAATGTTAAATCTTAAATGTTAAATCATAAATCAAAGCGTGTGATTGATCACACCGTCATAAATCCGTCTTACCTTCAGACCGGCGTCTGCCCACTTGATATTGTTCACTTCCGCAATACCGAGTTCGTGCAGGCTCTTGTACATCGCCGGGTACTTGACGATGGCGTAGATAGCGTCTGCCATGGCGTCAATGTCCCAGTAGTCGGTCTTGATGGCGTGCTGCAGGATCTCTGCGCAGCCGGACTGGTGCGAGATGATGGACGGGCAGCCGACCTGCATCGCCTCCAGCGGCGATATACCGAACGGCTCGCTCACGGACGGCATGATATACACGTCGCTCATCGCCAGCATCTCCTGTACCTGCTTGCCGCGCATGAAGCCCGGGAAGTGGAATTTGTCGGCGATGCCGCGTTTGGCTACGAGGTCGATCATCTCCGCCATCTTGTCGCCCGAACCGGCCATGACGAACCGTACGCCGTCCGTCTTGCTCAGCACGCGCGCTGCGGCCTCGACGAAGTACTCCGGTCCCTTCTGCATCGTGATACGGCCGAGGAAAGTGACGAGTTTGTCCTTGCGCTCCGGCTTGGTGAACTCTTCCGGATGAGCCAGCGGCTCCACCGCATTGTGCACAGTGCTTACCTTGCGCGGGTCCTGACCGTATTTCTCGATCACGGTCTGGCGCGTCAGGTTGCTCACGCACATGATGTGGTCCGCCTCGTCCATACCGCGTTTCTCAATCGCATAGACCGTCGGATTGACGTTGCCGCGGCTGCGGTCGAAATCGGTGGCGTGCACGTGGATAACCAGCGGCTTGCCGCTGATATGCTTGGCGAACACACCCGCCGGATAGGTCAGCCAGTCGTGGCTGTGGATGATATCGAAATCCAGACTGTGCGCCAGCACGCTCGCTACTGCCTCGTAGTTGCCGATCTCCTCGATCAGGTTGTCGGGATAGCGGCCCGAGAAACCGACGCAACCCAGGTCATCCGTACCGATACGACGGTAGTCGTAGTGGATGCCGTCGCGCATGTGGTAGTACTCCTCCGGGCTCATCTTGCCCTCCATGCGCTGCTTGATATAATCATAACTGTTTTCTTTCCAAACGATAGGCACACTGTTGGCGCCGATGATACGCAGGAAAGACTGGTCCTCGTCACCCCAAGGTTTCGGGATAACGAACGTGATCTCCAGATCCTTCTGCTCGCTCATGCCTCGGGTCAAACCGTAACTGGCTGTACCCAAACCGCCTAAGATGTGGGGAGGAAACTCCCAACCGAACATTAACGCTTTCATTGCTGTGCCTCCATTTCTTTTAAAGCCTGTTGCTCTTTTTCATACTTTCTCAAAGTATCGATCAGACTGATGACAGCTGCCACACTCGGTGCGCTACTCATACCGCCGCGTCCTCTGTAAGGCGGATTCGGCTCGTAGAACTCGCTCAGCGTACCGATCGTCAGTTCGTCCATCTCGGCCTCGAAGCCTACCAACAGACGCTCCATGAAGCTCGCACCGCTGTACTTATAAACGTTCATGTATGCGCGCGAATAAGCGGTGATGGTGGACGGCCAAACGATACCATTGTACAAAGCGCGCTCGCGTTCGATCACGTCGCTACCGTAGTACGGATGGTACAGACCGCTCTTCGGACTCAGACTGCGCAGACCCTTCGGCGTCAGCAGCTCCTTCGTGCAGATGTCCACCACCGCCTTCTGCTGCTTGCGGTCCAGCGGACTGTACGGCAGACCTACCGCCCAGATCATGTTCGGACGGACCTCGCGGTTCTGGTAGTTGTCAATCACGTAATCATTCAGATAGAGACCGTTCCAGAAGGTCTTCACGAAGGCGTCCTTCGTGATCTCCGCCTGGTATTCCATCAGGTCGGCACTCGTCTCTTTGCCCATCTCGCGGAGCATCTCCGCCGTGAAGCGCATCGCGTTGTACCACAGTGCGTTCATCTCTACCACGTAGCCCGTACGCGGTACGATGGGCCAGCCGTTCTCGGTGGCGTTCATCCACGTGGACGGACGTTGCGTGCCGTCAATCCACAGCAGACCGTTCTGGTGCAGTTTGGCACGCGGATGGTTCTGCTTGCGGTACCAGTTGATGATGTTCAGACACAGCTCGCCGTACAGCTCTGCCGCCTCGCGAACCGTGTATTTATGCGCATATTTCTGGCAGGCGCGGATGAACCACAGCAGCACATCCGGCTCGTCCATGCCGGTCATCTTGATCTCATGACCGCGGCCGTTCATGAATTTCAGAATTTCGTCAATCGCGGTCTTGTTGATGATGGCGTCCCAGTATTCCGGACGGTCGATATCCAGCGTGCAGCTCGCTACCGAGAAGAAGGTCGCACGGGCGTCCGCCTTGAACCACGGGAAGCCGGCAAGCAGATAGCATTTGTCGCCCTCTCGTTTGTAGAACTGGCTGGCGCTGTTCTTCAGCGTGCTGAACATGTCCAGACGTTTGTTGCGGCGCTCCAGCTCTTTCTTCCATACGGCTTTCAGCTGGGCGGTGTTGCATTCGGTCACGCCGGCGGCGAAAATGACGCTCTCGCCTTTCTTCATCGGCAGTTCGAAATAACCCGGTACCAGCAGGTCCTCCTTGTACGCATAGCCGCGCTCGCGCTCCTTGCGGTACACGATATCCTTGTACCACTGCGGGTCGTGATGGTACTCCACCGATTTGCTGAACTGCATGTACAGGTTCGGGAATCCCGGGTACATGCGGTTGAAACGGCCGTTCTCGCAATCGTTCATGTCCGGATTGGCGAGCGGGTTCTCGTGCGTCAGTTCGTTCACGCTGCGGAAGGCCAGGAACGGACGGAAACGCAAAGTGGTCGGACTGCCGCTCTCCAGCAGGGTGTAGCGGATCAGTACACGCGGCTCGAAGCTGACGAGCATGCGCTCTTTCTCCAATACCATCGCGCCTACGCGATAAACCGTCTTCGAGATCAACTCGCAGTCGAACTCGCGGATGTACTTGTGCCCGTTAGGCGAAAAATGATTCTCCCCGTACTCGTGCAGACCTAAGTTGAACTCCGCGCCGTGCTGGATCACCGTCTCGTCCAGCGAACTGAGCAGCACATAATTGTCCTCTCCCAGCTCGGGCAACGGCATCACCAACTGGCCGTGGTACTTACGCGTGTTGCAATCGACCAGCGTGGTCGAGTTGTACACACCTGCACGGTTCGTCCGAATCATCTCTTTCTGAAGCGAGCGCTCCAGATTAACAAGCACTGTCTTGTCAAAATTCAGATAACTCATGATGTAAGATTTATTATTAAGTAAGTTAATTTGTGTTTCAATTGAATTTGCCTTCAAATCGTCCCTGTACGTCCGCCACGAACTGCTTGATGCGCTGTTCCTCGGCCTTCTTGCAGACTAACAGCACACCCTGCTGCTCAGCGATGATCATGTCATCCACTCCCTGGACCACCGCCAGTTTGCCCTGCTCCAAGGTCACGATATTGCCTTTCGCTTCGTAGAACAGCGCACTGCTGTGCAGGCTTACGTTCTCCTGTCCGTCTTTCTCGCTCAGCTCGTACAGACTGCCCCAGGTGCCGAGGTCGCTCCAGCCGAAACTGGACGGCAGCACATAGACGTTGTCCGCCTTCTCCATGATGCCGTAGTCAACGGATATATTCGGGCATTTGGGGAACATTTCCTCGATAAATTTCTCCTCCATGTCCGTACCCATCAGCAGTTCGCCTTCCCGGAACCTGTCTGCCACTTCCGGCAACAAGTACCGGAACGCCTCACTGATCGTCTGCAGATTCCAGATGAATATACCGCTGTTCCATAAGAAATCGCCGCTTTGCAAAAATACTTTCGCCATCTCTAAATTCGGCTTCTCCGTAAACGTTTTCACGGGATAGATACCAACATTAGGCAGCGCAGCTGCATCATTGAGTTCGCCCTGCGAACGCTCATTGATAAATTGAATATATCCGTATCCCGTTTCCGGACGGGTAGGAGTCATGCCCAAGGTGGCAATCGCCTTGTTCTTGCTCACAAAATCAAAGGCCTTCAGGATCGTCTGCCGGAATTTCTCCTCCTCCAAGATCAAATGATCACTGGCTGCTACCACAATATTCGCCTGCATCTCCGGCTTCGACCAGTCAATATCCTGGAATTTGGGCAGACTCTTGTTTCCTTTCATGCTGCCTTCCTTCGTGTAACCCTCCAGCTGCTTGCATTCGTCTTTGGTCCATCCGTACGCACGCTGCAGACACAATGCCCTTATATGCGCGGTCGCATACGCGATACACGGCGCGGTATTGCGTCTCGCCGGCTCGCACAGAATCTGCTCCTCTTTCAAGTCCGGCACTTGCTTCAGGATCGTCTCCTTGTACGCTACATTCGTCACGATGAATACATGCTCGATCGGCACGATCGGGCGGAAACGGTCCACGGTCATTTGTAACAAACTGCGCCCTGTTCCGAAGAAATCCAGAAACTGCTTGGGCTTGTTCTCCCTACTGAACGGCCAGAAGCGACTTCCGACGCCTCCCGCCATGATCACACAAAAATTGTTATTGTTTTCTGTCATATCCTGTAACTTTCGTGTTCAAAAAGTGTGCAAAGATACAAAAAGTTTTTTATATGTGCAAGCGCGCGCGCATTTTATTTCAAAAAAAGTGCTATTTTGTGCCATAAAAGAAGAATTTTGAATTTTGAATTTTGAATTTTGAATTATTTTGCCTATCTTTGCATCGTAATTTGGACGGATATGGGCTTTTTAGCGAAAAATAGCATTTGTAATTGTAAATTTTTAATTTTTAATTGGATACTGCTTTCGTGCATTGCCTGCACGAAAGTCAGTACTCCCAAGCCCTACGGCTATTATCGGATTGCGACGCCCGATACCTCCTACGCTCCCTTCTCGGCGCAGTACCCGGCGTACCCCTATGATTTTGCGCTTTCATCGAATGCGCAGGTGCAGGTTCGCAATGAGGAGCCCTACTGGATCAATATCTGGTATCCGGCCTTGGATGCCACCATCCATTGCTCCTACAAGCCCGTGCAGCGCAACCTTCGCGAACTGACAAACGATGCGCTGGAGTTCGTCTATCGCAACGCCTCGTATGCCACCTCCATTCCCGAGCGCGGATATACCCATCCGGAGGCCGAGGTGTACGGTGTGCTCTTTGACCTCGAGGGAAACACGGCTTCGTCCTGCCAGTTCTTTATCACCGATTCCACCCGCCATTTCTTCCGGGCGTCGGTCTATTGCAACTGTCCTCCCAATGCCGACTCCCTTGCGCCGGTCTATAATTACCTGCGAACCGACATCATCAAAATGGTCGAATCGTTCAAATGGAAATAAAAAATAAAAATAAAGCCCTCGCCCTTCTCCTTGATCCTGAGAAAGCCGACCTCTCCCGCCTTCACTTCACCGCGGAGGCGCACCCCGATTATATCTTCGTCGGCGGTTCCACCGGCGGCGATACGACCGGATTCGTCCGGGCGCTTCGGCAAAAATTGTCCATTGTCCATTGTCCATTGTCCATTATCCTTTTCCCCGGCAACGCGGCGCAGTTCACGCCCGAAGCGGACGGGATCCTCTTCCTGTCTCTCCTTTCGGGGCGTAATCCCGAGTGGCTGGTGGACCATCAGATAGCGGCAGCACGAGCCATCAAAAACTCGCAGATTGTTTCGATTCCAACGGCATATATCCTTATTGACGGCGGGGTGGAGACCTCCACCATGCGCGTTACCGGAACCAGACCCCTTGACCCCTCTGACCGGCAACTCATCATCGATACCTGTATCGCGGCCGAACTGATGGGCAAGCAGGCTGTCTATCTGGAAGCCGGAAGTGGGGCAAAAACGCCGGTTTCATCGGACATAATCGCCGCTGTGCGTGCCGCGGTTTCCTGTACGCTCATCGTCGGCGGCGGTATCCGTACTCCCGAAGCGATGAATGCCGCATATGCCGCCGGAGCCGACATCGTGGTTATCGGCAATCATTTCGAGTCCCACCCGGAGGATTTGGCGCTATTCACCGGAAAATATAGTGCAACTAGTGATGAGAAATACATGCGCCTCGCCCTGCTTGAGGCGGAGAAGGCCCTCGAGGCGGATGAGATCCCCATCGGCTGTGTCATCGTTTCGCAGGACCGGATCATCGGTCGGGGGCATAACCTTACCGAGACTCTCTCTGATGTTACGGCGCATGCGGAGATGCAAGCCGTCACGGCGGCAGCGCAGACCGTCGGCGGCAAGTACCTCCCCGATGCCACCCTTTACGTCACGGTCGAACCTTGTCCCATGTGCGCCGGGGCGATCGGGTGGGCGCAGATAAGCCGTATCGTTTATGGCGCGCCCGATCCCAAGCGCGGTTACGCCACTTACGCACCCCGTGCCTTCCATCCCAAAGCTACCGTCACTGCCGGCGTGCTCGAGGACGAATGCAAGGCGCTGATGCAGGATTTTTTTAGAAAGAAACGCAAATAACATACAGCAATGAAAATAGCAGAAATGTACACCGGCTGGTGGAGAAATCTCGGCTCTCGGATCGGGAGCTTCAAGTATGCGCAGACGATTTTCCGTTTGGGTGTGTTCGCGGCGCTGGCAGCGGTCATCGTGTTGATGTTTCCAAAGTATAACAACACCTTCCGCTACCATTTCGAAGTGGGCAAACCATGGGGATACGGCATGCTTACCGCCGATTTTGACTTCCCTATCTACAAGACGGACGAGCAGATGGCGCGCGAGCAGCGTCAGCTTCTCTCTACCTTCACTCCTACCTATCGCTACATCCGTGGTGTGCAGCGTCAGGTACCCGTCATCTCGCTCCAGGAGCGCGAATGGCTGGAGAGCGAAGGCTTCAACCGCATCGCGGTCTTGCAGTCCAAGGCGTCCAAGACCTATCCGTTGTCCGAGATATACACCCCCAAGTCGGCGTTTGAGCAGTATGGCTATGACTGCGCGCAGAATCTCATGCGCGACACCGTGACCACCGACCGGATGCGGTCGAAACTGCTGGCGTCCCTCTCGCCCACCCAGGGACTGGTGCAGAAAGGGGAGAAAATCATCGAGCACGGAGACATCGTCACCGAGCGCAGTTACCAGATTCTCCAGTCGCTCCGCCGGGCGTACGAGGATGAGTCGCTCGGTACGCACCAGCGCACCCTCTCCATCGTTGGCGAGACGATACTCGTCCTGCTCTTCCTCGCCCTGCTGGTCATCTATCTCTATGTGTTCCGCCTCAATTACATGCGCACGACCTCCACGGTGCTCTTCTTCTGCCTGCAGATGTTCATCGTCATCGCCTTGGCGTGCCTCTTGCTGCGCCTGAACCAGAGCCATCAGTTCAACCTGTCCGTCTATATTATTCCTTTTGCGTGGGTGCCTGTTCTGACGCGTGTCTTCTATGACGCCCGGACCGCTCTTTTCCTCCATATAACGACGGTGCTCATCTCCTGTATTGTCGTGCCCACTCCCGTGGAGTTCTTCTTCATCCAGGTGGCGGTAGGTATGGTGGCGGTTTCTTCGCTCAGCGATATGACCCGCCGCGCACAGCTCATCCAGACGGCGGGGTGGATTTTCCTCACCCAGTCGGTCGCCTATACCGCCATCACGTTCGCCCAGACCGGCGAATGGTTGTCCCTGTCCGGATGGATGTACCTCTACTTCGCTATCTGCGCATTGCTCACCATCGGTAGCTATGGTTTGATTTATATGTTCGAGAAGGTGTTCCGCCTCATCTCGTCCATCACGCTGGTCGAACTGACGGATATCAACTCCGAACTGCTGCACACCCTTGCGGAGCGTGCCCCGGGTACTTTCCAGCACTCCATGCAGGTTTCCAATCTGGCTGCCGAAGCCGCCAAGGCGGTAGGCGCCAACGCCCTGCTCGTCCGCACCGGTGCGCTCTATCATGATATAGGCAAAATGGCGAATCCGCTCTTTTTTGTGGAGAACCAGGCAGGTGTGGAGAACCCCTTGCTGGCGATGGATCCGCACAAAGCGGCGCAGGTGGTCATTGCCCATGTGTCCGAGGGAGAGAAGATAGCACGGCGCAATCGTCTGCCCGAAGCTATCGTCAATTTTATCACCACCCACCACGGTACATCGCTCGTCCGCTATTTCTACAATACATGGTGTAACGCTCACCCGAATGAGCCGGTGAATACGGCACTTTTTCAATATCCCGGTCCCAAACCGACCACCAAGGAAGGTGCCATTCTCATGATGGCGGATGCCGTGGAAGCCCGCTCGCGTAGTCTGACGGAGTTCACCGAAGAAGCCATCTCCAATGCGGTCAATCAGATGATCGACACCCAGATCGCCGACGGCCAGTTCGCCGAGACCCCGCTCTCCTTCAAGGATGTGGAGGATATCCGCCGTGTCTTCACCGCCCGCCTCATCTCCATGAACCATCACCGCATCTCGTATCCCACACTGAACAAATGAGCCGCCCCTTGTATCTCGCCCCGATGGAAGATGTAACGGACCCTGCATTCAGAGCCCTTTGCAAGCGATACGGCGCTGATCGCGTCTATACCGAGTTCGTCAATGCCGACGCACTCGTCCGCGACATTGTCTCCACGACACGCAAACTGACCATCCATGACAAGGAGCGCCCGGTGGCGATTCAGATCTACGGTCGCGAACCCGAATCTATGGCGGAAGCCGCACGCATCGTAGAGACAGCAAAGCCCGATTTCATCGACATAAATTTCGGCTGCCCGGTCAAAAAAGTGGCAGGTAAGGGTGCCGGTGCCGGACTGCTCCGGGACGTACCCAAAATGCTCGAAATAACGCGGGCGGTCGTCAATGCCGTCCATACGCCCGTCACGGCCAAAACGCGCCTCGGATGGGATGAGTCCGACCTTCTTCCTCGAATCAATCCGCTCGGCCTGTCGGGAAACGGGGATACCGCGATGCCGGAATATTTCATCGTTTCTCTGGCGGAAGCCCTTCAGGACTGCGGAATCCAAGAGCTGGCTATTCACGGCCGTACCCGTAGTCAGATGTACCGGGGCGAAGCCGATTGGACTCTCATCGGCGAGGTGAGGAACAACTCGCGCATGTGCATACCTATTATAGGAAATGGGGATGTCACCACCCCCGAACGCGCCAAAGAGTGTTTCGACCGCTATGGCGTGGACGCCATCATGATCGGCCGTGCCACCTTCGGCGCCCCATGGCTCTTCGCCGAAATGAAAGAAAATCTGAGTGCTCCGAATATTCTGAGTATTCCGAATACTCCGATCCCTCGCACCATGGCGGACAAAGTCGCTGTTCTCAAGGAGCATGTCCTCGCTTCCATCGCCTGGTGCGGTAACGACGAGCGCAAGGGTATCGTCCATTCACGCCGTCATTTTGCGGCATCGCCGGTCTTCAAGGGGCTCACGGACTTCAAGCAGACACGCATTGCCCTTCTCCGCGCCGAC
>Ga0265298_10005492_pt1 | contig 15880 bp, 17 predicted proteins | sample AusTroGonzalo_MG_3_FD_193486 | JGI IMG/M metagenome (GOLD analysis project Ga0265298, IMG submission 193486) | Bovine rumen microbial communities from tropical cattle in Woodstock, Queensland, Australia - Gonzalo_01 | ecosystem: Host-associated > Mammals > Digestive system > Stomach > Rumen ... | reverse complement strand
GCGGGACGTGGGCCGCGCGCATGGCTGGGACGCGGGACGTGGGCCGCGCGCATGGCTGGGACGCGGGACATGGGACGTGGCATTGTCGGTGGCGCGTGTTTCTTCCAGCCCCTCTAGCCCCGCTAGAATCCTAGCCCTTCTAGCCCTTCTAGGCCCGCTAGAATCTCTAGTCCCGCTAGCCTTTTGCCCGTGGAAAAAGGCGTGGGAGGGCGCGCCTACGTGCGCGCCGAGATGCCCGTGGAAATGCGCGCGATGCCACGTCTATTGCCCTGAAATCTCGATGGGGATGCAATTTCAATTCACGCGCCCCGCGTGGGGCGCGACATGGGACAACCATTATGAAAGAGAGTGAATTATTTGTTTCAATTCACGCGCCCCGCGTGGGGCGCGACTGCTGCCGTTCGCCACGATGGAGGTGATGGCCGGGTTTCAATTCACGCGCCCCGCGTGGGGCGCGACCAGCGCATCACGGCGGGGCGAGATGCCGCAGGCCACGTTTCAATTCACGCGCCCCCGTGGGGCGCGACCACGGACTGGACCGCCGACAGGACCTGGTTCCGCCTGTTTCAATTCACGCGCCCCGCGCGGGGCGCGACCGTCGAATTTCGGCATTCCGTCAAATTGCGCCTGTTTCAATTCACGCGCCCCGCGCGGGGCGCGACCGTCGACAACGACGACTTCGGCCAGTTCCTGAAGTTTCAATTCACGCGCCCCGCGCGGGGCGCGACTCGATGTCCAGCAGCGCGTCGTTGACTATGGTCAGGTAGTTTCAATTCACGCGCCCCGCGTGGGGCGCGACCCTGTGCCGGATAGTGCAGGATTTCTGCGAAAAAGTTTCAATTCACGCGCCCCGCGTGGGGCGCGACAAATCTCCCCCATCCCGAAAAAATCGTTCCCAGTTTCAATTCACGCGCCCCGCGCGGGGCGCGACGCAGCAGTTCGTCAGGGAGCGGTTCCAGTTCTGGTTTCAATTCACGCGCCCCGCGCGGGGCGCGACCCTCCTTATTTTGCCCGCACCGAGACGGATTTTGTTTCAATTCACGCGCCCCGCGCGGGGCGCGACCAATCGTGTTCTGCAAAATCGGCGTATATGGCAGTTTCAATTCACGCGCCCCGCGCGGGGCGCGACCGGTCTGGCAGGACAACCAATCCTGATAGACTTTGGTTTCAATTCACGCGCCCCGCGTGGGGCGCGACTATGCCGCCCTGCTGCCAGAACTTTCCGCAAAGTTTCAATTCACGCGCCCCGCGTGGGGCGCGACCTCCGCATGGCACCACCTTCTCCTCTACTGAGGTTTCAATTCACGCGCCCCGCGTGGGGCGCGACACGAGGTGGACGAACTGGCTGACAAAATCAATGGTTTCAATTCACGCGCCCCGCGTGGGGCGCGACGACTGGCATATCCACGTCGGCGCGCGTAAATTTGTTTCAATTCACGCGCCCCGCGTGGGGCGCGACTCGATGGTCCGAATGGCAATGTCCCAATGGTTGTTTCAATTCACGCGCCCCGCGTGGGGCGCGACGGAACTGCGATTTTGGATTGAAGCAGGTATGTGTTTCAATTCACGCGCCCCGCGTGGGGCGCGACAAAGGCCGATTGATTTGCCATGTCGTCTATATGTTTCAATTCACGCGCCCCGCGTGGGGCGCGACAAAATATCATCCTACTTTTATCACGGAATGCCAGTTTCAATTCACGCGCCCCGCGTGGGGCGCGACGGGCAGAATCGCGGACATCGCGGAATGGTTCAAGGTTTCAATTCACGCGCCCCGCGTGGGGCGCGACATCGACGCCCGCGTGGCGCGCGCCCTGGTCCGGTTTCAATTCACGCACCCCGCGTGGGGCGCGACTAAAATGGTGCATGACCGTTATGCTTGAATCAAGTTTCAATTCACGCGCCCCGCGTGGGGCGCGACGTGCGGCCGTTGTCAACATAATGGCCAATTCAGTTTCAATTCACGCGCCCCGCGTGGGGCGCGACTTGCCGTCTGATGTATGTGCAGTACCGAACAAGTTTCAATTCACGCGCCCCGCGTGGGGCGCGACTGAACTGGCTAGCCGATGCCGCCAATTCATTCAAGTTTCAATTCACGCGCCCCGCGTGGGGCGCGACTTGACGCCACCGGCACCCTGGCAAATCGCCATGTTTCAATTCACGCGCCCCGCGTGGGGCGCGACAGTATGACGACATACCTGCGCGGGTCGTACCATGTTTCAATTCACGCGCCCCGCGTGGGGCGCGACCAACCGCCACCATCTACATCTATGACGTGATATGTTTCAATTCACGCGCCCCGCGTGGGGCGCGACGGGGGCATTCGGCGAGGGCATCGACTACCAGCCGGTTTCAATTCACGCGCCCCGCGTGGGGCGCGACGACGGCGGTGGAGGGCTTCAGGGTCACGGAGCGGTTTCAATTCACGCGCCCCGCGTGGGGCGCGACCGCAACCGCAACCGAAAAGGAAGACCAGAACATGTTTCAATTCACGCGCCCCGCGTGGGGCGCGACTATTGAACATCAAAACGCTTTCAGAAAGGTCAAAGTTTCAATTCACGCGCCCCGCGTGGGGCGCGACTACATCGTGTAGGGACTGCGGTCCGTGTCGCAGTTTCAATTCACGCGCCCCGCGTGGGGCGCGACCCGGGGATCCTGCGATTTCCCGCCTGGCGTCGCTGTTTCAATTCACGCGCCCCGCGTGGGGCGCGACAGGGCGGCGAGACCCTCAAGGTCACTCGCTCCGGTTTCAATTCACGCGCCCCGCGTGGGGCGCGACCTGGGCAAGACGGCGACGGCGCTGTCCTGGCTGTTTCAATTCACGCGCCCCGCGTGGGGCGCGACCCTCATCATGGTCTTCGAGAAGGCCGAGCAGCTGTTTCAATTCACGCGCCCCGCGTGGGGCGCGACTCCCCTGCGGCACGCTGTACATCTATGACTTCAAGTTTCAATTCACGCGCCCCGCGTGGGGCGCGACTAAACGAAGACGGCTTCGTTCGCATAGACCATGTTTCAATTCACGCGCCCCGCGTGGGGCGCGACTCTCCCATCTCACTTCACCTCCACGGCCTTCCTGTTTCAATTCACGCGCCCCGCGTGGGGCGCGACGCGCCTTGAAGCCGGTCAGGAGAAGGTATCTGTAGTTTCAATTCACGCGCCCCGCGTGGGGCGCGACCCGTCCCCCTCCTCGCCCTCGAACTTGGAGGGCTCGTTTCAATTCACGCGCCCCGCGTGGGGCGCGACCCCGGTTCGGCGAGTTGCTGCCGGTGTTTGAACGGTTTCAATTCACGCGCCCCGCGTGGGGCGCGACTGTCGCCGTAGATGATTTTGTGCGCGTCCTTCTGCGTTTCAATTCACGCGCCCCGCGTGGGGCGCGACCCCCAGGACGGCGCGGCAGGCCGAAATCATGGCGTTTCAATTCACGCGCCCCGCGTGGGGCGCGACTCCAGCCGGGGATGAGGAAATACGGCTCCATCACGTTTCAATTCACGCGCCCCGCGTGGGGCGCGACGCTCCGCCCGTCGTCGGCGGCGTATTTGGCGCGGTTTCAATTCACGCGCCCCGCGTGGGGCGCGACATGACCTCGGTCAGCTCCTGCCCGCTGGAGGTCTGTTTCAATTCACGCGCCCCGCGTGGGGCGCGACAAAACGAAAACCAGAACACCGCAACCGAAAAACAGTTTCAATTCACGCGCCCCGCGTGGGGCGCGACTAACCAGGCTAACCAGGCTAACCTATATATAGAGTTTCAATTCACGCGCCCCGCGTGGGGCGCGACCAACACCACCGCTAACACCAACGAAAACCAGGAGTTTCAATTCACGCGCCCCGCGTGGGGCGCGACTCGTAACGGAATGGCAATGCGTGCCCTGCAAATGTTTCAATTCACGCGCCCCGCGTGGGGCGCGACGAGGCCGACAAAGCCGCCGCCATGCAGCATGACATGTTTCAATTCACGCGCCCCGCGTGGGGCGCGACATCGACAAATTGCGGATAGCGCCCTATTCGCAGTTTCAATTCACGCGCCCCGCGTGGGGCGCGACTGGACGGCATCGCCATCGTGGACGTCTCCCGCGTTTCAATTCACGCGCCCCGCGTGGGGCGCGACAGGCGGACGCCTGGTACCGCGACGCCCTGCGGAAGTTTCAATTCACGCGCCCCGCGTGGGGCGCGACGATAGTTCTGAAATAGATTTGGGCGGAAGCCGCGTTTCAATTCACGCGCCCCGCGTGGGGCGCGACCGACGGCCCGCTCGTGACAATCGCCATGGCCAAGTTTCAATTCACGCGCCCCGCGTGGGGCGCGACAAGGCAATCATTGATAATAGCAATAGTGATCCAGTTTCAATTCACGCGCCCCGCGTGGGGCGCGACCCGACAACCGCACCCACGAGATCATTCTCACGGTGTTTCAATTCACGCGCCCCGCGTGGGGCGCGACTATTCGACTGTGCCGATGTGGATTTTCTTGCCGTTTCAATTCACGCGCCCCGCGTGGGGCGCGACCAGGGCGCTGGCGGCGAGTGGCACATCGTGGACTGGTTTCAATTCACGCGCCCCGCGTGGGGCGCGACGCCGCCAGCTCGCCTTGCATCCCCCGGAATAACTGTTTCAATTCACGCGCCCCGCGTGGGGCGCGACAGAGTGGACCAAAAAGGAAAGGTGGATTTTGCAGTTTCAATTCACGCGCCCCGCGTGGGGCGCGACCCATGCGCTGCGCGTCCTCGAAAGCCTTGATGCTGGTTTCAATTCACGCGCCCCGCGTGGGGCGCGACCGTGGAGAACGCCACGAATATGTTCCTCATGGGGTTTCAATTCACGCGCCCCGCGTGGGGCGCGACCCATGCCCGCCGCGATAATCACCCCCGCGCGGATGTTTCAATTCACGCGCCCCGCGTGGGGCGCGACTGTTTAACGACAAGGCTCTGTCGCTCCTAAACGAGTTTCAATTCACGCGCCCCGCGTGGGGCGCGACAGGACGGCAGCGAGATGTTCAGTCATTTCTCCGTTTCAATTCACGCGCCCCGCGTGGGGCGCGACAGACAGCAGGGACTCAATGGCGATGCTTTGCAGTTTCAATTCACGCGCCCCGCGTGGGGCGCGACTCGCTACTGCGCCAACTGGCGGGAATTGACGAAGTTTCAATTCACGCGCCCCGCGTGGGGCGCGACGTTAATGGCTTTCTCGACGGCGGCTTGCTGGCAGGTTTCAATTCACGCGCCCCGCGTGGGGCGCGACAAGGCAATCATTGACAATAGCAATAGTGATCCAGTTTCAATTCACGCGCCCCGCGTGGGGCGCGACGGACTATGCCGACTGCAACCTACCTGACGTTAGTTTCAATTCACGCGCCCCGCGTGGGGCGCGACGGTATATAAAATTAATAATTGGCTATCAATAATATAAATGTGCAATTTCGCGAATCAAGTAATAATGACACTGGTAATTAGTTGCCAAAGAGCCAGAAGACATTGCAATGTCTTCATGACTAGGATGTTATGAAAAACGCGAACCTTGTGTACAAATTTATGTGAGAATAAGGTTCGCGGAGTGAGTTACAGAAGGAGCGGTTGTTCGACGTCGATAGTTGGCTTGGCACCGACATGTTCAATGCGGGTTGCATAATGATTACCAAGATTATAGTATCTGAGGCTGTCAGTGTCGGCGTCAAAGATTTTTTCCAATTCAGCCTTGAGTTTTACCCATTGTGCGGCATCGACATTGCATTCAAAAACTGAGTTCTGTACTCGGACGCCCCAGTTTTGGCAGGCCTTGGCAATTTGCCGGAGGCGTTTTCGTCCAGCTGGGGTGGTAGTTGAAACATCATAACTGACAAGCATTAGCATAGTCTAACCTATTTCAGAATGAATGGCGGGTAAGCGTCGAGATCCCCTCTAAGGTGTCTGGCAAGGAGCAGAGCCTGGACATAAGGGAGCAAGCCAATTTCCACCTTTTCGTTTAGAAAAGGATGGAGAATGATTTCCTGTTTCTTTTTCTGCCAGGCCTGGAGTACCATTTTAATTGTGTCTTCCGACATTTCCACGGCACCAGACTCTGTGTATTTGAAAGAGTGTGCAGAGACTTGTTGAAGATTGACCAGAGAAAGTGCCAGACGGTCGGCCAAAGGTGCCCGGAACTCTTCCATCAAGTCGAGGGCCAGGCTGGGGCGTCCTGGGCGCAGGGCGTGCAGAAAGCCGATTTGCGGGTCGAGGCCAACGCTTTCCAATGCTCCTGTGCAATCATGTGCTAACAGTGTATACAGGAATGACAACAAGGCGTTCATCGGGTCGAGGGGAGGACGCCGATTTCTGCTTTTGATTGAAAAAGTTTCTTTTTGGGCAAGAATTAGGGAGTTGAATACACTAAAATAGCAGGAAGCGGCTTCCCCTTCAAGACCACGAATTTGTTCTAGGTCTTTGGCTTGGGGAAGATTTCGAATGTGGTTTTTCAAGCAATGGACAGCGAGAGTGCAATCTGCGTCTTCGCCGTGATCGCGGAGCCTTCTTTGCAGGACGGTTCGTGTATTCAAAACTTTTCCCAGGACAAAATTCAAGGCAAGGGCTTGTGACTTGTCAGTGTCTAGCGATGCCTTCATTTGCGCAGTGCGTAACAGTACGTTTCCTGAAACTGGACCTTCGACGCGTCCTAGAAAACGTCCATGTTCAGAAAGAAAACTGACATGCACTCCCCTTTCACAGCAGAGACCTAGAAGAAAAGGACTGCAGAGGACATTGCCAAAACAGACGAGACCAGCCAGCGTATGGATGGGGATTCTGGCAATTACTTGCCGCTCTTTTTCGGCGACAACCGTTTCACCTTCTTGCCGAAGATACATGCCTTGGGTTTGAACATAAAGAATGTTAAGAAGTTTCTTCATGGTTAGCAATAGAGGTCGGATATATTGAGAAACACTTGTTTTCCGTCAATGGTTTCAAAGGTAATGGTGTGTTCGTCGTTGAAATCAATGTCAACAAACTTGTCTGCTGGTATTATGGCACGTTGTTGGGAAGGGGACGCAATTTGCTTGGCAATATTGTCAAGTTCTAATTCGGACAGTGTTTTTGTTGTTCGTCTCATGGCAAGTCTTCCCGTAAAATTGCTTCAAGTTCATGATTAAGCCACTGTCGTGCAGATTGATTTGACGATATCATTTGCGGACGACATGCTTCAAGGAGAGAACACGAAGAACACCATTTACCCAATGACGGTTCAGGCGTGATGCCAGAATCAAACAAGGCATGGACTCCCCTAGCAGTTTCCTCTGTCAGTAGGCGCAGCGGGGTGTCGAACTCGACATCAGTCCTTTTCCGTGGTTCGCCATAGAATAGTGCACCAGAAGGAATCGCCACGCCAAGCATTTCCTCTAGGCAAATCGCCTGGGCACAGAGTTGTACCTCGTCTGCGCGGTGTGACTTTGGTCTCCCACGTTTGTATTCGATGGGAAATGGGCACCAGAAACCAGATGTTCTAGGAAGCGGAACGGCAATGCGTATGCCTGCATCGTCGCATTCTCGTTCAGAAGCATGAAATTCTACCATGTCAGCGACACCAAAGATGCCGAGACGTTGCGAAACGAGACGCAAAGCCGTCGCCTGGCGGATGGTTCGCCGTGTCTCGCTTTGTGGTTTGTCAACATGCTCATGCAACACTCGCCCGGAGGCAGTCAGAGAGTTTTCCTCCCAGGCTCCCTCAAGATGAATGAGAGCGCATTGCCGCTTGCAGAACAAAAAGTGCTGCAAGGCGGAAATCATGATGAGGTCGTCATTGATGCCGAGTGACTTGGTCATGGAAACAAGACAGTTTTCATTGGCATTTCGTTTTGCTATTCCCTCATTATGGTACGAGAAAGCAACAAGTCACATACCTTTTTGTTTTGGTCAGGAGTTCACTTCAGCGTACATTGCTAAAGTTTGCGTGAGGTTGAGAAGCAGAGGAAAGATGTTGATGATGCGTTCTGAACAGATGCCGATTGAGTTCATTGTTGCTTGGTTTCCTGCTCAGATATCGCTTGTTTTGTCCTTTCTTTGTCCGCGAGCGTAGTGTGTCCAAAACGCCGTAAATTGCAGATAAAGACATCCTGTCCCGTGCGGCAAGTATCCAAAAGACGCAGACGGCGCCCCTCGCGCCAGTCAGACAGACCAAGATAATAGAATTGGCGCATGTCATCGGCAATGACGAATGGTGTATGGCCATGCTTGAGGCATTCCTTCAAAAGAATCAAGCGCCCCACACGTCCATTGCCATCCTGAAATGGATGGATCTTTTCAAATCGCACATGCAAGTCTAGCAGGTTTACGAAGGATTTTTCAGCATCTTTATACCATGCCAGGAGTTTTGCCATCTCACGATGCACATCTCTGGCCGGGCAGGTCTCCATTTCGCCGACAACATTGTCCAGTCGCTTGTAATCCCCGACAGCGAACCATTCCTTACGGCTGTCGCTCGTTCCACTTTTGAGTTGGGCGTGTAGCATCTTGATGTATCGTTCTGTCAGCGCCGCTCCTGCGGATTCGATTATCAAGTCAATGCAGCGGAAATGGTTTGCCGTCTCGACCACATCATCTACAGGCAGGTCACCAGGCAGTGAGCCGACAGTCATCGTCTCGAAAATCCAACGTGTCTGTTCGTGCGTAAGTTGGCTGCCTTCCATGTGGTTGGTGTTGTAAGTGAAATCAATCTGAAGACGATGGTAAAGCCCGCCTGAGATGCGCCCTCGTTTTTCCGCCTTCAAGATGGCGAGAACGGTCGAGGGCAGACCATTTGCGCGAGGCTTGCGCTTAGGACGTTCGGCGTCAGCGGGAATCATCCAGGCCTTGCCTTGCAGGGTCACGCCGGGGATGTTTCCCTTCTCACAGTGAAGTTGGACGCTGCGCGGAGTCAGTCCCCATTTCTTTGCGGCTTCTGCGACAGTTATGTACGTCATGGCTATCTTCATGCGAAATCTTGAGAAATAGAAGCGAAACTTATCTCTTGTTTTTTGACAACGATTTTTAGATGTTTGTTTCGCTTCTTTCTACATTATTCGTCAGCCCAAGAAATATGACGGTCAAAAAACGATTACTTCTCTACAACATGAACACCGGATGGAAGATCGCAATCCGACGGAATGGTGACAATGTAGTCGGAGAATTTTCTAGGCACTTCAACATCTGCTTTCTTTTCAACCTTAACCAGATCGAAAAGTTTGTGAGACGGGGCATTGCCAAGAGCCGAATCGTGTTTGAAGATAATCAATTTCTGGGTTGCCATCATCCCGCGGGCAGCAGAGTGGTCTTGGTCGAACATTCCCACTAGAGCCTCCCACATAAGTGAAAGATCTTGTTCAGAGAAACCTGTCTGTGCGGCAAGGGCTGGTGACACGAAACCGTGCGCAATATAGAGACCGTAGGGAACGGTGTTCTTACGGCCCATCGTGCGGTTATCGCCGCTCTGTTTCTCTGCTTCTGCCTCCGTGGCAACAGCCATTCGCGTGATTGAATGCTCTGCAATGACAATTGGGTCAACAGACCTGGCGAAGGTCAATTGCACTGGGCCACGCACCTGCCCTGCGTTGGCTCCAGTGGACATCACGGCTCCAAAAGTACGAATGTCGAAGAAATCCTGGCACAATTTATCTTTGGCCCGAACAATCTCGCTGCCCTGACCTTGCCCTTCTTTATTTCTTTTCTTGCCGTCTGCCGGATTTTCCGGTGTTTTCGAAAGATCGATTCCAAGATCGGCGTAAGCCTTCTCTATCTGTTGGTTGAGAATGGCTTTCTCCTTCACAAAGATATCGAAGCCTGGAATGCCTTCTTTGACGATTTGGACATAGTTGCGTGCTTTGCGTTTGATGCAGACATCCGTTATGAGTCCTTCCCCAGTTTCAGTGTCGACGCGTGGAAGGTTTCCTGCATCTGGATCTCCGTTGGGGTTGCCGTCCTTTACATCTATGAGCAGGAGGAAATCGTAGCGGTTTTTGATGTCGGTAGTCATGAATGAATTCTCCTTGTTGTTGCCAGGTCTAATTTGAGTTTTCTTGATTATTCAGTCACTTGTTCAGCATCATGGCTGGCTTCGGTCTCGTTCATTTCCTTAGTATGCGCGAAAAAATCTTGACGCTGATGGTAGTAGCCAAGGGCAAACATGCCTTGATCTTGTAACGAAAGATGAGTTGGAAATTCTCGGACACCAGGATTATCCTTGTCTCTGTACAGAATTTCGCCTATCAATCCTTCAAAAAAGGCGGTTTTCGTCAGTTTGGCAAGATGGTGGTTTTTAAGTCGCATCAAATTGCCGAAAACTGCGGCCGGTGTCGAAGAGGCCGACGCATAGAATCTGTCACGGATGGTGGCATTGATGCCAGGATTGGCAGTCTGCTGGATTCTCTCCAGCACGGCGAAGAGGCGACCGAGGCGATAGCCGACGTTTGTGTTGTTTTTGTCGAGGCTCACAGTGAGTTTCCTTTCAAGGTTGTGGGTGAGAAATGCTTTTATTAGTTTAGCCTGTGGATAAGTGATATCGCGTGTCGCCTTGATGCGAACAAGCGTGGAAGAGAGCAGCGTTGCAGGATACGATGTCCCTTCAAGTATGCTGCGCATTACGGCACCGGCGAGATTTGGAGGGACATTTTCGCTTTTGCCAAGCGGCGTCCCTCCCTCTCCGTTGGCATGCGTTTTTTGTGGACGCGCGATGGAGATTAAAAGACGTCCAAGGGAAAGGTGTTCTTTCTCTTTGGGGCCATGAATGATGCGGAGATTTTCGAACCAGTCCGCGAACCGTTTCTCCATTTCCGCAACAGTTCCAGCATGCCAGAAGCGAACGGCAATACGGGCGGAATTTGGAGCCAATCCAAGGACATAAAAACGGGTGTCTTCATTATCGTGCTCAAATGCTCCAGATTTCACTGAGGAGAGCAAACGTTCTATGGCCTCAACTCCCTTGTCTGGATTGTCTTTTTCTGGTTCTAGGAACATATCGGCAAACTCGTCTTCGAGTTCAGTCTTTCGAGATGACCAGAATACTGTCGTAGCATCGCCAACTAATATCTTTTGATGAGAATTTTCGGAGAGCAGATCGTTTAGTGCAGTTGTGTATGCAAGCGATGTCATTTGCCCTATTGGGGCATTCATCCCTCTCTCTTTGCGGAAAGAACAAAACGCATCAAGGTTGAAGGAAACTATATGGAGTTCACTTTGTATTTTTTGAGTTGGTGATACTTTTAAGAATCCACTTCCTTTTATTGGGGGTTCATTTTGCTTTGTTATATCCTGCAATCCTGTTATAATACATATATTACTTTGTTCATGACATGGAGAATGGTAGCTTTTTTGAAAGAATCAATATCTGAAACAGGAATACCATTAATAGAGAAAAGCATATAAGAACCTTTTAGAATTTGCGACCATTCATTTTTATATGTGGTTGCAATTTCATTTACATTGGTATTTTTAAGAAAACATAGTATAGCTTTTGCCCAATCAAACGAGGCATATTCTTCCAATCTTTTAATAAATTCCTGCCTTCGCTTGGGAACATTGTTGTTTTTATCTTGTTTGAGTGGAATGCCAAAAATGTATTCAGCATTTTCCCATGGAAAATTAGACTTTACTCCACTACCTTTTGACTCTCCGAGTGAAGGCACAAGAAATGTCTTCGCTCTCTTTTTCTTGCCGATAAGTTCCTGTGTGTCCTCAACGCGCACAAAGGATCCATCGTTGCGAAGAACAATTAGATAAGGAATTTCCTTCCACTCCCATCCGAGCGGGGCTATGCCGGAGTCGGGATCGGCGGCTTTGCGGTCATAATATTCTTTAAGGGCTTGCAGAATCATTTGAAAACCTCCTCGGATTCTGGCGGAGGAACGATGATGGTTCCGTTGACCAGTTGGGGGCGATAGAACATTGGTTTGATGTCCTGTGGGTCAGAGTAGTCCATGTCGTAGAGCATAAAGCCTAGGTCACGAGTTTCATTTATGGGGCTAGCATTGTCCATCTCTTTAACGAGACGGATTTCCTTGCATGAGAATTCACGGCAGCCGAGATATGGATGCATGAAATACTGGCCTTTGGTTGCGCGGCGGTCGAACATGGCGGCGTATTTCGCCTCTTTCTCGTCGGGACGATTTTCAGTTTGTTGGTATAAATCGTTTTCTTCAGCATCAGTAAGCCATTCCGGTGCAGGGTTGATGGCCGCCGAGCGTTGTTCAGGCGGAATGAAGTCGAATTCGGCGTAAAGGCGGTAACGAACATTACGAAGAATGAGGCCAGCACGTTGTTGGCGAACGTCTTCAATAAAAATGCTCTCGCTCCGGGGATTGGCTACAGATGAGACCTCGTTGCGCCTGACTGAGGTCCAGCGGATGGGATTCATCACTTCTATCCTTGTAATGCGCCAGCGAATGGCTGGTTTCCAGAAAATTGCGCTGAAAATGCCACGGGCGGCAGAAGGTGTAATGACATCATAACTTACGCGCTCCACTTTCATTTCAGGACGTGTGAAGCAGGCAAAGTCACCTGATACATCGATGCAGAATCCTTTCATGGTTGTTTCTCCTTTATATCTGATAATCTTCTGTTTTCAGACCTTCTCCGAAAATGTCCAGGCCAATGTCGGCGTGGTAGACAGACGGTGCCGTCTGGACATAGATGCCGGATGGCTCATTATAATTCGGCGGAACGCCCATTTCTTCTATCATCCCTTTCTGCAGTAGGTCTGTAATGCGCTGGCGAGGAACATTGACCGTGTAGCGCTGAAGAAGGCGCATTATGTCGCGTTTGGGGCCAATGGCACGAAGTGAGTTGATTAACTTATCGTTCTCGTTGTATCGGACGATTATAGGAACTTGCATGTATCCGTCAATCATCTGGAAGGCGGAGGCTGCCTCGCGGAATTGATAATGCATAGGGTCGGCAGGTTGTGCAACCCCATGACGGAATTGCTGAGGAATCGATACGCCTAACATATGTTCAAAAGCAGTTCCCAAGTCATTTGCACGAGAATGGAGAGCCTTGAAATATTCAGGATAAGAATTTGCTTCATCAGCATCAATTCCACCAGGACGTTCCAGTAACTCGGACATTGCGTATTCGCCGTCACGCAGGTCTTTTACATGCGTTTCATCTGGCGGCATAAAAACAATCACCTTTCCATATCTGTTCAAGCGTCCTTCGCGATTGCAACGTCCTGCTGACTGGGCCACGGAAGAGAGTCCGGCAAAGGCACGATAGACAATGGGGAAATCCACATCGACTCCCGCCTCGACAAGTTGGGTGGAAATAACGCGTATGGGTTTTCCTTCGGCAAGTTTCTGTTTGATGTCCGCGATAACGGCCGAACGATGTGCACCGCACATGCTGGCCGAGAGATGAATCGTCCCTTCCGGCATTTTGCAGAATAAGTCATGGCATTGACGCCGCGTGTTGACGATGCATAGGATTTGCTCATGCGATAAAAGTTCAACCGCAATGTCATCCCAGGAGCGCCGTTCCCTTAGATTAGTTGGAAACTCTATTTCCGTGCGCTTGAGCCGATGATACAAATCTAAATCCGATGGTGTCATTTCGCGAATGGACGAGACGTCAATTCCAGGCAAATTGAGTTGAGTTGCCGTGGACAGGACTATTGAGGTGCGATAGTGGAGAGAAAGTTGGCGTATCGCTTCGGCGCAAGGCAATAGCAAATGTATCGGCAATAATTGTACTTCATCGAGGATTACCACGCTTTCGGCAATGTTGTGAAGTTTTCGGCATTGGCTTGAACGACAAGCATAAAGTGATTCAAAGAACTGGACGGCAGTTGTAACAATTATTGGCGCATCCCAATTCTCGGAGGCTAGTCTAGATTGTGGTGTTTCCTTGGCAACATCAAAATTGGAATGATGTTCCAAAACACTGTCTGAACCAATGAAGTCTCGTAAGACATCCGCTGTTTGTTCAATGATCGATGTATAGGGGATTACGTAGATTATCCTTTTTAGTTCATGATGAAGCGCATGCTTGAAGGCAAACGCTGTACTCGAAAGTGTTTTGCCGCCGCCGGTTGGAACGGTAAGCGAGAAAAGGCCAGGGGTAAAATTCGCCGCTTTTTCACAAGCAGAACGGATATCTGCACGGATGCGATTGACAGGCGTATCAAAGGCAGAATGTTGTTTCTCGTCAAGTTTGGCGAAGAATCGTTCTGCGAGTACTGCAAGCGACGTGGATGTTGTTCTCAATGATGCGCGTTCAGAATCCATGAACGCCTCGGTGTCGAGAAAATCGGCATCTACGAGACAAGAGTACATCATACGAATCCAGAACGAAACAGATGAATCGTATCTGCTGAAAATAAATGGCGGTGAGTATTTCTTGCCACTGCACCATTGTGCTTTATGTTCAGCAATCCAATCGCGGACAGGTGGCTCTTCAAGGGTGGCGGCTTCGTGTGCCAAGCGCATTCCGAGCGCGCCGTCTGGCATTTTGCCTCCTGACCAGTCTGGTAGACCAGCATGATGCCCGGCAATACAATAGGCCAATGCTTTCATAAGATTTCCATTATTCCACATCCATACCATGCCAGCACCAGAATGAGTATGATTTCCATAATCCCATTCCTCAGTGTCTATACCATTACAATGACGAATGTAGGACTGGAATGAGGCGCGAACTTTTCCCAGATCATGGGTATTGCCCAATAGGCCAGCCAATTCTCTTGAATTGAATGCGGTCGCAAAGGATGAGGCAAGCATAGCCACATTCTGTGAATGCTCGGTTAGTGATTGCCAATCGCCAACGACAGAACCTTTGCTATGCGCGTAAACTGTATCTTGGTTATTCATCAAGTGTAGAAATGATTAAGATAAGGTATCACCATCCTTGTTTAGAGAAGGAAGATATGAACAAACTGGAAACCAGAGGACATAATTGTATGTCAGGCAGAATCATTAGGTATCCTAAATCCGTAAAAATATACTATGTTTCTTTTTATGCAGATTGCAAGTAGGTTTCTCGATAGAATTGTCGGAAAGCCATTAATTTTGCCAAAATCTCCAAGCAGGCCGTACCGCGTCCCTCGTCTCCCGTCCCATGTCCCTCGTCTCCGCCATGCGCGCGTCCCTCGTCCCATATCTCGCGTCCCACGTCTCGCCCATGCGACGGCAAGGGTTTTAGGGGAGGAAGCCTCAGGCCAGGCGAAATATTGGGTGGCCTGAAACGAAATTTATCTCCAGATTTTTGATAGCAGTTTTTTGGAGATAAATTACATGCCTATTTTTTACGGTTGAAGCCAAATGGCAGAATTTTCAAAGCCATCTGGAATAGCCATTGAAACACGATGAATCATTGGAAAATCTTGTAGGAGAGAGAATAATCTCAACTGCCATTGAGATTGTGGGGCGACAACAGCCAAAAGCGTTTTAAGGATACATAAAGTTGAGTAAATGCGATTAGAATTTACTGGATAATCAGGCTCGTGCCATTTCATGTCTTTGGCGGGAATCAAGGGGTTTACGGCAAGATGTCGATTCCACAATCGTCCATGATGTGCACAAATGTTACGGATATAATTCAGATTGGTCATCCAAGATTCAAATACATGTTCATTGCTGCCTAGGGATTTGGCCAGACTTTGCTTGTCCTTTTTTTTCATAAGTCGGAATAGAGTAAGCATATTACCGAATGTCATCACCTCAACAGCCATCCATAACGGCAGTCCCTGGGAAGTGTCATAAGTGTCACGAAAATGTACAACGAACTCTTCTTTGCTTTTTTTGGTTTCCGCATCAATAAAAGCCAGCAGTTCGTTGAAGCGTCCAGTATTGGTAGGTGTGGCAAAAGTTGCTGGGTCACGATAGGCAAAGGGACCGTATTTCGAGGTCAGAAGATTAACGATATTAGTCTTGACGGCGACCTCAATACGCTCAATGGCATC
>Ga0265298_10005491_pt1 | contig 15880 bp, 11 predicted proteins | sample AusTroGonzalo_MG_3_FD_193486 | JGI IMG/M metagenome (GOLD analysis project Ga0265298, IMG submission 193486) | Bovine rumen microbial communities from tropical cattle in Woodstock, Queensland, Australia - Gonzalo_01 | ecosystem: Host-associated > Mammals > Digestive system > Stomach > Rumen ... | reverse complement strand
TTCCGCAATAAAATCGCCTCCTTAAAATTCCTCGATCCTGCCTGCGGAAGCGGCAATTTCCTGACAGAAACCTATATTTCGCTGCGCCGCCTTGAAAATGAAATCCTTAAAATCATCCACGGAAACCAGCAGCTTCTGGGAAGCGATTTTTCGCCGATAAAAGTCAAAATTTCGCAGTTTTACGGCATTGAAATAAACGATTTTGCAGTAACAGTTGCAAAAACGGCACTCTGGATCGCCGAATCACAAATGATGAAAGAAACTGAAGAAATTGTTGATGAAAACCTTGATTTCCTGCCTCTTTCGACGAGTGCTACGATCGTTGAAGGCAACTCGCTCCGAATGAATTGGGCAACACTTGAAGAAGAGATTAACGAGAAATTTGTCTATGCCGAAAAACTGAATGTCTATAAAGCCGGAGAAAAAGCTTGGGAATACTGCGTGCACGAGCCGGAAATTCCTTACGGAGAGCATTTCCATGAACTGAACGTTGCGGCCAAAGAAATTACAGAGAAGAAATTACCTGAAAAAAACAGCAGCAAATCTGTGATTTATGACTATATAATCGGAAATCCGCCGTTCGTAGGAGCGCGCTGGATGGATAAGCGGCAGAAAGAAGATGTGATTTGCACCTTTGGCAAGGACTGGAGCGGTGCGGGCGATCTCGATTATGTCTGCTGCTGGTACAAAAAGGCGTTTGATATGATAAAAAGCACTGGAACACGATGTGCGTTTGTTTCTACAAACTCTGTAACGCAAGGCAGTTCTGTCGCCAATCTCTGGAAGCCGCTTTTTGCCGCAGGAATGCACTTTGACTTTGCATGGCGGACATTCAGATGGGCGAATGAAACAACGGATAAGAAAAATATGGCGGCTGTCCACTGTGTGATTATCGGGTTTTCCTGTCGGAACCATGTCTGCCTACCCGCAAAGAACCGTCATTCTGAGCATAGCGAAGAATCTCAGAGATGTTTCGCAGGCGCTCAACATGACGACAAGCGGATTTTCAATGCTGACGGAACAGTCATAGAAGCAAAGAATATAAACGGATACCTGTTTGATATGCCGGATGTTTTTATTGAAAACAGGAAAAAACCGCTTTGCGCGGTTCCGGGAATGGTATTCGGCAGTATGCCTAATGACGGTGGAAATCTTATAATTGAAGCAGATGAATACGATGATTTCGTTAAAAACGATCCTGATTCACAAAAATATATTCATCGCTTTTTAGGAGCTGATGAATTTTTAAATTCCAAGATCCGTTACTGTCTCTGGCTTATCAATGCGACTCCAGCTGAATTACGCAGAATGCCGCTTGTTTTTCAAAGAGTGGGTGCAGTTCGCAAACTACGTGAATCAAGTTCCCGCGCAGCGACCCGGAAGCTTGCCGAAACACCGTGGCTTTTCGGGGAAATCCGTCAGCCGGAAAGCGGAAACTATCTTTTGGTTCCGCGTGTTTCATCCGAAAACCGTAAATATATTCCGATCGGATTCATAAGTTCTGATATAATCGCAAGTGATGCAAATCTTCTTATTCCGGATGCAACCCTGTTCGAATTCGGCATTATGACAAGCAGTCTCCACAATGCGTGGATGCGTACTGTCTGCGGCAGGCTGGAAAGTCGTTACCGTTATTCTGCGTCACTTGTTTACAATAATTTTCCGTGGCCGGATTTTTGTCGTCATTCTGAGCGGAGCGAAGAATCTGCGAGATGTTTCGCTAACGCTCAACATGACAAAATTGAGCAAACCGCGCAGGCAATTCTTGATGCCCGAGCAAAATATCCCGATTCATCTCTTGCCGATCTTTACGATGAAACCACGATGCCGCCTGAGTTGCGGAAGGCCCACAAAGAAAACGACAAAGCTGTTATGGCGGCTTACGGTTTTGGTCCGAAAATGAGCGAATCGGAAATTGTTGCAGAACTTTTCGGACTTTATGAAAAATTGGTAAAATAACGGTAATTTTTATTCGTGATATTCGAATCCTGAAGTTATGTCGTCTTCAGTATTTTCCTGAGCGTCAGGGCCGAAACTTTTGACAATGAATCCTTCGCCTGAAAGGCCTGGAACGGTATCGACTTCATTCACTTTGTAAAATTCATCCCAGTAATCTTTTGCTGCATCGCGGCCGGGAATGTCGGCTTTCATGTTTACCCTGATGTAGGAAGCCCACTCTTCACTGCTTTTGTCGGGGATCCTGCCGTCAATAATAGTCATACCGTAGATCTGATGCGCTATTGAATTGACTTCGTGCTGAGTCAGCGTGATCTTGGCGATGTCTGTGAAATATTTTATCTGTTCGCCGCCTATTCCGGCGAATTTGCCGATAATAAATATCGTGGCGCAGATTCCTATCATTTTCGCGAACATGATCTGACTACCTCCTCTCCAAGTTGTTTAGCTCTTTCGTTGATGAGTGAATCGAGCTCTCTTCCGCCCGAAAGCGTGCTTCCGATAACTGTGCAGAAGCTCTCCTTGTCCAGTGTGAAAAGAAGCGAATCGGTCACTGCTTCAGCGGTAGCTGTTCTCGGAATGTTCTTTACAAGTGCCATTTCACCGAAGAAATTGCCGGGTTTAAGGATGATATCGAGTGTTTTTAACGAATTGTCGAAACGTTCGAGGTGGATGTTCCCTTCCTGAATAAGATAGAATTTGTTCCCTTCGTCGCCCTGTTTGAAAACGACTGTCCCGGCTTTTATTCTTTCGGGTTTGAGGTTCCTTATCAGGTATGAAATCTGTTTCTGGCTCATGAAAGAAAATACCGAAGAGGCGAGAAGCATCTTTCCGAGGCGGATTTTGCCTGTGATCTTTTCTCTGTTTTCGGCATTCGATGCCAGGAATTTTTCAAAACCTTCCCTGCTTATTTCAAAGACTGCGGTCTGCGAGAGCGTTATGATGCTTGCCGTGCGCGGACCTTTTTCTATAAGTGCCGTTTCGCCGAATGAATCGCCTGTCGAGAGAGTTCCCAGGGTTTTTTCAGCTCCGTTGTTTCCCGAAACGACGATCTTCGCTTTGCCTGAAACTATCGTGTAGAAGTTGTCTCCTTTGTCGCCCTGGCGGACTATCGGCGAATTTTTCATGAATCTGCGCAGTTTTATGTGTTTGCAGAGCTCCGCCAGATCTTCGTTCTTAAGTTCCGCAAAAAGAGGGATCTCTTTCAAAAATTCGATTATTTCGCTTGTCGCCGGAACTGCTTTCGCTGTGATCGTTCCTGCAAGGTCGCGCATTTTTACGAGAGGCGTCGCAACGACGGAACCTATATTCCCGAGAGCTATCGTAATAAATCCGGCAAGTGCCGCAACAGCCGGTGTCAGCATGAGAAGAAGTGTAAGGGCGATAAGTATCTCTGATGATACCGCTCCGTTTGTATGAGCCGAGTAAATGTCGGAAAACAGATAGCTCATAGTTGATCTTGCAACGCTCCAGAAGTAGCTGTAAACAAAGTATATCCAGACCAGGCCGATGCTTGCAACGATCATCATCCGCTCTGTTTCTTTGGAAAGTTTCGCCAGACCGAAAATGTCTTTGATGAAGTGTTTTCTTGCGTATGTGAATGATTTTCCGCTGCCCGGCATGAAAAAATCTATGATCATCGAGAGCGGGGAAGAGCTTATCGGAGAAAGGGAAATGATCCCGCACGCAGTCGCAATGACGTTCATAACTGCCATTGCCGGACGGGCGATTCCGAAGTGCCATAAAATAGCGGTCAGACCCGATACTACGAACGGAAGCATCAGCATCATCGCGTAGTGTCTGATAGCGGCGGAACGTCCTTTTCCGATTATCTGTGCTGAAGAAGCTGAAAGATAGAAAAATCCGCATTTGTTCCTGAGCGTGATGCGCGGAGAGATCCCGTGAGCTGCAAGGTCCGCTGCAGAACATACCGCAGGGAGAGAAAGGATCACGAAGAGAAATACGAGAATGAAGAAAAGTGCGAAGAGGTATGCGGTGCCGGGGCTCATTGTTCCCTGCGTTATCGAAGTAAAGATGTTCACTCCTTTAAGGGAAGGAACCAAAAACGAGACGAGAGCGACAGCCGCCATTATGACAAGAGAGGGTAGCGATGTCAGGATTTTTCCCGCCAATGCAAGGATAGGAGAGGGTTTGAGCTCTTTCTGTGCAAATGTTTTTTCGTAAAAAGCTTTTCCTGATGACGATTTTTTGAGCCCTGCTGCACATTCGGGATCAAGCAGATCGTTTTCGTTCAGTTTTTCGATCAGTGTTATCAGCTTGTCGAAAACTGACGTGTCGCCTTTTTCCAACCTTGATGCAGTGATGTCCGCCAGAGTGTTTTTGCCGTCGAATTCAGAGAGCAGACGCTGTTCGAAAAAATCGAGTTTTACGAAATTTCCGTCAGCTTCGGCAAAAAAAACGGAGTCTGAAAATCTTGTGACAGATATATTTTTCACAAGTTTCAGCACCGTTAGTTCGGCATCGTTTCCTACAAAAGAATTTTTCATTACAAAACTCCTATTCAAAACAGAATGCCTTAAATGATATTAAATTAACTTCACTATTCCATTTTTTTTGCAAAATAATTAAAAAAATTAGTTGAAATTTAATTTTTATCAGATATTATTGAATGTTCTATCACGTGGGGGGACCTCAATCGGATTTTTCCGGTTTTGACCGTTTTAAGGTGCATTTCGTTTTTTCCCCGACAGCGTTTTTTTAACGCTTCTTAGGTTCTTTTTTCAATATAAATATCTGAATTATATTTTTTGAAATGCGTCCCCTCAATCCCCGTATCGTTCAGCTGTGAAGCGGCGAAAGACGGTTTTACTGATCGTCCTGGAGTTCTCTGTTTTTGAATTTTTCCGCCATTGTCGGATTGTTTTTAGTCAGTTTCTTTACCGTGAGATCTTCGGCTTTGTTGTTTGCGATCCTGAGATTGTTTTCAGAACCTATGAGACTCTCTTTTATTTTGTTGAGATGGGCTATGGTTTTGTCGATCTCGTCGATAGCAGTTCTGAATTTTTCGCTCGCCAGACGGTAGTTCCTGCCGAAACTTTCCTTGAATTTCGCGAGGTCGTCTTCAAAGTTGCTTATGTCTATGTTCTGGTTTTTTACTTCAGAAAGCTGCTTTCTGTAATTCAGCGAATCCAGAGCCGCGTTGCGCAGAAGCGAGATGAGCGGAAGAAAAAACTGCGGTCTGACGATATACATTTTCGGATACCGGTAACTTTCGACGATGCCGTTGTTGTAAAAATCGTTATCCTGCTCAAGCATAGAGACTAACACTGCATATTCGCAGTTCTTTTTCGTTCTGTTTTTGTCGAGCGTGTCGAGGAAATCTTCGTTTTTGTGCTTTGTCGCGGTCATGTCCGACTCGTTTTTCATCTCGAACATGATCGAAATGAATTCCGTTCCGTCGTCTGAGCTTTCGCGGAAGATGAAATCGCCTTTCGTTCCTTTTGCTTCGCCTTCGTCTCGGACAGCCTCGTTGTCTTTCTCGAATGTCGCGTTCCGGTATGCGGCGGCGCGCACTTTGTTGAACTCGTTCCAGCAGAACTGTTCAAGATCTTCGCCCACCATTTTTGTCGAAAGTTTCGTCTTGAAATCTTTTATCCGCGCGATCTCCTCGTCTTTCATCTCAAGCTGCGTCTTGTATTGTTCCCGCAGCGAGTTTTCGCTGAGTTCGCGCTCCTTTTTTGCGAGCTCGAGACTGTTTTTCAGGTCGGATATCTGTTTTTCATGCGCCTGCAGAGCATTCTGTTTTTTTGCTTCAGCAAGATTTTTTTCGCTCTGCATCTCGTTTTTCAGATTGTTTATCTCAAAATCCTTGGCAGACAGGGCAAGTTTTTTTTCGTTTTCAAAACCTTCGATCTTCGCCTTCAGTTCGGTGATTTTTTTGTCCGATTCGGCTTTGATGAGGAGGATCTCGTTCTCTTTTTCGGTGATCTTTTTCTGAAGATCCTTGTCAAACTCCATACGCGCGATCTTTTCATTCTGTTCCGCTTCGGTGCGCAGCAGCTCCTCCCTGTTTTTCAGTTCCTTTTCAAATTCCTTGTCGCGGATCTGCTTTAATATCGCGGCAAAACCCGATTCATCGACTTTGAATACAGTTCCGCATTTCGGGCATTTTATCTCTTCCATTTTTTCTCCTAACCGAGTTCGATCATTTTGTCGATGCAGCGGCGCGCTTTTGTGATCGTTTCGCTGTCGAGCTTTATCTCTTCGCCGCCTTCGCCTTTCAGCGTGTTGTAGAGATCGATGAGCGTCGTCGCCTTCATGTTCTGGCAGATGAGGTTCTGCGCGAGAGGATAAAAGCGTTTTTCGGGACAGTCGTAAGAAAGATGCTCTGCTATGCTGATCTCAGTTCCGATTATGAATTCGCGGTTTTCAGATTTTTTCGCAAAATCCATGATCCCCGAGGTCGAACCGATGTAATCTGCAAGTTCGGTGACTTCGGGCTTGCATTCGGGGTGAACAAGAACGAGCGCATCAGGATGAGCCGCTTTTGCCTGATGGACGCTTTCAGCCGAGATCTTAGCATGAGTCGGACATCCCCCGTTTAAAAGTTTGAAATTCTTTTCGGGAAGCTGTTTTGCAACGAAAGCACCTAAGTTGCAGTCGGGGATAAAGAGAATGTTTTTGTTTTCGAGCTTTTTCACGATCTTCACTGCCGAAGATGAGGTCACGCAGACATCGCATATCGTTTTGAGCGAAGTAGTAGTGTTGATGTAGGCTACGACGGTGTAATCGGGATAAGCCTTTTTTACTTCCGAAATTATGTCTTTATCCATCTGCTCCGCCATCGGACATCCCGCTGTCGGATTTGCGAGGTATACTGTTTTTTCGGGGGAGAGCAGTTTAACCGTTTCAGCCATAAATCTGACTCCGCACATGATGACTGTTTTCTGCGGAGCATCTTTCGCTTTTACGCTGAGCTGGAACGAGTCTCCCGTAAAATCGGCGACTTCTGTTATTTCTCTTGCCTGATAGCTGTGTGCCAGGACGCAGATATCTTTCTCTTTTTTGAGGCGCAGGATCTCCTGCTGAACTTGACAGATATTCATTTTTCACTCCTTTTGACGTTTCCGATATCGGTGACGATGCGGTAGCCTGCGTTTCTGACACGCATCTCCAGGCAGCCGCGGCACTGCGCCGATTCTTCACCCGTGCATATTTTGTTTTCGTAAAGATCGTAAAGTTTTCTCACCGAAACAGGTGAAAGGTTGGGCATGACGACGTTCGCGCCCGCTTTGAGCCCGAGCTCCCGCCCCTGCGGATGGATCGTTCCGAGTGCAGTCGTTGCCGGAAGAAGAGCGTGCGGGAACAGAAGGCGCAGGATCGAGACCATTCTTAAAACAAGCGTCAGTTCACCCTGCTTTTTATCGGCAAACGGTGTCTTTTCATGCGGGATGAACGGGCCTATCCCGATCATGTCGGGATCGAGTTCCTGCAGAAAACGGAGGTCTGCGACAAGATTTGCCGTGGTCTGGAAAGGAGACCCTACCATAAATCCCGAACCTACCTGATAACCGATCTCCTTGAGGTCGAAAAGACATTTTTTGCGGTTTTCGGGCGAGAGTTCCGCCGGATGGATCATGTGATAATGATCATTGTCGGCTGTTTCGTGACGCAGCAGATAGCGGTTTGCGCCGGCATCGAAAAGTTTCTGATAACTTTCGCGCGTTTTTTCACCGAGAGAGAGCGTTATCGCGACATCGGGATAATTTTTTCTGATATCGGAAACGATTTTACACATCCTTTCGTCGTTGAAATAGAGATCTTCACCGCCCTGAAGCACGAAAGTGCGGAAACCGAGCGCATATCCTTCGCGGCAGCACTCCATGATCTCCTCTTCAGTGAGCCGGTATCTCGTTGCTTCAGTGTTGCTGCGCCTGATCCCGCAGTAGAAACAATCGTTTCTGCAGTAGTTCGTCATCTCGATGAGACCGCGGATATACACTGCATCTCCGTAGATCTTTCTTCTGATCTTGTCGGCTTCGACACCTAAATTTTCTGTCGCCTCTTCGCAGCCGATCAGAGTTGCGAGAGCTTCATCCGAGAGATTTCTCTCGTCTTTGAGTTTTGTAATAAGTTCTATGATTTCGGGATTGGTCACCATTTGTCCTCCATGAGCCGAATGCGCGGTTTTTTAACACGTGAGACGAAAATCGTCAAGAAGGAAAAGGGGGAGTAACGAGTGATTGCGTAATTAGGTTTTTATTCATATTTTAGAAAATCTGTATATAATACCGCGTTTTTTTGATGTGTCTTAATTTCATGGAGGTTTTATGAGCGCATTCAGCGGAGCAACACTGATGATAACCGGCGGAACGGGTTCTTTCGGAAATACCGTTCTCAAACATTTTTTGACTTCTGATATCGCACAGATCCGCATTTTTTCCCGCGACGAGAAAAAGCAGGACGATATGCGCCACGATCTTCAGGCTAAATATCCGGAACACGCGAAAAAGGTGAAATTTTTTGTAGGCGATGTCCGCGATCCGCGCTCTATCGCTGATGCGATGCCGGGTGTTGACTATATTTTCCACGCAGCTGCGCTGAAACAGGTGCCATCATGTGAATTTTTCCCGATGCAGGCGGTCAAAACCAATGTCGAGGGGACCGACAACATGCTTCATGCAGCGATAAGTGCCGGTGTAAAGCGTGTCGTCTGCCTCAGCACGGACAAGGCGGCTTATCCGATAAACGCGATGGGAATAAGCAAGGCTATGATGGAGCACGTCATCACGGCAAACGCAAGAGTCGCCGCGGATAAAGGCGGAACGGTCATCTGCTGCACTCGTTACGGGAATGTAATGTGCAGCCGCGGTTCGGTGATCCCTCTTTTCATCGACCAGATCCATGCAGGAAATCCGATAACGATAACCGATCCCAACATGACGCGTTTCCTCATGAATCTTGACGAAGCGGTCGAACTTGTCCGTTTTGCTTTCGAACACGCAAATCCGGGCGATCTCTTCATTCAGAAAGCCGATGCTTCGACGATCGGAGACCTGGCGAAAGCTGTTCAGAAACTTTTCGGAGATACAGGCACGAACATCATCGGAACGAGGCATGGCGAAAAACTTTACGAAACCCTCATGACAAGAGAGGAAAGGCTCCGTTCCGAAGATATGGGAAAATACTTCCGCGTCGCTGCCGACAACAGAGACCTCAACTATGACAAATTCTTCGTCAAAGGCGAAGTCCACACAATGGCTGACGAGGCTTACACGAGCCACAACACGACGAGGCTCGATGTTGAAGGGGCTGTAGAAAAAATCAAAACAGCAGACTATGTCAAAGAGGAACTTCAGGGCATTCGCCACAACTAAGCGAGGTTTCAATGAACATTCTTGTTACCGGTTCTGCCGGTTTTGTAGGGAAAAATCTTGTTGAAAATCTTAAAAACATCCGCGACGGAAAAAACAGGACTCGTCCAAATCTTTCTATCGGCGAAATTTTTGAGTATGACCTTGGCAACACCGCATCAGAGCTTGACGAATGGTGCAAAAAAGCAGATTTCGTTTTCAATCTTGCAGGGGTCAACAGGCCGAAGGATCCGAAAGAATTCAGAGAGGGAAATTTCGGTTTCGCGTCTACTCTTCTCGACACGCTCAAAAAACACAAAAACACTTCTCCCGTTATGCTTTCAAGTTCGCTGCAGGCCACTCTTGCAGGGCGTTTCGGTACTTCGGAATACGGCCTCAGCAAAAAAGCGGGCGAAGAACTTTTTTTTGATTACGCGAAAGAAACAGGCGCAAAAGTTTTTGTCTACCGCTTCCCGAACTTAGTCGGAAAGTGGGTGAGACCCAATTACAACAGCGCAGTAGGAACATTCTGCAACAATATCGCAAACGACCTTCCGATAACGGTGAACGATCCGAATGTAGAACTCGAAATGCTTTTCATCGACGATCTCATCGAAGAGATGCTTGACGCAATGGAAGGGCATCCCCACAGATGCGACTATCCCGCAGTTGATGAAGTCGTTGACGGCGTAAAATTTGACGGTTTGACCCCACTTTGGAATGAGCACGGAAGATACTGCGGCGCAAAAGTCACACACAAAGCGACGCTTGGTTATATCGTCGAATGTCTCAACAGATTCCACGACCAGACGGAAACGCTTATGATGCCTGAGATCGCACCGGGAAGTTTCGAGAAAAAACTCTATTCGATGTATCTCAGCTATCTCCCGAAAGAAAAGGTCGCGTTCGACCTCAAAATGAACTGCGACGACAGGGGAAGTTTTACCGAACTTTTGAAAACTTTTGACCACGGACAGTTTTCGGTAAACATCAGTAAACCCGGCATCACAAAAGGGGAACACTGGCACAACACGAAGTGGGAATTCTTCATCGTCGTGAGCGGTCACGGCCTCATTCAGGAGAGAAAGATCGGAACTGACGAAGTGATAGAATTTGAAGTTAGCGGCGAAAAAATTCAGGCAGTCCACATGCTTCCGGGTTACACGCACAACATAATCAACCTTTCCAAAACAGAGAATTTAGTCACTTTGATGTGGGCGAACGAGACTTTCGACCCCGCGCATCCCGACACATTTTTTGAAAAAGTCGTCAATGGAGAGATAAATGGCTAACTGGAAAAACAACGGAAAACTTAAACTTCTGATCATCGTCGGCACAAGACCAGAGATCATCCGCCTCGCCGCGGTGATAAAGAAATGCAGGAAGTATTTCGACACGATCCTCGCCCACACCGGTCAGAATTATGACTACAATCTAAACGGCGTTTTCTTCCGCGATCTGGAGCTCGACGATCCCGAAGTTTATATGGACGCGGTCGGCGAAAACTTAGGGCAGACGATGGGAAACATCATTGCGAAAAGTTACGAGCTCATGGTCGAACTTATGCCTGACGCAGTTCTCGTGCTGGGTGACACAAACAGCTGCCTTTCAGTTATCGGCGCAAAACGCCTGCATATCCCGATCTTCCACATGGAAGCGGGCAACCGCTGCAAGGACGAATGCCTTCCGGAAGAGACGAACCGCCGCATCGTTGACATAATTTCGGACGTCAATATCGCATATTCGGAACATGCAAGACGTTACCTCGCCGACTGCGGACTTCCGAAAGAACGCACCTACGTTTCAGGCTCTCCGATGGCGGAAGTTCTCCACGACAATCTGAAAAAGATCGAAGCATCGGATATCCATAAAAAACTCGGCCTTGAAAAAGGAAAATACATCCTTCTTTCGGCGCACAGAGAGGAAAATATCGATACCGAAAAGAATTTCACGAGCCTTTTCAGCGCGATAAACGCGATGGCTGAAAAATATGATATTCCTGTTCTTTACAGCTGCCACCCGAGAAGCCGCAAAAGACTTGAGGCAAGCGGATTCAAGCTTGACAAACGCGTGATCCAGCACGAACCGCTCGGCTTCCACGACTACAACTGTCTTCAGATGAACGCTTTCTGCGTAGTCTCCGATTCAGGAACTCTGCCTGAGGAAAGCAGCTTCTTCACTTCTGTCGGGCACTCGTTTCCTGCAGTCTGCATAAGGACTTCGACCGAACGCCCCGAAGCGCTTGACAAAGCGTGTTTCATACTTTCCGGAATCGATTCAAAAGGGCTTTTGCAGGCGGTAGAGACTGCAGTCGAAATGGTTAAAAACGAGCTTAACGGCGGCGCGATCCCCGTTCCCGACTACACCGACGAAAACGTTTCCGACAAAATCGTCAAAATAATCCAGAGCTACACCGGCATCGTCAACAGAATGGTGTGGAGAAAGTAGCGTTTCAAGATCAAAAGTTTTGAAGAAATGCAGTTTTTTGGCAAAAAAAGTTTTGAAGAAATGCAAAAAACGCTGGACTGCCGGGGACTTGATCCCTTAATTTGTATGTTTTTGCGTTAATCCAATGGATTTTTTAATAAAATTAAATATAATACGTCGGTTTTTGCCGTAGAGACGTTTCACGAAACGTCTCCATACCATGTTGCGTCTAAAATGGCGTGGTGCGTCTCCTGAGCCGGTATGGCGAGGCTCCCCTGAAGCAGGGGAGTTGGCAACCGCAGGTTGTCTGAGAGGTTTTGTAGATCAAGGAGAGGTAAATTTGGAGTTTATCGTCGCATGAAAATACTTGTTGTCTGTCAGCATTACTGGCCTGAGCCGTATTACCTTTCCGATGTTTGCGAGGAGTTGGTGCGCCGCGGTCATGCGGTCCATGTTGTCACAGATGTTCCGAATTATCCGATGGGTTATATTTACGACGACTACAAACACGGGCGTAACCGAGAGCAGATCCACAACGGTGTCAGGATCAGCCGCACTTTCACTATCGGCCGGAGAAAAGGCGACTGGTTCCGCCTGTTCAACTACTACAGCTACAGTATTTCTTCGACTTTGTATGTGAATAAACTGCCGGGCGATTACGATGTGGTTTTCACAAATCAGACTTCGCCTGTTATGATGACGGAAGCGGCAAGTTCATACAGCCGCAAATGGGGCAAAAAGTGCGTTATGTACTGTATGGATCTTTGGCCGGCGAGTCTTGTTGCGGGCGGTATGAAGACGTGGAACCCTGTTTACAAGTTTTTCGGTAAGGTTTCTAACAGGCTTTACAACCGCGCTGACCAGATCCTTATAACTTCGCAGATGTTCCGCGAATATCTTGAGAAAAATCACAAAATTCCGAGTGAAAAAATCGTTTATTTTCCGCAGTATGCAGCTTCGCAGTTTGAAAATCTGCCTGAGAGCGGAGAAAAAGAGACTTTTGATTTTGTGTTTGCGGGAAATGTGGGAAAGGCACAGAGTCTTGAGACTTTGCTTAATGCCGTGAAGATCCTGGATATGCCGGAATACGAGGGAAAATCTTTAAAATGGCATATTGTGGGTGACGGATCCAGACTTGAAAATTTGAAAAAACAGGCTGCTTGCCTTGGTTTGACCAATGTCATATTCCACGGCCGTAAACCGGCTGAGAAAATGCCGGAATATTATGCTATGGCGGATGCGATGCTTGTTCTTCTTACTGCCGATCCTTACATTTCAAGGACTTTGCCAGGTAAAGTTCAGACATATATGGCTGCAGGAAAACCTGTGTTGGCGGCTGCCGACGGCGAGACCCCGCGAGTTCTTGAAAATGCTGAGTGCGGTTATGCCTCGAAAGCGGAAGATCCTCAGCAGTTTGCTGAGATCGTGAAAAAGTTCCTTGAAAACAAAGAGAGAGCGCAGCTCGGCATAAATGCGAAAAATTATTATAAAAACAATTTCGCCAGAGAGCAGTTCATGGATCGTTTGGAAAATATTCTGATTGAGGCCGCGAAATAGGAGATAAATAAATGACACCCGCCCTCAACATAACTGACACTGTCACGAACCTGATTTCGCTTCCGCACGAATACGAGTGGCTCGATTTTAAAGAGAACTGGTTTTCAAAGGATGAAATCGGTGAATATATTTCCGCGATTTCCAACGGCGCGGCTTTGAGCGGGCGGGAATACGGCTATATTGTCTGGGGAGTAAGCGACAAAACGCATGAAATCACCGGAACAACGGTTAATTTTGACAAGGATATCGAGCACGAACCTTACAAACATTACCTTGCACGCAACTTAAAGCCGAGTCTTGCGTTTGAAGTCGATGAGGCTGAAATTTCCGGCAAAAGAATTGTTTTGCTGACTGTTCCTGCCGCGAAATCCGTTCCGACAAAGTTCATGGATCAGACATTTATCCGGATTGGTTCAAGCAAAGAGAAACTTTCAAAATTTCCGGAATGGGAAATACGTCTGCTGAACGTGCTTTCAAACGGAATTCCTACTATCGTGAACACTGCCGCACCTGATTATGCGCAGGATCTGACTTTCGAGAAACTCTTTTTGTATTACGGTGCGAAAGGGATCAGACTCAGACGAGACACCTTTAAGAAAACGCTTAAACTGCTGACAGCGGACGGCCGCTACAACATAATGGCACTGCTGCTTGCCGATTCAAATGATATTCCGATCCGTGTTTCTGTTTTCAGCGGAAAAACCAAGGCAGACACTCTTTTTTCCGTGAAAGAATACGGAAATTCCTGCATTTTGTATTCCATGGATAAGATACTGGAATACGGCGACGCGATAAACATCATTCAGGCTGACGAGCGCGGGCGGATTTCTGAACGCAAAGATGTTCCTCTTTTTGATTACGAGGCTTTTCACGAAGCACTTTTGAATGCTTTCATCCACAACAAATGGCTTGCCATGAATGCGCCGATGATAAGCGTGTTCACCGACAGAATAGAAATCGTCTCCCACGGCGGGCTTGGAATCGAACAGGATCTAGAAGGTTTTTATAATGGAGTCAGCATTCCCGTAAACGAAGCACTTGCCTCGATTTTCCTTCAGCTCAGGCTGAGCGAGCGTTCAGGGCGCGGTGTTCCGACAATCGTCAAGGCATACGGACGCGATTCAATCGCTGTCAAAAAGAATTTTATCGTAGTTACAATTCCGTTCAACAAGATAGATGCCGCACCTTTTGAATTGAATGCCGGCGATGAAGGGAATATACAGGGAAATGAAAAGGCTGCAGAAAATGAAGGGGTAAATGAAGGAGTAAATGAAGGAGTAAAACTGTCAGATAAAGAGAAAAACATTTTTGAATTGTTAAAGCAAAATCCAGCAATAACAACCATTATGTTGATTCAGACTACAGGTCTTTCCAGATCCACTGTGGAACGTGCTATAGTTAAATTAAAAAGTTTGAATTATATCCGCCGCATCGGTCCAGACAAAGGCGGCCATTGGGAGGTGGTTGAAAAATGAAACTCCTACTCATAAATTCAGTCTGCGGCATCGGTAGCACGGGCCGCATCTGCACCGATCTGGCGCAGGAATATGAAGCACAGGGGCATGAAGTGAAAATCGCTTACGGGCGTGATGCTTATGTGCCTGAAAAGTTCAGGAAATATGCAGTTAGAATCGGCACTGATTTTGATGTCAAAATTCACGGAGTTATCTCTCGTCTTTTCGATGCGCACGGTCTCGGCTCGAAATCGGCGACAAAAAAATTCCTCGAATGGGCTGAAGAATACAAACCTGATCTGCTCTGGCTGCACAACATCCACGGATATTATATCAACTATGAACTTCTGTTTGAGTGGATAAAAAAACACCCTGAAATGGAAGTCAAATGGACTCTGCATGACTGCTGGACATTCACAGGACATTGTTCTCATTTTACTTTTGTGGGATGCGACAAATGGAAAACCCATTGTGAAAACTGTCCGCAGAAAAAGTGTTATCCCGCAAGTTTCTTTTTTGATCGTTCAAAAGAAAATTTTGACAGAAAAAAACAGGCTTTCACCGGTGTCAAAAACATGACTTTGATAACTCCTTCAAAGTGGCTCGCTGACTTGGTTAAGCAGAGCTTTTTGAAGGAATATCCTGTTGAAGTGCGTTACAACACAATCGACACAAATGTTTTCAAACCGACTCCAGGTGATTTCCGCGAAAGATATGGATTGCAGGACAAAAAAATTGTACTTGGTGTTGCTGGCGTGTGGAATGAGAGAAAGGGGTTCAATGATTTCTTATGGCTATCTGAAAAACTGGATGATTCTTACCAAATTGTTCTTGTAGGGCTCACGCAAAAACAGCTTGAAACGCTGCCCAAAAACATAATCGGCATCAGGCGGACAAACAGTCCGAAAGAACTTGCTGAAATCTACACAGCCGCAGATGTTTTTGTGAATCCGACTTATGAAGATAACTATCCCACAACAAATCTTGAAGCGCAGGCTTGTGGAACGCCGACAATAACTTATCGGACAGGTGGTAGTCCTGAAAGTGTGCCGGAAGAGAATGTTGTTGAGTGCGGAGATAAACAAGGGTTGGTGGAGAAAATAAAGAGGATTGCTTGATTGCATATCGCACATATCGCATAAAGGTAGAAACTGATAATGAAAATCAAATATA
>Ga0265298_10005489_pt1 | contig 15881 bp, 14 predicted proteins | sample AusTroGonzalo_MG_3_FD_193486 | JGI IMG/M metagenome (GOLD analysis project Ga0265298, IMG submission 193486) | Bovine rumen microbial communities from tropical cattle in Woodstock, Queensland, Australia - Gonzalo_01 | ecosystem: Host-associated > Mammals > Digestive system > Stomach > Rumen ... | reverse complement strand
CTATTATAATATGTAAAATGTCATTTTGCGGGTGCAAAGGTACGAAGAAAAATTAAAAATGAAACATTAAACATTAAAAATTTCACTCAAAACTTGCACAATTAGAAATAATTATGTAATTTTGCAGCCCGAATTGACGAATTACAACAATAAAAATAAGATAGAACAATGAAAAGAACATTTCAGCCGCACAATCGTCGCCGCGTAAACAAGCATGGTTTCCGTGAGCGCATGGCAACAAAGAATGGTCGTCGCGTACTGGCTTCTCGCCGCGCTAAGGGCCGCAAGAAGTTAACTGTATCTGACGAGCACCACGGAAAGTAATTCTTTTGCGAGTCACGAATAAGAATTGGGTATGTTTTTTAGAAATATACCCAATTTTTTTTGCGTTTATCAATAATTCTTTGTACTTTTGCGAAATCATAGCACAGAAAGAGAAAGCATGAAGATAAAAGAATATTTGGGCAAGGTGTTTGACCGCTATGTGGTCATCAACTTATCAGCGATGCTGGTGGTGATTATTTTGCTATGTGTGGGTGTCGGCTATGGCCTGGACATATACACTCATCATGGCGAAGATATCACGGTGCCCAACCTAAAAGGAATGGATGTTGACAAGGCCGAGCGCCAGATTAACCAGATGGGTCTGAACATCGTCGTCAGCGATTCAGGCTTTAACAAGACGCTGCCCGCTGACTGCATCCTGTTGCAGACACCTGGAGAAGGACAAAAGGTGAAGCAGGGTCACGTCATCTACGTGACAGTGAATTCTCCCTCCTCACCGTCTTTTGCCATACCTGACATCATCGATAATTCCAGTGTCCGTGAGGCAGAAGCCAGACTGATGGCCATGGGCTTCCGTCTGAATCCGCACAAGATGGTTGATGGAGAGAAAGACTGGGTATATGGTGTCATGTGTCATGGCCGCCAAGTCTCCAAGGGCGACCGCATCTCAATAGACCATCCGTTGACCTTGATGGTAGGGAAGGGCACTATCGAGGATATGGACGATGTCGACATGGTGGATGCCGAGGAAATGGAAGAAGGTGGAACCGACGACTTTGAGGAAGTCACGGGGGATTGAGAAATGAAAGATTGAAATGTTGAAATATTGAATGATTGAGAGGTGACGGAAGAACTCGACGATATAGAACTCATCGACGGTGACTCAGATGGCATGCCACACTTCGACCAAGGCGAAGAAGGCCAGCTCTATGAGCACATGCGCATGGAGGTAGACCGTGGGCAAGAACCTGTACGTATCGACAAATACATGTCGGAACACGTGCAACACTCCTCACGCAACCGCATCCAGAAAGCTGCTGATGCAGGATTCATCCAGGTGAACGGCACACCCGTCAAGAGTAACTATAAGGTACGCCCGGGCGACGTCATCACGCTGATGCTCGACCGTCCACACTATGACACGACCATTGAACCAGAGGACATCCCCTTGGACGTGGTCTACGAAGACGACCAGCTGATGGTCATCAACAAACCCGCAGGACTAGTAGTACACCCGGGAGTGGGCAACTTCCACGGCACGCTGGTCAACGCCATCGCCTGGCACTTGCGCAACCTGCCCAGCTACGACCCCAACGACCCGAGTGTGGGACTGGTACACCGCATCGACAAAGACACCAGCGGCCTGCTGGTCATCGCCAAGACCCCTGATGCCAAGACAGAGCTGGGTGCCCAGTTCTTCAACCACGACACACACCGCAGCTACCAAGCGCTGGTATGGGGTAACTTCACAGAAGACACGGGTCGCATTGAAGGTAATATAGGGCGTGACCCGAAAGACCGCCAGCGCATGGCGGTATTTCCTCCCGGCTCTGACATCGGCAAGAGTGCCGTCACCCATTACAAGGTGTTGGAGCGCTATGGCTATACCACCTTGGTAGAGTGCCGTCTGGAGACAGGACGTACCCATCAGATACGTGCTCACATGAAACATATCGGACACCCACTGTTTGCCGACGAGCGTTATGGGGGCACAGAGATACTGCGTGGTGAGCGTACCGCCAGCTATAAAGCATACATCCAGAACTGCTTCAAGCTGTGCAACCGCCAGGCACTACATGCCAAGACGCTGGGCTTTGTACATCCCGTCACGCACCAGCAGATGGACTTCACCAGTGAGCTGGCCGACGACATGCAGGCACTCATTGAGAAGTGGCGTAACTATACTCGGAACACAGAAACATCTTAATATCGACACATAGAAAAGGAAAATCATAATGAAACATCTGAAACGTAACATCGCCATTGTGTGTGGCGGAGACTCTTCTGAACACGACGTTTCCCTGCGTTCTGCACAGGGATTGTACTCATTCTTCGACAAGGAACGCTATAACGTTTATATTGTCGACATCAAAGGCCAAGATTGGCATGTAGAATTGCCTGGTGGCGTTACTGCACGCATCGACCGCAACGACTTCTCGTTTGTGGAAGACGGCAAGGCCAAGCTGTTTGACTATGCCTATATCACCATCCATGGAACTCCCGGCGAGAACGGTATCCTGCAGGGCTACTTCGACCTGATTGGCCTACCCTACTCTACCAGTGGCGTACTCGTCGAGGCGATGACCTTTGACAAGTTTGTCCTCAACCAGTATCTGCGTGGCTATGGCATTAGCGTGGCTGACTCACTCTTGATTCGTCAGGGCTATGAGCAGCTGGTCAGCGATGATGAGATAGAACAGCGTATTGGCATGCCTTGTTTCGTGAAGCCTGCCGCCGACGGTTCTTCATTCGGTGTCAGCAAGGTCAAGAACAAGGACCAGCTGGCTCCTGCCATCCGTAAGGCCATGCTAGAGAGTTCTGAGATTATGGTTGAACAGTTCCTGGATGGCACTGAGATTTCTATCGGTGTCTATAAGACCCACGAGAAGTCTGTTGTGCTGCCTGCCACCGAGGTGGTTACCAGCAATGAGTTCTTCGACTATGATGCCAAATACAATGGTCAGGTACAAGAAATCACACCTGCCCGCCTGTCAGAGGATGTGACCCGTCGCGTCCGCGAGATTACTAGCCACATCTACGACATCCTGCACTGCAACGGCATCATCCGTATCGACTATATCATCTCCAAGGAGGGTAAGATCTCAATGCTGGAGGTGAATACCACGCCGGGTATGACGCCCACTAGCTTTATTCCCCAGCAGGTGAAGGCCGCTGGTCTGGAAATGAAGGATGTGCTGACTGATATTGTTGAAAATCAGTTTTGATTTTCAATTGAAAAAATGAGAAATTGAAAGATTGAAAGTGTAGAGTTTGCTACCGCTATGGAGTACGATATCAAGGAGTTTGACGAGATACGGCCCTATGAGGCTGGAGAGATGAAGCAGGCCTTCAACGACTTGTTGAATGACCGCCAGTTCTCTATGATATTGAAGGGTTTTGCCCCTTGGTTGCCAAAGGCAGTTCGTAATGGTTTCTTAAAACTGCTGTTCATTGGTATCAAGACACCGCTGGATTTCCAGAAGCGTTTTATGAAGCCAGTAGTCAACTGGATTATCCGCAAGCATACCGATGGCTGCACGTTTGATGACGCTCTGCTGTCAGCAGACAAGTCGCAGCGTTATATCTTCCTGAGCAATCACCGCGACATCGTGCTTGACTCCGCTTTCCTGGATGTGAAACTCGTCGAGAAGGGCTATCCTACCACAGTAGAGATTGGTATTGGTGACAACCTGCTAATCTATCCATGGATTAAGCGCCTGGTCCGCATGAACAAGGCCTTCACCGTGCGCCGAGGCTTGACAGCTCACGAGATGATGCGCTCCTCACAGCTCATGAGCCGCTATATCCACTATGCTGTCACTGAGAAAAAGGAGAACATCTGGATTGCCCAGCGCGAAGGACGTGCCAAAGACTCCAGCGACCACACGCAGGATGCCGTACTGAAGATGCTGGCTATGGGTGGTGACCTCCGCGAACTGAATATCTGTCCGCTGACCATCAGCTACGAGTTCGACCCTTGCGACTACCTGAAAGCGCAGGAGTTCCAGCAAAAACGTGACAACCCTGCCTTTAAGAAGTCACGACAAGATGACCTCGACAACATGAAGACGGGTATCTTCGGCTACAAGGGACGTGTCCACTATCACTGTGGTACTCCCATCAACCAGTGGCTCAGTGAGCTGGACGGCCTGCCCCGTAACGAGTTCTTCCAACAGCTCAGCCAGCGCATCGACCAGGAGATTCATGCGGGCTATCGCCTCTATCCCTGTAACTACATCGCATTAGACCAACTGGAAGGAACCTCAGCCTATGGCGACCAATATACCTCAAAAGACGTGGAACGTTTTGAGAAGTATCTGACTGCCCAGCTGGCTAAAATCAGCATAGCCGACAAAGACGAGGCCTTTCTCCGTGAGCGCATGCTGACCATGTACGCTAACCCGGTACGCAACTACCTAAAAGTAAAAAATGAGAAATAAGAAGACTGTTGCCATCATCTTGATGATGCTCACCATCGTCTGGTCATCATGTGAGAGAGACAGCTATGAGAAGGGCGAAGGGCGCTACTCATTGCTGCAGGCCGACTTTGCCTGTCTCACGGTTGACAGCGAGAAGCGAGGAGTGTCATTCACGACCGATGAGGGCGAGAGTTATCTTCTCAGCAATCCTGCGAAAGCATCGTGGATAGAGACCGCCGACACCGTCTATCGTACCTATTTATATTATAATAAGGAGAACGATGGCAGGGCGTATGTGAAGTCAATAGGTATTCTGCCCACGCTGATAGCCCATGATGCCAAGGACTTCAAGCGGCTGCCACAAGACCCTCTGGGAATGGAGAGCGCCTGGCTGACCCGTGATGGTAAGTATATCAATATGGGACTGTTGCTCAAGAACGGCCGTGACGACAGTGGCAAGGAAGGCATTCACTCCTTAGCACTGGCTCTTGACGAGGTACGGCAGAATGATGACCAGACACAGACGGCCTGCTACCGTCTGCTGCACGACCAAGGAGAAGCCCCTGAATACTATACCAACCGCCGCTATGTGTGCATTCTGTTACCAACAAAAGAACGGCCAGACAGCGTGTGTCTGACCGTTAATACCTACGACGGTGTCGTCGTCAGGAAATTCAAATTGTAGCTATTACTCCTCAGGAGAGAAATCATCCTTACCAACGCCACAGATAGGGCATACCCAGTCATCGGGGATGTCTTCAAAGGCTGTTCCAGGAGCAATACCACCATCGGGATCTCCTACCGCAGGGTCATACACATAGCCACATGTTTCGCAAACATACTTTTTCATAAGCTTTTTGTTTAAAGGATTAATATATAACGTTCAACGTTTAATGTTCAGCACCTTCTCCACCTTCTCTACGATGGTTTCCGGTGCGATGTTACGCATACAGGCATAGTCGCCACGGAGACATGGCTTTTGGCCGAAGATGCTGCATGGTCTGCAGTCGAGCGGAATCTGTACGGCATTCTCCTCGCTCTGTCCCCAGCCCATGAATCCAGCATAAGGATGAGTAGCACCCCAGATGCTGACGACAGGCGTGTTAGTCAGTGATGCCAGATGCATATTCGAAGAGTCCATAGATATCATGACATCCAGGTGACTCATTAGTATCAGTTCCTGGTGCATCGTCTCCAGCAGCTTGCCGACATTAACACAGGCGGCATACTGTGCACTCCACTCTTCAAAGTATTTACTTTCCTGCTCACCACGACCAAAGAGAAGGATTCGTGCCTTGGGATATTTCTCCATAAGCTGTTCTATCACCTGAGCCATCAAGCGAGGCGGATAGGTCTTACCCTCATGTGCAGCAAAAGGAGCCACACCAATCCACTGCTCAAAGGACTTCTTGACGCACAACTCACGAGGCAGCATGTTCAGGTTACCACCTTCTTCTGGGAAGATGCTCTTAAACTGTATCTCCACAGGATAGCCCAACTTGGCAAAGACCTCGACATAATTTTGGAAAGACGTAGGCTGCTGCACCAGTTCCTTATGCGTTGAGGAGGTGATGCTGCGGCGCCCCTTGCGGTGCTTATTAATATGCTCCACACGATAACGTCCCAGGTTAAAGCGCATGCGCAGATAGTTGGAGCGCAACACGCTGTGCAGGTCGGCCACTGCGGTAAACTGCTTGGCAGCCAGTCGACGATAGAGGGCATTAAGACCCTTGATACCCTTGTATTCGTTCTTCAGATCAGCAACCATGAAACCGACGTTGGGAGCCAGGTCTTCGAAGAAAGGACGGGCAAATGCTCTGCTCAGCACCGTGATACGGATATCAGGGTACTGGTGCGCCAAAGAATAGACGACAGGCACCATCATGGCGACATCGCCCATTGCAGAAAAGCGGATAACGAGGATATGCTCTTTCTTCATATTGGCTCTTGGCTGTTAGCAGTTAGCTCTTGGCTATTTCTTATACAGTATCGGGTTGGTGGCAGGGTCGTTATACATCTTCATCTGACGATATACCTTCATGTACTTACGACCAGCCTCGATATCCTCCAACAGCTGGTCGATAGCTGTAGAGAGGTCTACCTGCTGTTCTAACAGTACGCCGAGCTTGCCCTGACACTTCTGCACATGCTCAGCATCGGCATCCTTACGCTCGGTCTGTTCCTTCATGTGCCAGATCTTCAGTGCCAGAATACTCAGGCGGTCAATAGCCCATGCCGGACTCTCCGTATTCAGACGGGCGCCTGCCTGTGGCTTCACGTCAGCATAAACCTTACGGAAGTAGGTGTCAACTTCTTCCACCAAATCCGTACGTTCCTGGTTGGAACGGTCGATGCGACGCTTCAGGCCCAACGCCTCTGCAGGGTCAATATGCGGATCACGGATGATGTCTTCCAGATGCCACTGTACGGTATCTATCCAGCACTTCAGGTAGAGGCTATACTCTATTGTATCACGCTCGTAAGGGTTGTTGATAGGGGTATCCACATCGTCCTTCAAGTGATAGTCACGGATGGCCTGATTGAATATTTTGTTGGCTTTTTCTGTGAATGTCATAGTGTTTATCATTTTGTTTATTCTGCAAAGATACGATAAATAAATGAGAATACCGCACAATTTACGAAATATTTTTCAGATTTCGAAGTCCAGACAGCTGCGCTGTACTGTATAAGGGCGTACCTTACCGTTCGCAACAGCCACGTGTGCAGGATGCTGGGCATAACCTTTCAGTGCCTCTTCGCTCTCCAGCGTGCTGTCGAGCATCACGTCAGCATTCGATGATGCCAGACGGCCATCGATATGCACCTTGACGTCAAGGAGTCCAGGCACCTTGCCTACCAGACCCTCCAGTCCTTCCTTAATACCAGCCTTAACGGCCTTCTTCTCGTCTTCTGACAATTCTGGATTCAATGTCCAAAGAATAATGTGCTTAACCATAATGATAACGTTTTGAATTATTAAAAAGGGATTTCAGATTCTAAATGCATCTCGGCACCTGATACAGGATGGTGGAACCATATCTCAGCAGCATGCAGACAGAGCCGCTGGCTACTGGTGCCATATAAATCATCACCAACGATGGGGTTGGACAGCCCATCGGGGTGGGCACAGTGGATACGTAGCTGATGGGTACGTCCCGTCTCTGGCCATAATGCCACCAAACGGTCACTGACAAACTCATAGCGGGTGACAGCACGCTTGCCATGCTCCCTATCCGCCACCTGACGGGGACGGTTCATGGGGTCTGGACGCAAGGGCAGGCTGATGACACCTGTGCCCTGTCCGGGATGCTCCAACAGTGCCAGATATTTCTTCTTCACCTCATGATGGATGAACTGTTGTTGTAAGATACGGTATGCCTCACCATTCTTGGCGACGATGAGCAGACCGCTGGTACCCAGATCCAGACGGTGGGCGACGATGCTGTCAGGATGGCGCTCACGCATGACCGTTTCCACACTATAGTCCTCTATACGTCCCGGCACCGACAGTATGCCGCTGGGCTTATTGACGACTAATAGGGCATCATCCTCATAGATGGTCGGTATCTCCAAGTGCCGAAAACCTAACGTCTCTGGGTCTGGGTCAACATCCAAGCCTTGTAGCATCCACGTCAGGATGGGCTTGCACTTGCCTCGGCACGCGGGGTAGTAGTTCAGGTGCTGGCGAAGTTCCTCTTTAGTGGGCGTACCCCACCAGAACTCTGCCATACAGACGGGATGTAGCCCTTGCTGGTAGGCATACTGCAGTAACTTCGGTGCACAGCAGTCACCCGTACCGCCTGGCGGCAGCGGGAACTTTCTGCGTAGCTTCTCACGACTATAGTACGACTGCCAGATGTCTACCAAGTCTTTCGTCTCGCCACGGGCGTTAAGCAACTGGTACTGATGAAACAACCACTCCTGCAGTTCCTGTGACATCTGCTTGTCGCCACCCTTCTCCGATATTTCGCGCTCCTTGGTCTTGAAGTGGCCGTCGGGCTGTTGGGCATCATAGACGGGCGGCACAAAGTATTCCCAGTCGTTGCGCCCTGCCAGCAGTCCGCTATAGGCGGTCAGGAAGAATAGTCTTTTTTCACCATTCTTTTCCTTCTCTACCACCAACACGCCAAACATCTTCCCATTGTCTGCATCCTCCTTTATCTCTGCATGTGTGGCAATATATGCCTGCACCTCCTTTGCCGCCAATTGGCACAATGGATGTGGCTCATAGCAGAAGGGATAGGTAAACCTCTCTGGCTGCGGAATGTCGGAATATAACGGATGCAGATGTGTCATTTCATCGCAAAGGTACAAATAAGTGCGTAAAAAGCAAAAGAAACAAGCAGAAATAATCAAAAAAAGTGTACCTTTGTATCCGATATGGAAAAACAAGCATCCTCCATCCAGGCTCTACAGCAGCAACGGCTATTGCTGCAGTTAGAGTACGAAACAGAAAAAGAGGCTTTCCGCCAGCAGACCCAGCAGACGGGTATTGCGCGGAAGGTCAAACGCGGTGATGCCTGGTGGCCCGTGAAGGTCAGCAAGAGCTACTACAACTCGCTGAACCAGCTGGCCGTTGAATTGGTGCGTACGGGTGATACCGACATCGAGCATAACTTCGAGTTCGGCCGACCGGTATCGTTCTTCCGTATGGATGATGGAGACACCGCCATTCACCACTTCCGCCATACGGGTACTGTCAGCTATGTCGATGGTGACCGTATGGTGGTGACTGTTCCCGATGGCTTCCCCGTCATCGATTTGCAGAATGCTGAACAGCTGGGTGTGCAACTCTCTTTCGATGAGACCAGCTACCGCCTGATGATGGAAGCCCTCGACCGGGCCATCAAGGGCAAAGGGCGTCTGGGTTATCTGCGTGACCTGTTTTACAGCCATCAGAAGCCGGAGACCTTCGTCTTCCCACCCATGCACTTCCCCTATCTGAATCCCACCCAGGAGGATGCGGTCAACATGGTGCTGCGCGCAAAGGACGTGGCCATTGTCCATGGTCCTCCCGGAACGGGCAAGACGACAACACTGGTGGAAGCCATCCGTGAGGCATTGATGCGTGAGAACCAGGTTTTGGTATGTGCCCAGAGCAATATGGCTGTCGACTGGATATCGGAGAAGCTCGTTGACCGTGGCATCAACGTGCTGCGCATTGGCAATCCCACGCGCGTAAATGATAAAATGCTGTCGTTCACCTATGAGCGACGCTTCGAGGCACATCCCGACTACACGCAGCTATGGGCAATCCGCAAGGCCATCCGTGAGCTGCGCAGCCATCGTAAGCGGGGCGACGAAAAGTTCCATCAGAAACTGGAGAGCCTGAAGAGTCGTGCCACGGAGTTGGAGATACGCATCAACAACGACCTCTTTGGTGAGGCACGCGTCATCGCCTCGACACTGGTCAGCTCTGCCAACCGTCTGTTGGACGGTCATAAGTTTGGCACCTTGTTCATCGATGAGGCGGCACAGGCTTTGGAGGCTGCCTGCTGGATACCGTTGCGACGTGTCAGTCGTGTGGTGTTGGCAGGCGACCACTGTCAGCTGCCACCGACCGTCAAGAGCATTGCCGCCCTGAAGGCTGGGCTGGGTAAGACACTTATGGAACGCATTGTCGAAATGCACCCTGAGGCTGTCACCCTGCTGAAGATACAGTATCGTATGAACGACGACATCATGCGCTTCTCCAGCAACTACTTCTACAATGGACAGGTGGAGAGTGCGCCAGAGGTGAAGTATCGTAGCATCCTCGACCTGGACACCCCCATGACATGGATTGACACGTCGCAGCTGGAATTGCCTGCTGAAAGTGATGTGTCCTTTAAGGAGGAGTTTGTGGGCGAGTCATTTGGTCGCATCAACAAGGCCGAGGCTGAGGTGACGCTCCTGGCCTTGCAGCATTATTTTAACCAGATTGGCAAACAACGACTGTTGGACGAACGCATCGACGTAGGCATCATCTCGCCCTACCGTGCTCAGGTGCAATACCTGCGCCGTCTGCTGATGAAGCGTGAGTTCTTCAAGCCTTTCCGGCGGTTCATCTCAGTCAATACTGTCGATGGCTTCCAGGGACAGGAGCGAGATGTCATCGTCATCTCCATGGTACGTTCCAACGACGACGGACAGATAGGCTTCCTGCGTGACCTGCGCCGCATGAATGTCGCCATCACCCGTGCCCGTATGAAACTTATCATCCTCGGTGATGCTCCAACCTTGACGCGTCATCCGTTCTATCGTCAATTGTGGCAGTATATTGACAATTTATAAGGGTAATTATTTGTGTGTTTAAGTTTTTTGCTGTAATTTTGCATGCTGTAAAGAAAAAACATGCCATGAGCAAGATTGAAATAAGACCAGTGACTACCCGTCAGGAACTGCAACAGTTTGTACAGTTCTACTATGACCTCTATCGCGGCAACGACTGTGCCGTACCTTATCTATACAGTGAAGAGATGGCTACGCTGCGACATGACAAGAATACTTCGTTTGAATGCTGTGAGGCTCAGTACTTCATGGCTTTTAAGGATGGTAAGATGGTAGGTCGTGTGGCTGCTATCATCAACCGCCGTGCCAACGAACGATGGGACCGCAGTCAGGTACGCTTCAGCTGGTTTGACTTCGTAGACGACCAGGAGGTCAGCAGTGCTTTGCTCAAGACTGTCGAGGACTGGGGCCGTTCCAAGGGTATGACGGAGGTAACTGGTCCGATAGGTTTCATAGATACCGACCGCGAAGGTATGCTGGTGGATGGCTTCGACAAGCTCTCTACCATGTATATCAACTACAACTACCCCTACTATCCACAACACATGGAGCAGATGGAGGGTTACGAGAAGGCCAACGACTGGGTGGAGCTGCGCGTCAAGGTCCCTGAGGTGGTGCCCGACAAGTTCGCCAAGATTACCGAAATGGTACGCAAGCGCTATGGTCTGCGTGTCCATAAGTTCTCTCGCAAGGAGCTGATTAACGACGGCTGGGGCAAACGCATCTTCGACCTGCTCAACGAGACCTACAAAGACCTTTATGGTTTCAGCCAGCTGTCTGACCACCAGATTGGCCAATTGGTCAATGACTATATCAAAATCGCCGACCTCAACTTGGTGACAGGTGTCATGGATGGCGACAAACTGGTCGGCTTTGGCATCACCTTCCCCTCATTCTCACGTGCCTTGCAGAAGACCCGCGACGGTCGCTACCTGCCCTTTGGCTGGTGGCACCTGTTGAAGATACTGAAGTGGCACAAGACCGACACCGTCGACCTGTTGCTCATTGGCGTGCTGCCTGAATACAGAGGAAAGGGTGCCAACGCACTTATCTTCGATGATCTCATCCGCCAGTTCCAGCGTTACGGCTTTGATTGGGCCGAGACGGGTCCGCAGATGGAGACCAACGAAGGTGTGTTGTCGCAGTGGCAGTACTTGGAGTCTACCCAGCACCGCCGCCACCGCTGTTATCGTAAAGAGTTGTAAAGGTTAGACGACCTCGATACCTTGCTGCTTACAGAGTTCCAGGCTCATCTCCTTGAGCTTGAACTTCTGAATCTTGCCAGAACCCGTCAGTGGGAACTGGTCAATGAAGAACACATACTTAGGAATCTTGTAGCGAGCAATCTTGCCACGGCAGAACAGCTGCACATCCTCAGCAGTCATCTTGGCACCTTCTTCCAGGATGATGAAGGCACCCACGGCCTCACCGTATTTCTTGGAAGGCACGGCAGCCACCTGCACATCACGAATGCCAGGCATGTGATAGAGGAACTCCTCAATCTCACGTGGATAGATATTCTCACCACCACGGATAATCATATCCTTGATACGTCCTGTAATCTTATAGAAGCCCTGCTCGTCCTTCACGCCCAGGTCGCCAGAATGCAGATAGCCATTCTTGTCGATGACCTCAGCAGTAGCTGTGGGATTCTTATAGTAGCCCTTCATCACGTTGAAGCCCTTGCAGCACATCTCACCCTGAACGCCAACGGGACACTCCTCGCCGGTCTCTGGGTCAAGCACCTTGACGTCAACAAACGGGAAGTCGCGACCTACCGTGGTGCAGCGCTGCTCGAAGGTATCGTTCAGACAGGTCTGTGTCATGCCTGGTGACGACTCTGTCAGTCCGTACACGCTGGTAATGGTCATAAACATCTTCTCCGACACCTGCTTCATCAACTCCACAGGGCAGAGTGAGCCTGCCATAATACCTGTACGCAGACAACTGAGGTCGAACATATCGAACATCGGATGGTTCAGCTCAGCAATGAACATGGTGGGCACACCATAGACGGCAGTACACCTTTCTTTATGGATAGAGGCCAGCACGACCAGTGGGTCGAACTTCTCGACCATCACCTCCGTACAGCCGTGTGTCAGGCAGTTCATCGTGGCGAGCACCACACCGAAGCAGTGGAACAGGGGCACACAGACGCACAGTTTGTCGTCAGCCGTGAAGCCCATATTCTCACCCGTGAAATAGCCATCGTTGGCAATACCATAGTGTGTCAGCATGACGCCCTTGGGGAATCCCGTGGTACCACTGGTGTACTGCATGTTGCAGACATCGTAGCAACTCACGTCCTTCTTCATCTCATTCAGGGTGTCGTCCTCCACATTCTGTCCCAGCAGGAGCAGCTCGGCGGTATTATACATGCCACGGTATTTCTCCATACCGATATATACGACACTTTTCAGATAGGGGAAACGCTCGCTGTTCAGGTGACCACGCTCACAGGTCTTCAACTCAGGAAGCATGGTGTAGGTCATGTCGACATAGTTACAGTCCCACGTACCATCGGTGATGCAGAGCACCTCCATATCAGAGTCCTTGCAGAGATATTCCAGCTCGTTCTGCTTGTAGTTGGTATTCACCGTCACCAGCACGGCACCAATCTTGGCAGTGGCATAGAGGAACGTCAGCCAGTCAGGTACATTGGTCGCCCAGATGCCCACATTTGAGCCCTTCTTTACGCCAATACTAATCAAGCCTTTGGCCAGATTGTCCACACGCTGGTTGAACGTGCTCCACGTAAAGCGGAGGTTACGGTCCGAATATACGATATACTCCTTGTCGGGTGTGGTCTCAGCCCAGTGTTCGAGCCACTGGCCGAGGGTACGCTCATGGAGCGTATAGCCTGCACTGCCAGTCTCTGCGGGATATGTTCTGTCGGGCAGTGGTCTGCCTGCCATGTCTAATTTCACGTTTGCCATTTCTTAGAAGGGAATATAGACAACTGCTAATATTTTTGCACTCTTCCCAGGTGCACCATGTACGTGGTGCTTCACGATAGAGTCGTAGAAGATGCTGTCGCCCTCTTTCAAGGAATAGGTCTCCTTGCCATAGACTATCTCCAACTCGCCCTGCATCACGTAGATAAACTCCTCACCTTCGTGTGCGGAGAGCTGGAAGTCAGGGTTCTCCTCTGGATTGATGTCGATGATGAATGGCTCCATGTGGCGACCAGCCTTCTGCTGTGCCAGCGGGTGATACTCCATGTGCTTGCGGGCATCGGTAGCACCATTTGAGAAACTGATGCTGCTTTCACGCTCTCTGTCTTCTGCACGGCAGACAACAGGTCCCAGGGCGTCGTTATCGTCCATAAAGGTACCCAGTCGTACTCCCAGAGCACGGGCTATCTTGATTAACGGACCCAGCGAAGGCATCGTCTGGCCGTTCTCAATGGAAGATATCTGGTCTGTCGAGAGACCACTACTTTCTGCTATCTCCTCTAAGGAGAGGTTCTTGGATTCCCTGATTCCTTTGATCTTGGATCCTACAAAACTATTATTATTGGACATACCTTATTATTTAAAACACAGGGAGTTTACCCCTGTGTCGTCAATATTGGGCGCAAAGTTACGATAATTTTCTCATTCTGCCAATTATTTTTCAATATTTCACTAAAAAATCGAAAAGAATAACAATTTGATAGGTTTTCCTACATGTAAGATTGCTCCTTTTCCCCATGTGATACACGAGGTTTTGTGTTTTGTCAGAAAAGATGCTTTGCTTAATGGACACCACCCCACCCTGTTTCTCAATGTTGTAACGATGACGCGACCACTTTCGGTTGCCCTTTTGTAAAGTTTCTTGTTCTAATGTGTAGAAAAACACTTAAAATTATTTAAAATATTCCTTGGAAGTTTCAGATATATTTCGTATATTTGCCCCGTTAGAGTGTATCTCTATGAGCTAACCTGTTTGAGCAAAAATTAAGCTAATTATCAATAATTCAATATATACTAATAACTTAAAAAACAAAGACCTATGAAAAGATTGCTTACACTATTTGCATTCTTGGCATTGTTCTTGGGAGCAAATGCACAAGGTTCGTGGAATCAAGTCTACACGATTGACTATTCCACCTATCGGGGCTTCCCATTCTACGTGATGGGCTATGTACCTGAGTTTGACAATGGTTGTATGACCGACTACGGGGCTGACTTTAGTTACAAGACCGATGATGAAATGGCTGATTTTACTGGCGGAACGGAAGTGGGTACTGTTACCACTGCAGGTGGTGCAATTTACCACAAGGTTCAGCTTAACACATCAGCTTGGCATCAGTACTTCTTAGTTGATAATATCTATATTGATGGTATCCCCACTCAGTACGACGGCAAATACAAAGTGGTTGCTAAAGTGAAGGCTTCAGCAGCTGTTAGCATCAACGTCAACATGGGTTGGGGTTGGGGTGACGGCCAGCAGGTCGGCACTTCAGTTGCTATCCCTGAGAGCGCTGATTTCCAGGAAGTAGAATGGGAGTACAGCGGTATTGGCGGTACTTCTTGTAATCTCGTTGCACAGCCAGGTACTTGCACTGAGACCATCGAATGGGCGAACGTTACCATTTATGAATGGCAGAGAGAAAGCCAGAAACCTATTGAGTGGCTTGAGGACATCTCCAATGGCGACGCTTCCAGCACTTGGCAAGAACTCGGTCTTGCAGACATCAAGTACGACGACATGGATAATAACTATAAGGTATGTGCATGGGGCAGAGTAAAGGGCGAGAATATCGATTATGATTCACAACGCGATATGGAGAATTGGAATCCATTCCCTGCTGACATCGAAACCATTGATGGCAACAATGTATTCGTTGTACATGCCGCTATCGCTGATACTGAGGGTGATGCTTCTGCATGGGACAACCAGTTCTGGATTCAGTCTAAGCATGCTTGGAAGGCAGGTACTAATCTAAAGATTAAATTCCGTTACAAGTGTGACTATGCTGGTGGTGATGTTACTACAAGCACCCAGATACACAAGCAAGCTCCAATGGATTACCTCATCTGGCACGCTATTGGTGACATCACTTTCACCAACGATTGGAAGACCTTCGATGGTACAATGTCCATTGGTGACGATATGGCCGGCGGTTGGTCCATCGCATTCAACCTAAACTCATCTGTTAAAGATGCTGTAAACTTCTACTTCGACGACCTCTCTTGGCAGTAC
>Ga0265298_10005488_pt1 | contig 15882 bp, 16 predicted proteins | sample AusTroGonzalo_MG_3_FD_193486 | JGI IMG/M metagenome (GOLD analysis project Ga0265298, IMG submission 193486) | Bovine rumen microbial communities from tropical cattle in Woodstock, Queensland, Australia - Gonzalo_01 | ecosystem: Host-associated > Mammals > Digestive system > Stomach > Rumen ... | reverse complement strand
AAATTCTACCCAGAACTGATGGACGAATTGAAGCGCACTCTCGAAGCGATGGAGATTGACTATTACAAACCTGCCGTGAAAGGAGTCCGAAGCAAGATTCTAAGCGGTAGACTCAAATAAAATTTTTCCCTAACATTATCTTATTCGATCAAGAGAGTCAGTGCGATTCCCGTCATGTCTCTATTGATCACCATGGGAACGCTTCGGGGTCGTTAAGAATGTTCGAGCGCAGGTTCTGGTTCAGGGCGCTGATGGCCTGCATGTCGTCGTCGGAGAGCGCAAACGTCATCATCTCCAGATTCTCGGCAAAGTGGTTGGGCTTGGCTCTTGGTATCGTAATCAGTCCTCGCTGCACAATCCAGCGCAGCACAATCTGCGAAGCCGTCTTCTGGTACTTCCTGGCCAGCGACTGGAGAAGCGGATGCCCCACCACGTCGATGTCCCCCTGTCCGAACGGTCCCCATGCCTCTACCTGGATGCCAAGCTGGCGGTTGTAGGCAATGTTCTCTTCCTGCGTCATGAAGGGATGCACCTCTATCTGGTTGATGACGGGCCGTATCTCGGCATACGAGAGCAGGTCGTCCAGATGATGACGGTTGAAGTTGCTCACGCCAATGGAGCGCACCCTGCCTTGTCCTACATAGTCCTCCATCACCTGCCACGTATCCTTTACGCAGTCCTTCACCGGCCAGTGAATCAGCAACAGGTCAACATAGCCGGTCTTCAGTTTCGTCAGACTCTCGTCAATCGACTTCCGGACAGCCTCGCGCCCCTCGCGCATGATGTTCGTATTAACCTTGGTCGTGAGAAAAATCTCCTCGCGAGGCACTCCGCTGTCAAGGATACCCTGCCCCACCTCGGCCTCGTTCTCATACATCTGCGCCGTGTCTATGTGACGGAACCCCGCTTCCAGGGCCATGCGCACGTTCTGCCGGGCCATCTCTCCGCGTAGTGTCCATGTGCCGACACCTATCTGCGGAATCTCCATATTGTTGTTAAGTCTGATCATTTCGCCAGGTTACTTGATAAACAATGCTAATTCTCGGTGCAAATATAGCGATAATTCGGCAATAATCACTATCTTTGCAGATAAAATTTGCGAAAAGTATATGAAACACATCACCCCTTCATTCATATTATGAAGAAACTCTGTCACTACATATCAGAATACATGGGCGTGCTGGTGCTGGCAGCAGCATTGCTGGCATTGGCGTTCCCTGCAGCGCTGCAACAGATACGTCCGACGGTCATCAACTACCTGTTGGGCGTGGTAATGTTCGGCATGGGACTGACGCTCAACCTGCAGGACTTCAAGATAGTCTTCAGCCGGCCCAAGGACGTCATTATCGGCTGTCTGGCACAGTTCACCATCATGCCCCTGCTGGCCTGGGCCCTGGCACGTGTGTTCCATCTCGACGAGGCGCTGGCCCTTGGCGTGGTGCTGGTGGGCTGCTGTCCTGGTGGCACGGCGTCCAACGTCATCACCTATCTGTCCAAGGGCGACCTTGCCCTTTCGGTGGGAATGACAGGCGTCTCCACCCTACTCGCCCCGTTCCTGACGCCATTGCTGACATGGGCCCTGGCCGGAAAGAGCGTCGATGTCAATGTGACGGGCATGCTGCTGAGCATTCTCTGGGTGGTCATCCTGCCCATCGTTGTCGGCCTGATTTTCAAGTGGCTGTGGCCAAAGTTCACAAGTAAGGCAACAGACTATCTCCCCGCCTTCTCGTCAGTAGCCATTGCCCTCATCGTGGCCATCGTCATTGGCGCCAACGCCAGTAAGCTGATGGCCGGAGGACTCATCATCGTGTCGGTGGTCGTGCTTCACAACATCTGCGGACTGGGTCTCGGCTACCTGATAGGACGGCTGCTTGCCCTGCCAGAGCCCAAGAAGAGGGCCATATCCATTGAGGTGGGCATGCAGAACTCCGGCCTTGCCAGCAGCCTGGCCACCATTCACTTTGCCGCCTACCCTCTGGCCACCATCCCCGGTGCCATCTTCAGCGTGTGGCACAACATCAGCGGAGCCATGGTCGCCTATTTATATCGCAGATAATTATACATCTATAACAGACAGCACTTCGGCGCCCTGCAGATAGACATCGAGGCCCAGGAGTATGCCAAGGGCTTCTATGAAGGCGTAGGGTTCCGACAATCCTCCCAGCCCTTCATGCTCGACACTCATCTTTGAGATAGAGCTGTTAGGCATCGCATGAACCTCCTCAGTTTTATTTCCACTCCATATTCACCCATAGTTTTCTCTTTCCTTTACATATGAGTGTATTAATGAACATATTGACCTTGTTAAGCATGGCCATTAGTTCGACGTAGCCAATGCCGAAGCCGTTCATGTATACATCAAAGCGGTAATCATCTTCATCAGGATATGGTATCCGCTGATCGACATAGCCGTTTCTGACATAGAACCATTTCCTTCTGACACAATCCTCAAAATCTTCATTATCAGGATTAAGAGCAAATGCCGTCAGGGCTATTGGGCGACTGCCCTTCATCTCCCTAAGATGCCTCAGCAAGGCCGTTCCGTAGCCTTTGCTTTGGCATTCTGGTTCAATGGCAAGATAATAGATAAAAGACCCCTGGAAGAAGTTTATCATATAAGTATAGCCCACGAACACTCCATCATCCTCAATAGCAACAAAGTCTGCAGAATCCTCACCATAGGTATCCCTTAAGAAGTGAAGATCAGCAGTGGTCTCCGTATAGGGGAACACCCTCGCGTTTAGTTTCTCGATTTTGAAGTTTAGTTCATCATCACCTTTAGTCACTTGTCTGAATGTAATCATCTGATACCTCCTGTTTTTATACAAAACCAATATGTGCAGTTCTCGTTTTCACAATATTTTCCTCACGACAGTACTGCTCTATCTTCTCGTCTGTCACGAAGTCATCTCCATAGAGGATGCTCTCAATATCACACTTACGGGTGACATTCTCTATCTGTCCACCACTGAAGTCAAAGGCAGATGCAAGACGTTCAGCTGTTTTCTCAGAGAGTTCAGGCATCATTGACTGCCAGATCTTGGTACGTTGGGCCAGTTCAGGCTTTTCAAACTTCACCTTATAGAGGAAACGGCGCTCAAAAGCGGCATCCATATTCTGCACCAGGTTAGTCGTTGCTATCATGATGCCGTCCAACGACTCCATCTCCTGCAGAATGATGTTCTGGATTGAGTTCTCCATCTTATCCACTGAGCGCTCAGCACCCTCCTTACGCTTGCCGATAACTGCATCAGCCTCATTGAAAAGCAGGATAGGAATCCGCTTGGAGTTCTTAGCCACAGCGCGATATCGGTCAAAGATGTCCTTGATATTCTTCTCGCTCTCCCCTACCCACATGCTCTTAACCTGTGAGATATTCACCTGCATGATGTCACGACCAGTTTTCTTTGCCAACTGGAGTACACTTTCTGTCTTACCGGTGCCTGGTGCGCCATAGAACAGGCAGGCAAATCCCTGACGGTGCCCTTTTTCTTTCAAACGATCACAGATGCTTATATAATGGCTTTCATCAAGTAGCTCGGCCAAGCCCTCCAGTTGGTGTTTCACCTCCTCGTTAAAGAACAGTTCCTTTTCAGTGATGCCATCGTTCTGTATGACGTCACACCCTTTATTATTATTCGTCTGTTTAATCTCGAACTCCTGAAGCAGTGTTTCTTTTGCTTTAGCTGTCAGCTGGTACTCATCCTTCTCCCTGAAACCTTCTGAGAACGCATTCTCAACCCAACCCTCACGAACCAGGAAGTGTGTTCCATCCGACATGGCTTTGCTAAAGTTATACTTCTCATGTTGATTATCAATCAGGAACGCCAAATGACTCATTGGGATGTTTACTGTTCCGCAAAGCACCAAATGACGGCACATGTGAGTAACAACAGCCTCGCTTACAGCTGACATTCCTATACCGCGGAGAGCCATCACATACGAAAGGTCCGGATTCTCATCCATGAGTCGACCTATCTCCTCAAGCATAAGTTCAGAGGAGAGTTCATCCTCATGACGCAGATGGGTGATATCATAGAAATGCTGAAAGAACCGAATCCCGGTGGCATTCTTGTATGATTTGCGCTGGAAAGGCTCATTCTTTGCAAGGCTTTCCAAGAGACCAGGAGAGACCGCATAGTCAAAACAGCCACTCATATTGTTTCTCAGCATGCGCATCATTCCTTTTCTAACCAGTTCATCAACTTCGCCTTTATACTGTAACACCTGAACGTTGTTACAGTTAAGATAACATGCCACATCCGAAAAGTCTGACTTATTGCCAGCTGCACTTGACTCAATGAAGAGTGCCAGCATCACTGCCTGGATTTTTGTGATGCCTTGGCGTTCTGATAAGTAAGTTATGAATCTGTCTGCCTTCTCAAAAAATAATGTGCTCAACTCTGAATCTTCTGCAAGAGTTACTATACAGTTAATTGCTGATAACAAAGTCAGTTCCTCGTTATCATCAATGAAGTCAGGAGTCAACTCTTCATCCACTTCAAGTTGATCCTGAATCTTCAATCTCCTCAGTGGTTTTCTCATTTTCTTACCTCCAATCATACCTCAATCTTTAAAGAACAACTCTGTTTTGTACTCACCAACTAGATAGCCCTCATAATCAAGAGATTCCCCAAGAGTCATGAAGGTGCCTGTCTCGTTGATAACACCCTCCACACCATCTCTCATGACAGTGCAAGGCTGCTCCATATCGACAAACTCTATACTGTCATATTGAGGAGCAATATAGAGATTGTTAACTCCACGATCAACAAGGCCGTACTTTTTGCCACACCTAATAACAACACACCTTCCTGTAGGATAGGTAATCTCATCCAGAATACAAGGCGCAATAACATGGCCGTCTTTTCCAATGATTCCGAGTTTGCCATCCTTCTTCACTTTGTAATAGGGTTCAATCAGCATATACGATATGGAGTCGTAGATAAAAGGTGTCAATGCAATACCACTGCCATCAGGTTTTACCAACCCAGCCTTACCATTCAGTTTTGCTACGCGAGGTATGTCTCCACAATAGATTTTGTGACAGAGTTCACCGATACCGTCGTATTGTGCAGGTAAGAGAACCATTCCTGTTGCATCCTTGGTACCATACTTACCATTCTCCTCATATATGGTGTCATACCAGTCATATCGGTCAATATATCGGGAACGAATCATCACCAGATCGTAGGAAGAACGACGATTTCCTTCCTGAACTTCATCATTTTCTTCAGCTTTTTCAGCTATATCAATCAGTTTATCCAAATTCTCGACGAACTGGAAGTTCTTTACTGTTGCCTTTGGCTTGTTCTCTGTGTCTGTTGTAGCCTTTACGTTCATTTCTATAACTATTTAATTACTATCTTCGGTGAGTCCTCAGATTTCTATGTGCAAATTTACGACTATATTTTCAATCTGTATTTGGAGTTATAGGTATAAGCCTAATGCTTACATAGGATTATCTCAAACCGGATAATACCTTAGTGAAGTAGCTATACGTATAGATGAAAGGACTATATAAAATAATTTTCCGACCTTTGCCCCCAGAAATAAAAAAAGTATAGAAATATGAGGTTTTATCAGTATTGGAACGGTTTTATTTGGGAGTATAATTCCCTTGGTGAATATCTTCTCGCAGTCCTGGGTAGGCTGATAGGGGCAGTCATTGGTGTCATAATACTATTCGGCCTATGCTGTTTCTTTTACTATTATGGTGAAGGAGAATGGCCCGACCTCGCTCAATTATGGAATCTCATCAAATCATTAATAAATGCGTGAACCACAATAATAAACAAGGCTATGGTAATTGCTGAATTCAATATATTGGCAAGCTTCTATTGTTTTAATGAACAATATTTTGGAGGTATTTTGCCTATACCCAACCTAAAGGTGCGTCACGGCTGGAGAACCTTGGGTTATTTCTGGTATCAAACGGATGCCCCCTTCGGAATGTCAGAGACTATCGAGATAAGTGACTTCTACGATTATACTGAACATGAGTTTCGTGATATACTCATCCACGAGATGATTCACTATTATCTATATTACACGGGAGAAGATCCCAGATGCCGTCATGGGAAGGCCTTTAAGGCGATGGCAAGGCGTTTCAATAAAGAGTACGGCATGAATATCACGCCGACAATTGACACATCCATGATGAAGCCCAGTTGCAGAGCATCAAAGGTTTCAAAGTTCTTTTTCAAGATTTTCAATTAACAATAAGATATGAGACAACTGAAGATTAACAAAAGCATTACCCCTCGTTCAGAGGAATCACTTGACAAGTACCTTACGGAGATCAGCCGTGTGCCCATGGTGTCTATGGAGGAAGAGATTGTACTGGCTCAGGCCATACATGCAGGCGGCAAGAAGGGTCAAAAAGCCAAAGACAAGCTTGTTACCGCCAATCTCAGGTTTGTTGTGTCAGTCGCCAAACAGTACCAAAACCAAGGCGTTCCCCTAACAGACCTGATTAACGAAGGTAATATTGGCCTTATCACTGCTGCAGACAAGTTTGACGAAACGCGTGGTTTTAAGTTTATCTCTTATGCTATCTGGTGGATTCGTCAGAGTATCCTTCAAGCTATTGCAGAATATAGCAATGTGGTGCGCAGGCCCCAGAGTCAGATTGCCATTAGCAACAAAATCAAGAACGCTACCAATGCATATATACAAAAACACCAGCGTTATCCTTCCGCAGAGGAGCTGAGTGACATCATCTCGCTTGAGATTGACAAAATTGAAAAGGCAATCCAAGGCGAAGCACATGTTTCAAGTATTGATGCTCCAATCACTGAGGATGAAGGAACAACAATGGCTGATATGCTTAGTTCTTCTTCAGAATACGCTTCTGATCGTAAGGTCAACTATGATTCCATGTGTAGTGACTTGATGCAGGTATTGTGTACTATTCTCAACGATAGAGAAAGAACAATTGTTATTCAGAGTTTTGGCATAGGCTGCCCTGAGAAAGCCCTCGATGCCATTGGTGACGATTTGGGTCTTACTCGTGAACGTGTCCGTCAGATCAGGGAACGTGGCCTCGATAAGGTCAGGAAGAGTCCCAAGTCTAGGCTATTACTTAAACACTTGGGAGCATAATTAGAGTAAAGAATGAGAAAAGAAATATTGATTATACCGGATGTTCATGGTCGGAGTTTCTGGAAAGAAGCTGTAGACAGTAAAGACTATGAGAAAATCATATTCCTCGGTGATTACACAGATCCCTATGAGATGGAAGGGATAACCGATGATATGGCTGTTGATAACTTCAAATCCATAATTGACTATAAGCAGCAGAATCCGGATAAAGTGGTTCTGCTGTTGGGCAATCATGACCTTCATTACTATTCTGAGTATTATTATGAATTAGCTGGAGGCGTCCGCTATGACCCGATTGCTGCTATCACCCTTCAGCGTCTGTTTCAGGAAAACAATCGCCTCTTCCAACTTGCATGGGAGACAGATTGGGGAGGGAAACACTATCTATTTTCTCATGCAGGAATAACGCAGAGCTGGCTTAAAAGGAACCTCGATTTAATAAGAAAACCAGATGCAAGACATTTAAATCGTTTGATCCAGACCAATGAAGGATTAGAGGCCTTAGCACAAGTAGGCGAGATGCGATGGGGTGACTATCCTAGCGGTAGCATGGTTTGGGCCGATGTTGAAGAGATGCTCATCTCAGACCCTTTACCTAACACATATCAGATCGTTGGTCATTCCTTGCAATTTGAGGGTCCTATCGTTACAGACAAGTTGGCCTGTCTCGATTGCAGGGCAGCCTTTAGTCTGAGCATAAAGGGGAAGATAAAGCCTGTTACTCAAATAATGTTCTATGAAGGGTATTTTTAAGTTTGTCAGGAACTTCCTGTTTGGATTCTTACTAACATGGTATGCCATAGATATGTGGAAACTGTGCAAAGGAGATTTGCATCCGCTTTGGCGAAAGGGAATCAATATAGAATGGCTTGTCAACACCAAGCAAAGCGAATGGTCTGAGTCTGTTGATGATATAGAAAGGGATAATCGCACTTATATTGGTTTTAGAGTTACTTATACTTATAGCGAACCAATTATTCTAAGAAAAACAGAATAATGACTCATCTTTGTTCCGTATCATTTGGTTATATCACGGAAATTTTTTATTTTTGCCAAAAATAAGAAGGTTATGACAAATAAAGATTATCCATCATAGGATGCCACGTTGTGGCTTAAAGAGTTTGAGGCATCCAAACGAGTTATGGGTGGTACACGCCCTGTTAGAGCAAAGGTCTTCCAGTCAACACTGGAAATAGTAAATTGTGGAGAGTATCAGACCCCTTCAGGAACCAATATAGAATTAGGTAAAGTCTATAACTGTAATGCCCTTCAAGACAATGTATTCTGTGATCGTGAAATCTCGTTGAGAAATGCAGTGAGACAGTATGCCACGAACTATAAGGTTGTCAATCAGGATTGTCTTGCATATGCAAAATCTCTTTTGGATCAAGATGGAACAGATGATCTTTGTGTACTTAATATGGCCAGTGCAAAGAATCCTGGAGGTGGCGTTTATGGTGGTGCAGGAGCCCAGGAAGAGTATCTGTTCCGTTGTTCTGATTATTACCGTTTTCTTTTCCAGTATGCTGATCCTGCATCATTTGATTATGAGCGCGAATACGGGATTCCACATAACCCACGCCATTCATATCCTCTGAAAAGGAATTTCGGTGGTATTTATTCTCGTGGGGTGACTGTGTTCCGTGACACTGAGGCAAATGGCTATGCATTACTGGAAAAGCCTTGGCAGGTGAACTTTGTGGCAGTCGCTGCAAATAATATCAGACGGTATATGAATGGCAGGACAACCATTCCAGACAAGTTCATACCATCTACTCTTAGTCTCATTCGCGCGATTTTGCGAATTGCATACAACAACGGCCAGCACAGGCTTGTGCTTGGTGCCTTTGGATGTGGTGCATTCGCTAATCCCCCCCAAGCATATGGCACAGTTATTTAAACAGGTGTTTGAAGAGCCAGAATTCCAAGGGTTGTTCAAGGACATTCATTTTGCCATCATAGAGGACCATAACTCCCATGGTCTTAATTATAACGCATTCCAAGATGTATTCTGTTAATTAAAAATATACGGCTTATGTTAGTTACGTGTCAATGTTGCCATAGAACGATGTCAGATAAAGGGCATTGGTTTGTTTGTGATTCTTGTGGATATCGAATTTGTCCGTCATGTCTTTCTAGTCATAGCGGTCCATTTAGTTCTGGTGGATATAAGTGCAGTCAGTGTGCCTGGGGGCACATGAAAGATGTCTGGAATTGGTAGGAATAATAAGAACGGTGGGAATCTCTACGACTCGCACCGTTCTCAGACATACATAGGAAGGTCGTTTAGTCACTTCCATCATTTCAAGTCTGGACAACTCACTGTAAAATGGAATAGTAAAACGTTCCCTTAATTATGATATAAACACTCCGCTGAGTATTCTTGTTTAATTCAGATAATGTGGATATCGCCGTTCAGGTATTTTATCCATTCTTCAGAGCCAAAATCGCCCTCCACATAGACAGTGTCACCAGGAGCAACCGTCTGGTTCCAATGTTCCATTAGGGTCTGGTTTCGGTTGGTGTTTGCCTGTGGTACGTGGTTCAGTGGTCCCATTGGATCAAATGCTGGGCCTTGCATGTGGTGAATCCGCTCTTCCTCTTTGCGGGAACGCTCCATCCAAGCTTTCAGTTCCTTTAGACAATCCTCAAGAGTTGAGTGAATCTTGTTCACACCATAGTATTTCGCCATTCGTTTCAGATGGTGAATACCGGCCAATTCTTCACACTCTGGATCCACACCGATGATTACCTTATGACCACGTGCCAGGTTCTCTGCCATCTCCAGCCTTGTTGTAATAGCGTAAATACGACGCCCTGACATGGGGCGTGCCTGTGGTGGAATCTAGAAGAGAATGACATCGCACATACGCAGACCAAAGGTCTCCCAGTTCACCTGATAGGTGCCAGATACGAACCGCTCCGTCTTGCGCGGATTAAGGAAAGTCACATTGTCAATTCCGGCTTTTGCGGCCATTTTGGGAGCCTGTGCCTGCCAAGAAGGCGCACCATTCATCGGACCGGCAAGAAACACTGTCCACTGACTTTTCTCAGTCACAGGGGTTGGGGATTTGATAACTTCAATCATATACTTATATTATTAATGTCGCAAAAATACAAAAAAAAGCCAAAATATGCCTCCAAAATATACATATAACTGTATTTTTTCCTATATTTGCAATTGTTTAAGCAACTAAATATATGGAGACATTTTATCACGGCACATCTGTACTTTTCAAGCAGTTCGACATTGCCCATGCCCTCGAAGGCGATGGAAAGATCAAGCATGGAGCAGGCATCTATCTAACTACTGGTTACAAAAGAGCCGCTCATTACTCTTGTAAACGTCCGGGATCTATTGATTTCTATGTATATACTGTTGAGATTCCCGATATGAGCACTGACAATTGTATTGAATTCAAAGAAGTTGTCAGCCCGTCTATTATTCAACGAACTGAAAAGGAACTGGGAGAATCTATACCTCATGAAGTTACAACTGATGGAAAACTATTTCGGAAATATATTGCCATGAAACTTGCCGGCAAAAAGAAAAATGAAAAACTGACAGCAGACGACGAAATTGCTGCGGCAGACTTTCTGGTTAAGATAGGTGTGATATACAATAAGGTTCCTTTTATCTGGGCCAAACCCGTTGTTCATTACGATGTAATCGTCATGAAAGCTGATGTTATGAAAATTATAAAGGTAGAGAAAGTAGACCTTGCCATCGACAAGAAGACAAAGAAACCAGAACTCATCGAAGGTTCCCAAGTCGAAATCCCCTTAGACAGTTTTTAAATACTACACCTATGTCATTACACGAACAAATCAAGCAATACTATCCCCAATACAGCGACATCCAACGGTACCCTGCCGCTCAATGTGCCTGTATCCGTAAGACTGATGAGGAATGGGGAATATTAGGTAATTTCTATCATGCACCAATTGTTGTTGAGGGTGTCACTTTCGATTGCACTGAGCGTCTCTTCCACCTCATGAAATTCCGTGAAACAGCTGCAGAAGGAATTAAAAGCGAATACACGGTACGACGTGGAATGATTATCAAAATGCATATGAAACCCATGTACAAGCAACATCCCGAGTGGTTTCGTGAGGATTGGGGATCAATGTTAGTCGATGCCATGAGGTTCTGCATCCAGACAAAGTACGAGCAATGCGAGGCATTCCGCAAGGAACTGGAGCGAAGCAAAGGGCTATTCATCGTTGAGGACGAAACCAAACGAAATGAAAGAAAGAAAAAAGATGCCGACTCTTGGGGGGTGAACCTCGTAGGCGACCACTATGTAGGTCCCAGTCTCCTTGGCCGTCTTCTAATGGAACTCCGTGACACCGGCAAGTTGGACTATACCCTCCCTGCCGATGCCTTCCAATTTATTGAACACTTGAAGTGAAGCATATATAGGTATATAAATAGAGCTACTGTGGATGAAATTTGCGAAATTTGTCCCCGCAAAACTTAATCCACAGTAGAATGACAGCAAAACAAACAAGCCAACTCAAGCCGAAAGCTCGTAACGGAAAGTCGTTGATGAGCCAGTTACTGAACGACACCCGCATGTATATTGAACAAGCGGAACAGACTGACGTAGAGTCACTGCGCCAGTTCCTCTTCACTGATCCAGAACGTCCTCTCATCGCCATGGGTCACGGCGGCTCTCATCCATCGGCTGCATACGCTTCGCTCCTGTACGGAACAAACTGCGGACTGGGCCGTGCAGTAACTCCGTACCAGGCTAACTCTCTCTCCGATGAGACATTGAAGAACTCAAAACTACTACTCATCAGCAAATCGCTGATGAACCAGGATGCCGTGTACATCGCCCAGCGTATGGCACGCACGAATCCTGAACACAGCTGTGTCCTGATCATGACTGATGCCGACAATGCCAATATGAAACGCATGCTGAAGTCCTGCCCCAACGGAGTCATTAATCATCCATTCGACCTTCCTGACGGTTTCATCAGCGTGAACGGCACCTTCGCGTACTTCTCTTTATTATATAAGGCCTTCACTGACGATGCAGACTTTTCCAGTAAGCTGGCGCTCTCTGCCAATCCTGTTGATAACTTCACATACCGCTGCGTCGACGGTACGACCACACCGCCAGACCTCAGTACCATCAGCCAGTTCACCGTGCTCTACGGATCATACGGCGAACCCGTAGCCAATAAGCTGGAGAGCAACATGACCGAGGCCGGACTCGCATCCTGCGTCATCTCCGACTTCCGTGATGAGTGTCACGGACGTTTCCTCTCACTCTCCAACTTCATCCAGAGCCCACGTCATCCGCAGACCGATTGCGCCCTCGTATTGTTGGTCACCCCACGTGAAGAAACTTTGTGCCGCAACTTCCTCGACCGTCTGCCTGGCCATCTGCCCATCGTCCTTATCCGTACCGATATTGCTTCTTCTCTTGGTTCCATCGATCTGCTGTACAAGATGAGCGTGTTCACAAGTGTCTTTGGCGAGCAGTATCGTGGTTCCAATCCCAACGACCCTGAAAACCTCGGTGGATTTCAGAAGGGAGCCTTCCGCGACCTCGTTACTTTCCAGGATGACTTCCGTCTGTACGGATCACTGGAGCTTGGTGCGTCAGATGTACCATATACAGACCGTTTATTGCTGAATAGTAATCCTACGGGCGTTGACATCCTTGGTCTGCACTTCTCCAACATCGAAGTTCCGTACCTTCTCGCTGCCTTCAATGACAGTCGCGATGCCCTAAAGACACAGCAGTACATCCTCAATCCTGAGAAGGGATACCTGAACAATCCCCAGCGCATCCGTCGCGACTTCCTCGAAGATCGTTTCCACGCGAAGTGTCGTAGGGCTATGGAGTTCGAGAAACCGGGCTGTCGCTGGTGCGCAGAATGGAAGAAGTTCCTGCTGGGCGAGCCTGCCGATGCAGATATTCTCAACGATGCATATATTAACTGGCTTGGTAGCACGCTGCGTTTCACCCGTCAGAACGACGGAACCCTGCAGGTAGAAACCGTCACGCCATCCACACCTACCTCTTTGCCCACTCGTGGCATAATAGGTGGCATCGTTGGTGAAGTGCTGGGTTCGAAGTTCGAACTGGAGAAGGACAAACAGAAGGTGAAGGCCCTCGCAGGCAAACCTCACCTGAAGCCCTCCGTCAGCATGACATACACTGACGATACCGTCCTCTCACTCGCCATCGCCAAGTGGCTCATCGATGATCCGACACACGATAAGCAAACCCTTATCGACCTTTTCAAACACCTCGCTCGTCGATACGCATCATATTCCTTCGGGAAGAACTTCCAAAAGTGGGTCAAGTCCGATAGCCGCGAGCCCTACAGTGCTAACACCAACGGCAGTGCCATGCGTGTAGCGCCTGTAGCCTGGTATGCCAAGACACTCGACGAGTGTCTGACGCTGGCGAAGACTACAGCGGAGATCACCCACAACTCCGAAGAAGGCATCCGTGGTGCCCAGGCCATTGCTGCTGCCATCTTCTTGAACCGAACTGGTCACTCGAAGTCCGACGTCAAATCGTACATTGAGCAGATCTTCGGGTATAATCTCAACCGAACCACTGATGAGATACGCCCCTCATACGCCTTCGAGACTGCCTGTGACAAGAGCGTGCCCGAATCCATCATCTGTTTCCTCGAATCAGAATCGTTCGAAGATGCTGTCATCCGTGCCATCTCCCTCGGGGGCGATACCGATACCATGGGCTGCATGGCTGGCAACATCGCTGCTGCCTCGATGGATGTTCCCGCAGAACTCGCTACCTTCGCATACGAGAAACTCCCGCTCGAACTGCGGGAGATTCTCGACAGGTGTAATTGCCAGATATACGTATAAGTTCGAAGCCTGTTAGAATATCTTTTCTTACCTTTGCCCCCAGATTATTAATTCTTTCTGTATTATATGAACAAGGTAGATGAAATGAACGGGCTGACATGCCTTGGTGCGGGCACTTTCCCGCTTGACAATCTGTTGATGAAACATTCTGATGGTAGCGTGGAGACCATCTACCAGCATGTGGGTGGTACTGCCGGTAATGTGATGTCTATCCTCGCATGGATGGGCTGGCACACACTGCCTGCCGCCCGTCTTGATGATTCAGAGGTGGGCCTGCAACTTAAGGCCGACTTGGAGAGTTACGGATGTGACACTCGTTATCTCACCAATACTCCAGACGGTGGCACCACCATCCTCGACATCATCCACAAGACAGGACGAGACGGTAAGCCTAAGACCGCCTACATGGCTCACTCTCCCCGTGGAGGACGCTTTGTCAACCACCGCTTCTGGACGTTGAAACAGGCTCAGGCTCTCTTCGACTCGCTCGATAAGATGCCGGACATCTTTTTCTTTGACCGTTGTGCTCCAGGCAATATTCTGTTGGCAGAACTGTTCCACGAGCGTGGCGTGCTGGTGTATTATGAGCCTAATGAGCCCATTGACCGCAACTTCCTACGTGCTGTTGCTGTCAGCGACATCGTGAAGTTCTCTAACGAGAAGCATCCTGATGTTTCTTTCACAGATGGATATACTGACAAACTCTTCATCCAGACGATGAACGAGAAGGGACTTCGTTTTAAGCTTCGCTCTGACGATTGGATGATGGTTCTTCCTGAATACAATCCGGACTTTGTGGATGGTGAAGGTGCTGGCGACTGGACAACCTCTGCTTTCATCAACGAGATGGGACACCACCACATGCTCAGCTTCGACAAGATTCACCAGCCAAACGTCTACCACTGTCTGGAAGAGGCGCAGCGGGTGGCTTCGACAAGTGTTTCATATATGGGTGCTAAGGGGCTAATTCATCATTAGTCCCTGACTACACCATGTCAAATATGCAGATTTTCCCCTTTTTCGTGTTGTAGTATGAATAAAAATTTGTATTTTTGCACATAATAACTAAAAATACCGAATATGAAGATAATCTACAGTCCTTATTACAGTGGGAGTTATTATATGGACATGCAAGCCAGTCGGGTTGCGCTTGATGTTCAGGTGTTGGAAACCCAAGGTCTTCTTTCTCAACTTGCACTACATGCAGGTATTCATCAGCAGATACCGTCATTCCCCGATAGGCTTACAGCTTATCACAAGGCTCTTTTGAAATATGACAGCAGTAATCAAGACAACATATTCCATCGGAGCATCAAGATTGACAGCATGAGCGTTGCCAAGACCTTGCTTCGCTGGAGAGATTATCTGGCTCTGTGTGGATGGAACAAGCAAGTGAAGTTGGAAGAGTGCAGACGTCTCAATACGTTAGCAGAGATAGACTGCTATTTCAATGATGAAGGTACAGCCGCACTGTTGGCGAAGCTGTCTAATCAGATTAGCCTTATGGAGTCTGGCGAGGTTTCTGTTCCCCAGACATTCCAGGACCTTGTCATTGAGATTCCATGCCAGCTGGACCTGCTGCCTGATTATATTAAGCCAGTGCTGAACTCGCTGCAAGGGCTCGGTGCCATCATCGAGGAAAATACCAACGACGCATCTGCAGCTCCAGAGACCATCACGGAGATACATTTCTCTCAACGATGGAAAGCAGAAGCCTGGTTGGCCCAACAACAGCCCAATGCCTATGATGTGTGGATCAATACGGACAACAAGCGTCTGGACAACTGGCTTCACATGTCAGGCAAACCGGTATGTGGCAGCGAGATGACAGAAACGAACCCACAGATTACGCAGATGTTTCTGCTTGCTATTCAACTTTTCCAACGTCCATTAAACGTAAACACGCTCCTACAATACCT
>Ga0265298_10005486_pt1 | contig 15884 bp, 12 predicted proteins | sample AusTroGonzalo_MG_3_FD_193486 | JGI IMG/M metagenome (GOLD analysis project Ga0265298, IMG submission 193486) | Bovine rumen microbial communities from tropical cattle in Woodstock, Queensland, Australia - Gonzalo_01 | ecosystem: Host-associated > Mammals > Digestive system > Stomach > Rumen ... | reverse complement strand
TGATAAGTATGTAGCCCTGCAGTTCCTTCGTAATGCAGAGGTGGCCTGCAAGGGCATCCTGCCTTTCTGTCAGGACACGGGTACCGCCATCATCCATGGTGAGAAGGGGCAGCAGATATGGACTGGCTTTGAGGATGAGGAAGCCCTCTCGCTGGGTGTCTTCAATACCTTCACTCAGGACAACCTGCGCTACTCCCAGAACGCCCCTCTGAACATGTATGATGAGGTGAACACCCGTTGTAACCTCCCTGCCCAGATTGATATCGAGGCTACTGAGGGTGCAGAGTACAAGTTCGTGATGGTGGCCAAGGGTGGTGGATCGGCCAACAAGACCTATTTCTATCCCATGACCAAGGCAACCATCCAGAACGAGGGTACACTCATCCCCTTCCTCGTGGAGAAGATGAAGTCACTGGGTACAGCCGCTTGTCCTCCTTATCATATCGCCTTCGTGATTGGCGGTACCTCAGCAGAGAAGAACCTTCTTACTGTGAAGCTCGCCAGCATCAAATACTACGACGGTCTGCCTACCACAGGCGATGAGACTGGTCGTGCTTTCCGCGATGTCGACCTCGAGCAGAAGTTGATCAAGGAAGCCCAGAAGATCGGACTCGGTGCCCAGTTCGGTGGTAAGTATCTCGCTCACGATATCCGTGTGATCCGTCTGCCGCGTCATGGTGCCTCTTGTCCTATCGGTATGGGTGTCAGCTGCTCGGCCGACAGAAATATCAAGGCGAAGATCAATCGCGATGGTATCTGGCTGGAGAAGATGGATTCGAACCCCACAGAACTGATTCCTGAGGAGCTCCGTAAGCCAGGTGAGGGTGGAAAGGGTATCGAGATCGACCTCAACGAGGGTATCGATGCCGTACGTGCAGAACTGAGCAAGTATCCTGTCTCTACGCGTGTGAACCTGAAGGGTACCATCATCGTGGCTCGTGATATCGCTCATGCCAAGCTGAAGGCTCGTCTGGATGCTGGTGAGGGCATGCCCGATTACTTCAAGAAATATCCTGTACTCTATGCAGGACCAGCTAAGACGCCAGAGGGCTACCCCTGTGGTTCGATGGGTCCCACCACGGCCAACCGTATGGATCCTTACGTGGATGAGTTCCAGGCTAATGGTGCCTCACTCGTGATGATTGCCAAGGGTAACCGTTCCGATGTGGTGACCGAGGCTTGTAAGAAGCATGGCGGTTTCTACCTGGGTACCATCGGCGGTGTGGCTGCCGTCCTCTCTCAGTCGAGCATCAAGAGCATCGAGTGCGTAGAGTATCCTGAGTTGGGTATGGAGGCTGTCTGGAAGATTGAGGTTGAGGACTTCCCCGCATTCATCCTTGTCGATGATAAGGGTAACGACTTCTTCAAGACCCTGAAGCCTTGGACGCCATGTGCCAAGTAAAGAAACGATGAGAAGACTTCTGACGATAGGCGCTCTTGTGCTGCTAGTGGCTTTGTCCTCCAGCGCACAAGAGCGCTTGTGCTTCGAGCGTGTTCCTTGTGTCCATGGTGAGGGCATGGCGCAGCGTGCCACCACGCGCAGTCTGCCTCCTTTCTATCAGGACTGGAACCCCTTGCGCGTCTATCGTCAGGCTGTCATCCTCGTGCAGTATGCCGATATGGCATTCAGCATGAGCGATCCCAAGACCTACTACCACGAGTTGCTCAACGTGTCGAGCAGCAACACACGTGGTGGGGTGGGATGTGCCGCCGACTATTTCCGCGACCAGTCCAGAGGCCTGTTCAATGCTCAGTTCGATGTCATTGGTCCTGTGAAGGTGAGTCATTCTGCTCAGAACATTCGTTCCTATGCCGCGGCCGCCTGTAGGGAGGCCGTGAAGAAGGCCGTCGACTCGCTCCATGTCGACTTCTCGCCTTACGACTGGGACGGCGATAACTCGATAGAGCAGATCGCCTTTATCATGTCGGGCTATTGCGCTAATGGTGGAGGCAGTGCCTTCTCCAAATATGTATGGCCTAACACCATGTTTAGTGATGAGAAGGTCACGGAGAAACTGGAAGTCGGACAGTTCAGTATCAGTGCCGAGAAATGGTTTAATGGTAATCCCTGTGGCATCGGCACCTTCTGTCACGAGTATTCCCATTGTCTGGGTCTGCCGGATATCTATCCTACCAATGGGGGCGGGTTCACGCAGGTCGACGAGTGGGATCTCATGGATGGTGGCAACTATACCGCCTGGGGCTGGTGCCCGCCCAACTATTCCGCCCTTGAGCGGAGCCTCCTGGGATGGCTCACATTCGAAGAGATCACAGGACCTATGACGGTCGCCGACCTGAAGCCGGTGGATCGTGGGGGCAAGGCCTATAAGATGGTGAAGCAGGGCGATGAGTTCTATGTGCTTGAGAACCGTCAGCAAAGTGGGTGGGACTCGTACCTCCCAGGCAAGGGTCTCCTCATCGCACATGTGTATTTCGACCAGAATGCGTGGAGGTATAATACCGTGAACGCATATACGCCCAAGCGGTATGATCTCTTACATGCCGATGGGATGGACTATGAGGCGTGGGAACGCTATGTGGAGGCCAAAGGACTGACGGCGTATGTCGATACCGAGAAGCGCCTCTGTCGTCGTCATCTCAGTACGTCGCCCTATCCCTTGCTCACAGATACCCTCGAGGTGCACGAGTGTGCCGATCTGCCATTGCCGCTCATCAATATCCAACAGTCTGCTGATGGCAGGATCTCCTTCGAGGTCGTCACGACGGGGATGAACATCGTCCCCGTGCTCTCCCAAGGAGAGGGATACTGGTACGACCTCCAAGGGCGTCGCCTCCAAGGCCGACCTCAGCGACGAGGCATATACATCCATAAAGGCAAAAAAGAAAGCATCCGCTAATGGCGAATGCTTTTCTTTTTGCTTCATACTTTCTTTAGTTTCTGAAAACCAGTCCTTCTCCGAACTCATCGATGACGATAGGCTTGGTACGATCCACCTCATCGGCGAGCAACTTCTTCGACAGGTCGTTGAGCACGTACTGCTGGATGGCACGCTTCACAGGACGAGCACCGAAGTCTGGATCGTAGCCCTGTTCTGCCAGATAGCTGATGGCCTGCGGTGTGCATTCCAGACGGATGCCCTGCGGCTCCAGCATGTCCGTCACCTTCTTCATCTGCAGGCGTACCACGTCTGCGATCTGCTCCTTCGTTAACGGTGTGAAGGTGATGATCTCGTCGATACGGTTCAGGAACTCAGGACGCATGGTCGCCTTCAGTTGTTCGCGTGTGGCGTTCGACGTCATGATGATGATGGTGTTCTTGAAGTTGGCCGTGCGACCCTTGTTGTCCGTCAGTCGTCCGTCGTCGAGTACCTGCAGCAGGATGTTGAACACATCCGGATGAGCCTTCTCGATCTCGTCGAACAGCACCACGGAGTAAGGCTTACGGCGCACAGCTTCCGTGAGCTGACCGCCCTCATCATAGCCTACGTATCCTGGAGGTGCGCCAATCAGTCGGCTCACGCTGTACTTCTCCTGATACTCGCTCATGTCGATACGTGTCATCATCGTTTCGTCATTGAACAGATAGTCGGCGAGCGTCTTGGCGAGCTCTGTCTTACCCACACCTGTGGTGCCGAGGAAGATGAAGCTGGCGATAGGACGCTTGGGATCCTGCAATCCTGCACGACTACGGCGAACGGCATCCGAGACAGCCGTGATCGCCTCGTCCTGACCAATCACACGCTTATGGAGCTCCTCTTCGAGATGGAGCAGTTTCTCACGCTCACTCTGCATCATACGCGTCACGGGGATGCCCGTCCAACGGCTCACGACCTCAGCGATATCATCGGCCGTCACCTCCTCACGCACCAGTGAGTTACCGTCTTGTGCAGAGGCCAGTTGCTGTTGGATGACCTTGATATCGTCTTCGAGGCCCTTGAGCTTCGAGTAGCGGATCTCTGCCACCTTACCATAGTCACCCTCACGCTCGGCACGCTCAGCCTCCAGCTTCAGGTTCTCCATCTCCTGTTTGTCCTGTTGAATCTTGTTGATGAGTTGTCGCTCACCCTCCCACTTGGCACGGAACTGTGTCTCCTGTTCGCGCAGTTCGGCAATATCCTTATCCAGTTGGGCGATCTTAGGCTCGTCACCCTCGCGTTTGATGGCCTCACGCTCAATCTCGAGCTGTGCCAGACGACGGGTGATCTCGTCGAGCTCCTCAGGCACACTGTCGCGCTCCATGCGCAGTTTGGCGGCAGCCTCGTCCATCAGGTCGATGGCCTTGTCGGGCAGGAATCGCTCACTGATATAACGCTCAGAGAGTTGTACGGCCGCGATACAGGCATCATCCTGTATACGTACCTTGTGATGATTCTCGTAGCGCTCCTTCAGACCACGCAGGATCGAGATGGCCGAGAGCTCATCAGGCTCGTCCACCATCACCGTCTGGAATCGGCGCTCAAGCGCCTTGTCCTTCTCGAAGTACTTCTGGTATTCGTTCAGGGTGGTGGCACCGATGGCACGCAGTTCGCCACGGGCCAGGGCTGGCTTTAGGATGTTGGCGGCATCCATCGCACCCTCACCACCGCCGGCACCTACCAGCGTGTGGATCTCGTCGATAAACAGGATGATGCGGCCTTCGGCCTTAGTCACCTCGTTGATCACGCTCTTCAGACGTTCCTCAAACTCACCCTTGTACTTCGCACCAGCCACCAGCGCACCCATGTCGAGCGAGTAGAGCTGCTTGTCTTTCAGGTTCTCTGGCACGTCGCCACGCACGATTCGACCAGCCAGACCTTCCACGATGGCCGTCTTACCAGTACCAGGCTCACCTATCAGGATGGGGTTGTTCTTCGTACGTCGTGACAGGATCTGCAGCACACGACGGATCTCGTCGTCTCGGCCGATGACGGGGTCCAGCTTACCCTGACGGGCCAGGTCCACCAGGTTCTTGGCGTACTTCTCAAGACTCTGGTAGTTGTCATCCGCCGATTGCGACTGCACCTTCTGACCCTGGCGCAGTTCCTGGATGGCTTTCGTCATCTCCTTCTCCGTGCACCCAGCATCCTTCATGATACGTGCGGCCGTGGAGCTCACGCTCAGCAGTGCCAGTAGGATGGGTTCCACGCTCACGAACTCGTCACCGCCTTTCAGAGCCGTCTCCTGTGCGCGCACGAGTACATTATTACTATCATTAGAGAGATACGGCTGTCCGCCCTGCACCTTCGGCAGGTGTTTGATCTCCTGCTCTGTGAGCATCTCGATCTGTTGGGCGTTCACACCGAGCTTCTGGAAGATGAAGTTCGTCACGTCCTTCGCCTTCTCCAATATACCCTTGAGGATATGTACAGGTTCGATAGCCTGTTGGCCGTTCAACTGGGCCGTGTTTACTGCCTGCTGAATAGCCTCTTGTGCTTTGATTGTAAATTTGTCGAGTGTCATATATACCTCCTTTTTTATTGTTTTGTCTTATATTGTTTTGCCGAAAGGTTACCTTCAAGACCTGTGCCGAGAAATGATTGCCGACAAATTGTCGTAACCTTCTGCCGAAATGTCGGACATATCTCCTTGTCACTCAGCCTCCCAGCCATGTTCCCGATAGCGCCCTTTCGGTATCATAAGCGTTAACGAACAGTAAATAATCGTCGATTTTCAGTCGTTTTCTTGTGTGTTACCAAGAAGTAACATACCTTTGCAGTTACCAAGTGGTAACATACATATATATTGCATGATGAAAGATAGAGAAACAACAGAACAGAAGATTCTTGATGCCGTCGGCAGCATGATCGAGACAGACGGTTTCGAGGCGCTTGGCATCAATGCTGTGGCGCAGAAGGCAGGCGTGTCGAAGATGCTGATATACCGCTATTTCGGAGGCCTCGACCAGTTGATCGCCAAGTATATCCTGCAGCACGACTATTGGGTGAACACCGAACTGCCCCTTCATGATATCTCAGGGGTAGGGGCGTGCCTGAAGCAGATGTTCCATGAGCAGATAACGACACTGCGTAGTGACATGGTACTGAAACGACTGCACCGCTGGGAGCTGACTGCCGACAATGAGGTGGTGCGACTGCTCAGGGAGCGGAGAGAGACCAACGGTTGTGAACTGGTCCGTGTGGTCAGTCGACTCACCAAGTCGCCTGTTGCCGAGGTGGCGGCAGTAGCCACCCTGCTCTCTGCGGCCATCAGTTACCTGACGCTGATCGAGGAGCAGAACAAAGTGTACAACGGCATCGACCTCTGTAGCGACGAGGGCTGGAAGCAGTTGGCGGCAGGTATTGATCAGATCATAGATTTATGGGTAAACAATAAACAACAATGAAAAAACAATTTTTATTTTTAGCAGTCATGATGACAAGTGTAATGAATCCAGTAAAAGCACAAAACGAAGACTATCTCTTTATGATAGAACATGCCGTCAAGGCACCCTCAGGTCATAACACACAGCCGTGGAAGTTTAAGATCAATGAACAGAGTATCGATATCTATCCCGACTATGGTAAGGCACTGCCAGTGGTCGACCCCGACAACCGTGAGCTCTTTGTCAGTCTGGGTTGTGCTACAGAGAACCTCTGTGTCGCCGCCAGCGTCAAGGGCTATCGCTCAGAGGTGAGTGTTGCCGCCGACGGGGTGATTCATATCGATCTGCAGCGTGATGCCACCATCACCCCCTCACCGCTGTTCCCGCAGATCGTCCTGCGACAGACGAACAGAACGGTGTATGATGGTACCATCATCCCTGCCGATAGTGTCAGTACCTTACAGGCGCTCAAGAAAGAGCCCTCTGTCGACGTACGCTTCTTCAGGAATGGTAGTCATGAGTTCAACATGATAGCCGATCTGATCTTCGCAGGCAACAGTCGGCAGATGGACGACGCACAGTTCCTGACGGAGCTGAAATACTGGATGCGCTACAACAAGAAGCACTCTGACGACACGCAAGACGGACTGAGCTATGCGGTGTTCGGCGCGCCCAACATGCCCCGTTTTATCTCGCAACCCGTCATGGGCATGTTCCTCAATGCCAAACAGCAGAACAAAGGCGATAGGAAGAAGGTGGCCTCTGCGTCGCATCTGGTTCTGTTTACGACGGCCGACAACACCATCCCCCAGTGGGTGGCCTTGGGCAGGACGCTCGAACGCTATCTGCTCAGGATGACAGCCATGGACATCGCCATCGGCTACATGAACCAACCCAACGAGGTGAAGGACCTCGCCCTCACCATGACCACCGCCCTCGGCCTCGGCACTCAGTATCCCACGGTGCTCATCCGTGTGGGCTATGGCAAACGGACGCCCTACTCGCAGCGCCGCCCTGTCGAGAGCGTGCTCCTGCCGTAGAAGTCGTGCTCCCCTAAAAATCCATATAAATGAGGATTGCATGTTCCTCAGGATAGTAGTACCTTTGCAGCGCGTTAGAAAACAATGCGCTGCAAATTATTAGTAGTAATATGATGAATAGAAAACTCTTTTTCTGTGGTCTTCTCATTGTGACGGTCCTGAGTGCTCAGGCCGAGATCGTCGAAGAACTCACAGACTCTTCTCGTGTGGTCGACCTCGACGAGGTCGTCGTCGTATCCCAACCCAAGGAACAGGTGCGCATGCGTCTGCAACCCCTCAGTTCGAACGTGTTTGGTGCCGAACAGCTCCAGCAGCTACACGTCAACGATCTGTCACAGCTCTCGCAGTATGTGCCGTCGTTCGTGATGCCGTCGTATGGCTCGCGCCTCACCTCGTCGATGTATATCCGTGGTATCGGCTCACGTATCAACAACCCAGCCGTGGGCGTGTATTACGACAACATCCCCCTCATGTCGAAGGCCGCATTCAACAACCACTTCTATATGCTCGACCGTGTGGATATCCTGCGTGGTCCTCAAGGCTCGCTCTATGGTCAGAACACCGAGGGCGGACTGGTGCGTATCTACTCCAAGAACCCCATGAGTTATCAGGGGACGGATGTCCGACTCGGCATCGGCACGGGGCTGTATAGCAATGTCGAGGTGGCCCACTACCACCGTCCCAGCGACAAGCTCGCCTTCTCTGTGGCAGGCTTCTACAGTGGTCTGAAGGGCTTTATCAACAACCAGAACTTCGACCAGAAGAACGACCTCACCAACGAGGCTGGCGGTAAGCTTCGTCTGATCTTCGCGCCCAACCAGAGGACCAAGATCGACTGGACCGCCGATTACCAGTATGTCAACCAGAACGGCTTCGGCTATGGTGAGCTCAACCTCGCCAACAACGATGTTGCAGATCCAGCCACCACCATCATGAACGGCTACAAGCGTAATATGTTAACCACGGGCCTGACCATCGGCCACGATATGGGCAATCTGCTCTTCACCTCGACCACCAGCTACCAGTTCCTGCAGGATCTCATGCTGATGGACCAGGACTATATGACCCCCGACTTCCTGCGCCTTGAGCAGCGTCAGAAGATGAACGCCCTCACACAGGAGTTCGTCGTCCGCTCACAGGATCGCAGTCGTTGGCAGCACGCCACAGGTCTCTTCGGATCCTATCAGTGGCTCAACACCAACGCCCCCGTCTACTTCGGCGATGCCATCACAGGCCCTATCAGCAATGCCATCACCAACGCCATGCGTGGTGCCATGCAGGGCTCTATGTACCCCCGTATGTATCAGCAGATGCTCGAGCAGATGATCGCACAGGGCATGCCCGAGGCCGTGGCTGCCCAGCGTGCCGAGGCGGCAGCCCAGGCTGCTGTCCAGAAGGCTCTCGAGGGTGTCTCGATGAGTGCCGAGATGGCCGTTCCTGAGACGTTCAAGACCCCCTCATGGAGCTTTGCCGCCTTCCACGAGTCGAATATCCTTCTGGGCGATCGCCTCAAGGTCACCCTCGGCCTCCGTTTCAATGTCGACAAGGTGAAGATCGAGTACGATGCCCTTGCCTATATGAACATGACAGGCGGCACCGCCGAGCGCCAGGCCACCTATCACCTCACCTCACACGTGGTCGACTCGCGTCAGAAGACCTACACCCAACTGCTGCCTAAGTTTGGTCTTACCTATAGTCTCGACGAGAACATCGGTAATATCTACGCATTGGTATCAAAGGGCTATCGCGCTGGTGGCTACAACATCCAGATGTTCAGCGATGTGCTCCAGACCGAGCTTAACGCCCATCAGCAGGATGCCATGCGTGGCGACTACGATGTGGCACATACGACGGCCGACTATGATGCCATCGAGGAGACCATCTCTTACAAGCCCGAGGAGTCGTGGAACTACGAGGTCGGTACCCACCTGAACCTCTTTGGTGGCAGCACCCATTTCGATCTCGCCCTGTATTACATGCAGATCTGCAACCAGCAGTTGTCCGTCATGGTGCCAGGCTCAAACTACGGTCGTGTCATGGTCAACGCGGGTAAGAGCCACTCCTGCGGCATCGAGGCCACCCTGCGTGGACGTGCCTTCGCCAATACCCTCGACTGGGGCCTTACCTATGCCTTCACCAACGCCAAGTTCGATGAATATATCGACGACATGACGCCTAAAGGCATTCATACGATGGATCGATCATATATTTATGATTACTCTGACAACTACGTGCCCTTCGTACCCCAGCACACCGTCAGCGCCATGCTCGACTGGCATATAGGTCAGTTCACCCTTGGTGCCAACATGAACGGTCAGGGTAAGACCTGGTGGGACGAGGCCAACACCTATAGTCAGAAGTTCTATGCCCTCATGGGCGCCCATGCCGACTACGACTTCGGTCCTGTGGTCGTCAGCCTCTGGGGTCGTAACATCACAAACACACATTATAATACATTTGCTATCTCTTCGAGCGCAGCTGGCGGTCTTCACCACTTCGCTCAAAAGGCTAACCCCATCCAGGTCGGCATCGACATCAACATCCATCTGTGAAATAATCTTAAAAATTACCACTTCGGGGTTAGTTTACATGAGTCTCGTCTGTCTAATAGATAAACGAGACTTTTTTTATTGTTTATAGATATGAAAATAAAGCTATTCATTGCAGTATGCGGACTGTTGGGCGCGATGACCACGCAAGCCCAGCCGCTGCTGAAGACCCATGTTGAGACAGGCGATTTAGAGGGCGTGCTCGAAGGCGACCTCGCAGTTTACAAGGCTATTCCCTTTGCGGCACCTCCCGTAGGCGAGCTGCGCTGGAAGGCTCCACAACCCGCCAAGCCCTGGCAGGGCGTGCTGAAGGCCGAGGAGGTGGCCAAGTGGCCCCCGCAGCCCGAGCGTGGCGATGTGAGCTACGACATGATGAGCGAGGACTGCCTCTACCTCAGTGTCGTCACTCCCGCCAAGACGGTCGACGAGGCCCTGCCTGTGATGGTGTTTATCCATGGTGGTGGCTGGCAGACCGAGCACTATGGTGCCACTCTGTGGCAGAGTCTGGCCCGTCGTGGTGTTGTCGCAGTGTCCATTGAGTATCGGACCGGTGCCCTTGGCTTCCTCGCTCACCCTGAGCTCTCGAAGGAGTCGCCCGACGGCCATTCTGGCAACTACGGCATTCTCGACCAGATCTTCGCGCTGCAGTGGATACAGCGTAACATCAAGAACTTCGGCGGCGATCCCTCGAAGGTCACCATCTTTGGTGAGTCGTCGGGTGGCATGAGCTGTAACATTCTCTGTGCCTCACCTCTCGCCAAGGGCCTCTTCCGCGCCTGTATCAGTCAGAGCGGTGCTTTCTTCTCACCCACAGGGGCTGTTCCCCGTCAGCAGGCCGAGATGATGGGTGCGATGTTCCAGAATCAGTTGGGCAAGAAATCGATCGCCGAGATGCGAGAGATGGACACCAAGTCGCTCACAGGCACGGGCGTCAACTTCCAGGCCTGTACACCTATCTTCGACGGTTATGTGCTCACAGCCGAGCTCTACGACCTCTACAAGCGTGGCGAGTATGCCGATGTGCCTGTCATCGTCATGTACAACAGCGACGAGGGTGCCGTTGCCACCGATAGCATCACCGTCGATGAGTATAAGGCGCAGCTTACCGGTGTTCCTGAGCAGTATGTGGATAGCATTTTCTCCATCTACTATCCTGCCGAGAACAATGAGCAGGCGCTCTTCGCCTTCCGCGACCTGATACGTGACCTTAATTTCGGTACTCCCACGGATCTGTGGGCTAAGCTGCAGACAGAGACAGGAAAGAGTCCCGTCTATTACGCCTACCTTGCCCAGAAGTCCGACCGTACTGTCTATGCCAAGGGCAACCGCCGTGGTGCCGCCCATGCCGATGATTTCCTCTACCTGAGAGGCTCTTTCGACAAGGAAGCCGACAAGTACCCCGCCGAGAAGAAAGTGTCCGACCTCATGCAGCAGTACTGGGTGAACTTCGCCACCAACCTCAACCCCAACGGCGACGGACTGCCCCAGTGGCCAGCCTTCACGCTCGACCCCACAGCGAAGAGCGTCATGCAGTTCAATAATGGTGCCACCCTCGTCCCCGTTCCCAACCAGGAGAATATCGCTTTCTTTGAGCGTTTCTTCGATTGGATACGCAGTCAGCGAACCATCAAACCGTAATCCGAGCGTTGGCCATTAGAATCATGAAGAAGAAACTATTCATTGCAGTATGCGGTCTGTTGGGCGTGATGACTCTGCAAGCCCAGCCGCTACTGAAGACCCATGTTGAGACAGGCGATGTAGAGGGCGTGCTCGAAGGCAACCTCGCAGTTTACAAAGCCATTCCCTTTGCGGCACCTCCCGTAGGCGACCTGCGCTGGAAGGCCCCACAACCCGCCAAGCCCTGGCAGGGCGTGCTGAAGGCCGAGGAGGTGGCCAAGTGGCCTCCACAGCCCGAGCGTGGCGATGTGAGCTACGACATGATGAGCGAGGACTGCCTCTACCTCAGTGTCGTCACCCCCGCCAAGACAGTCGATGAGGCCCTGCCCGTGATGGTCTATATCCATGGTGGCGGTTTCCGCACCGAGCACTATGGTGCCGACCTGTGGCAAAGTCTGGCCCGTCGTGGCGTTGTCGCCGTGTCCATCGAGTATCGAGCCGGCGCCCTCGGCTTCCTGGCCCATCCCGAGCTCTCCAAGGAGTCGCCCGACGGCCGTTCCGGCAACTACGGCATCCTCGACCAGATCTTTGCCCTGCAGTGGATCCAGCGTAACATCAAGAACTTCGGCGGCGACCCCTCGAAGGTCACCATCTTCGGTGAGTCGGCAGGCAGTGCGAGCTGTCATGTCCTCTGTTCCTCACCCCTCGCCAAGGGTCTCTTCCGCGCCTGTATCGCTCAGAGCGGAGCCTACTTCATGACCATGGGAAGTATGACGCAGCAACAAGCCGAGCAGATGGGTACGATGTTCCAGAACCAGTTGGGCAAGAAGTCCATCGCCGAGATGCGCCAGATGGATACCCAGTCGCTCACAGGCACAGGCGTCGATTTCCAGGGCTGTGCCCCCATCCTCGACGACTATGTGCTCACCACCGAGCCCTACGGTCTCTACCAGCGTGGCGAGTATGCCGACGTGCCCGTCATCGTCATGTACAACAGCGACGAAGGTGCCGCTTTCGTAGAGAAAACCACGGTCGACGACTATATGAAAGAGCTCAGTGTCGTGCCTCCGCAGTATCTCGATAGCGTGCTGGCCTATTGTCCCGCCGAGAACGACGAGCAGGCCCTCTTCAGCTTGCGCGACCTGATGCGTGATTTCAGTTTCGGGGCGCCCACGGATCTGTGGGCAAGGCTGCAGACCAAGACAGGCCATAGTCCCGTCTTCTATACCTACCTCACCCAGCAGTCAGACCGCACCCTCATCGGAAGAGGCAAGTTGCGTGGTCCCGCCCATGCCGACGATATCCTCTATCTGGGCGGCGCCTTCGACAACGAGGCCGAGAGCCATCCGCAAGAGAAGAAAGTTTCCGACCTCATGCAGCAGTACTGGGTGAACTTCGCCACTAACCTCAACCCCAACGGCGACGGACTGCCCCAGTGGCCCGCCTTCACCCTCGATCCCAGTGCGAAGAGCGTCATGCAGTTCGGCAACGGCGAGGCCACCCTCATACCTGTTCCCAACCAGAAGATCATCAGTCTCATCGAGCAGTTCTTCGACTGGATGTATTCCCAGAAGACGATGAAAACAGAAACACCATAATAAATCTTTTCAGCGACTCGCAATGTCGTTATTCTTTACTAAGTCCAGGGGCGCCAGCGAGCGCCCCATTTTTTTTATACGTCCCCTCGCGTTCCCTGAGCCCCCATGCGCGGTCCCTGAGCCTGTCGAAGGGAATACCGCACCCCAATAACGTTAATAAACAAAAACATTTATAAGCAATCCAACAAAATATCCCCAACTCTTCGTATATTTGCAGTACCTCACCGCGCGTGATACACATTAACACGATCATTAAAAGCAACAAAAGGTATTGAATATGACTATGGTTGTAATGTGTCGTATACAATCCCCCAATGGGGTGTGGATCTGTCCTCTGACGTGAAGATGTTCAGCCGACGCGGCTATACATCTGCCAGTATGAACACGGATAACCTCATTTGGAATGTCTCTGTGAGCAAGAATGTTATCAAGAATAAACTGAATGTCAAGCTTGTCGGCTTTGACATCTTGAGGAATCTGTCGAATTACAAATTTGTGGTTGATGCCCAGGGCTATACGGAGACAATACACAACACTGCCCCAAGCTATGTTATGTTACAAGCCTTGTTTATGTTAAGCAAGAAGTGACAATTATGCCAAGTGTCTTGCCCAGATATACGTTGAATAAAAAGTTTTTGTCCAATTGTCCAATCAAGTCATAAACATTTGGTAAATCTCATAGACTATAGAAGTGTGCAGTTTTTTGTTGAAAGCGTTGCTTTCTTGAAATAGCCATGAATGTTTCGTGCTTTTTGAATCAATATGGAAAAAACTCATAATAATCTCAAAAAACACATTCATAAGTATCTTTTTTGAATGAAATTTTTTATGTTGTTGATTATTTTATTATATTTGCGGTTAAATTAAATATATTTGCAAATGAAAGATTTTAAATAAGATTGCAATGCTGCTTGACATTAACAAGCGAGAACTTGTAACTGGTAAAGATTAGACTCATGATAGATATTGTACAGATTCAAGAATCAGAGTATGATGCAATTCTGCGACAGGCTGTCGCAGTTATTGATAGGACAAGAACAATGGTGGCAACCACGGTATGTTCTGCCATCGGAACTGCTCATTGGGAAATAGGAAAGTTGCTTCACGACAAGAAAATTGGAAGTAAGCATGGGAGCGGTGTGGTAAATCGCTTGTCATTTGACTTGAAGCAACGTTATCCACAAATGGGTGTGTCTCCAAGAAACCTATGGGACATGAAGAAATTCTATGAACGCTTCTGTGACAGCGAGCCAAAACTGCGACAGGCTGTCGCAGTTATACCTTGGTGGCATACTCTTACCTTGATGCGCAAGTTCGGAAACGATGATAATACCATATTATATTATGCACAGGAGATCACGTCTAAAGGTTGGAATCGTGACTTTCTATCCAGTGCCATTTCTCTGAATATGCACATGAGGAAGAATGAACCGTCGGACAACAATTTCAAACAGACATTACCTGCCACACAGGCGATGTTTGCCAATGAGGTGTTCAGAAGTGGTTACAATTTGGGATTCCTTGGTGTAAAAGATCCCATTTTGGAAACAGAACTTGAAGCCCGACTGGTAGAGAAAGTGAAACAATTTCTTCTGGAACTTGGCAAAGGATTTACGTATATTGGCAATCAATACGTGCTAGAATACAATGGAAAGCGGAGTAAGGTTGACATGCTTTTCTTCCATCGTGGTCTGCATTGCCTTGTTGCCATTGATTTGAAGATTGGTGAATTCAAACCCGAATATGCTGGTAAAATGAACTATTACTTATCATTGCTTGACCGTTTGGAACGTAGGGAAGACGAGAACCGTTCTATTGGCATCATCCTATGTGCAGAAAAAGATCGTGTGGAAGTCGAACTTGCATTGGAAGAGATGGGAAAACCCATTGGAGTGGCTGATTATCAGTTGATTGTTCCACAGGAAGAACTGAAGAAAATTGTAGTAGAAGAAGTCGAAGCATTTGGTAAAGAGTTCCCTCTTCATTCTAAAACTGGGGAGAAATTAAACAAGAACAAAAATAACGCAATAGAAAAATAACAATAAGTTATATGGCTGAAGAAAAAGACATTAAAAACGTTTTTGTGAGTCACTATCATGAAGACGAAGATAGTATCAAGAAGTTTAAGGACTTGTTGAACGATGACTATTGTATCAAGAACTATTCGGTAACCACCGATAAGTATAACGATGCTAAGAATGAGAATTATATCAAGTATGAGTACCTTAGGCCACTAATAAATCAGTCAAGCACTTTGATTTGTCTGATAGGGCCAGAAACGCACGATAGCAAGTGGGTCGATTGGGAAATTAGAGAGGCAGAGAGGTTGAATAAACAGATTATAGGGGTGTATATACAAGGGGCGAAAGACTCTGATATTCCCCCTGCATTAGAGGAGTCCGCTGATGCTATTGTGGGCTGGAATACTGACAACATTGAGAAAGCCCTTGGTGGAGAGAGTATTTTTGTTAATTCAGATGGCACACCACGTGTATCTATAACAGGTGGGCGTGGCGTATGTTAGGATAATTATGTCAAAAGCATTTTCATATATAGTGGCCAGAGATTATGGCTTTGCTCCTAATCCGTTTTACGGCGTTCTGACATTAGCGACATGTAAACCTGTAATAAGAAAAACGGCTTGCGTAGGTGATTTAATTATAGGATGCTCAAACAAAGCCCTTGGGAATAAGCTCATCTATATGGCAAAGGTGTCGGAGATATTGACATTCGACAAATATTGGAATGATTCACGCTTTTCCAAGAAAAAGCCTGTCATGAATGGCAGTCTTAAAAAACTATATGGTGATAACATCTA
>Ga0265298_10005484_pt1 | contig 15889 bp, 11 predicted proteins | sample AusTroGonzalo_MG_3_FD_193486 | JGI IMG/M metagenome (GOLD analysis project Ga0265298, IMG submission 193486) | Bovine rumen microbial communities from tropical cattle in Woodstock, Queensland, Australia - Gonzalo_01 | ecosystem: Host-associated > Mammals > Digestive system > Stomach > Rumen ... | reverse complement strand
GCAGAAGGCCTATTATCTCCGGGAACTCTTCGAGACGACTTATCTCAAGGACATCAAAGAGCGCAACAAGATCCGTCGCGAGTCGGAGATGGGCGTGCTGCTGGACATTCTTGCATCTGCCGCCGGGTCCCTGACCAATCCGCTGAAACTCTCGAACACCTTCCAATCGGAACGGGGCGTGCCTTTCTCGGAAAGGATCGTTTCCCGCTATTGCAAATATCTGGAAAACGCTTTTCTGATCAATAAATCGGTCCGCTACGACATCAAGGGAAAAGCCTACATCGACACTCCGTTCAAATATTATTTCGAGGATGTCGGTCTGCGCAATGCCCGGTTGAATTTCCGCCAGCAGGATGAAAACCACATCATGGAGAACATCGTCTATAACGAACTGTTGTACCGGGGTTTTTCCGTCGACGTCGGCGTGGTGGAGATCCGGGAGAAACAGCCGGACGGGAAAATGACGCGCAAGCAGCTGGAAGTCGACTTCGCCGCCAACTCCGGGAGCAAACGATATTATATCCAGTCCACCTTTTCCATGAGCACGCCTGAAAAGGAAGCTCAGGAGAAACGTCCGTTCCTGCGGTTCAACGATTCCTTCAAGAAGATCGTTCTCATCCGGGAAAACATCAAAGTCCGCCGCGACGAAAACGGTATTGTCACGATGGGGCTGCTGGATTTCCTGCTGGACGAAAACAGCCTCGAATTGTAATCAGCGGATATTTCAGCAGAAGAATTTTCGGGCGGGAGATGAGCCTGGTCATGTGCTGATATTCGAACTGACCGCCGCGTTCTTGATTACTCCGGTCCTGCTGATCGTCCGCGACCCAGCCGCTCCAGCGGTCCACTTACTGGGTCCGGCACAGTTTCGCCGCCAGCGGCCCGCTCCGGAAAATTTTCCTTCAGAAAAAGTTCGAAGATCCAAAAATGGCAGGAGAGTTTTTTTCGCTACCATTTGACAAGGTAAAGTAGAGGTGTTTTCGAGGTCAGAGAGGGGCTATTATCACTAAATAGACTGTTGGTGACGAAAAAAACTCGACCGTGTTTCAAACCTCACCTGCCGTGTACCGTCAAGGGAAGGTAGAATAGGCTGACCTCAAAACGGGAGCAATCCTACCGATGGTTCGAATCCCACTCGAAGCGAGTTTTTATCCTCCCCTTGGCTCGGTAGAATACAAAAAAGCATTATTGCTGATTATGAACGAGTTGTGTAGTCACTCCAGTTTTTGAGGCTTTCCCGGAATCGTCAGAATTCAGACTGAAAACGGCGGATTTTTCCGGAAAAACGGTCTGATCCGGGAGTCTGAGTGTGTTTCAAACACACGGCGACATGTTTTGTAAAACCCTTTGTGTCAACGGGTTTTAGCGATGACTGCGCAAGCTGACTCTGATTTAAAGATTCTGATGGGGGCAAAAAAAATGGCGGGCAACGTTTGAGACCGACCTTACCAGTCTGACGGCCGTTTTAACCTCGGATTTCTTAGATTCCGGCAAGGAAAATTTTGTTTACAACGCTTCCCTCTGCCGAAATTCTGAGTCCATACATTGCCGGGGCTTTCTGTCCTGCATCCCGTTCGAACTTTTCCGGGAGCGGCGGGAACGCCAATGTCACTCGAATGCCTCAATGACCAATTCGACCCGCTCGCGGGGATTGTAGATCACATAGAGATACAGGGATTTCCAAAATCGGAATGCATAGCGTTTCGCAAGACTCTTTTCTGAAAAAGTATAATGATCCAACGGATACCCGTCGAACCTGATCGCGGAAAAAGAGACCGGATTTTCGACGAAAGTGTCGCCCAAAGCCTGACGGACTTCGTTGATCGACATCCCTTTGCGGATCGCTTCGCAATGCCGCTCCATGTGCTGATAAACGGCATAACCGGCTGCAAGATAAATCAACACCGCGCCAAGCAGAGACCCCAAAATCCACTTTGCGAGCCGCATTAGCCGTTTTTCGGTGAATTTGATTGTATTCGCTTCGTCCTTCGTCATTTTATTCCATATCTTTTTTGGCCGTGTTGATGGATTGATCAGCATTACCCGGATTTGAGAACAGGCATTGTCCAATTCCTGATACTGGGCAGGATCGATATAATTGGTTTTCAGCAGAAGTTCAAGCCAGTAACCGGTTTCATTGGCTTCTTTCAAGGCGATTTGCAGCTTGGAAATGAAATCCGGTTTCCCGTGAGCATATTGCGCTTCATGTATGTTTGCTCCGATACTGGTTCCTGCACGACCAATCTGATTGGAAACAATTGTTTCATGCCGGCTTTTCAGCATTTTGACCAGATTGAGGATCTGGACGGCGAAATCGACCGATAATGTGCGCAAAGGACTTTCCGGCATCTTGAAATCTCCTCTATTTTTTTGTGATAATATAATCCTGGACTTGGAAAATGTCAAAGTTCTCCCGTTTTCATCTCACAAATTAAGCGGCGAAGCCGCGCAAAAAAACGCAATACGATCCTTACTCCCGGAGGGAACCAACTTCACAAGTGAGCGCAGCGAACGTCTTCACCAGCGACCGGAGGGAGCGACTTCACAAGCAAGGCTTCACTTGGATGGGGTGAAGATGTGAAGAAAAGCCGCAGGCTTTTGAGTGAAGTTGTGCTTCGCACAGTGAAGTGAAGCCTTGCGGCTTCGTTCGCCATTTTTGGACACAAAAATGGCGGAGAGAGCGGGATTCGAACCCGCGGTAGAGTTTGACCCCTACGACGGTTTAGCAAACCGTTCCTTTCGGCCACTCAGGCATCTCTCCGCGCTTACCCTTGAACTATACTCCATTATTCGCTTTTTGCAACCTGAAATTCGAGTTTTTTTTCATTTTTTTCATTTCCGACCACCTTTTTTCATCCAGATCATGCCTTTTTCGGATAATCGATTTGACTTTTCTTCCAGGAACAGTATCTTACTTGAAGACCGGATCATGGAAAACCGGTCTGTATAATATCCATAAAACAAGGGGGAAATCATGGGAAAAATTTTTTTCGCCGCACCTGAAATCGTCGCCGGGATCAACCGTCGGGGTCTGTTCCTGCGGGGTCTGCTCATGCTGCTGATCGGGCTCCTGATCGCCGTGCATCCATTCATGACCGGACTTTTCATGTCCGTGGTCTTCGGTTACGGACTGCTCTTCGGCGGAGGCTGGATCATCGCCGGAGCATTTCAGCCGGACCGGAAACTGTGGGGGTGGCTGCTGTATGGGATCCTGGTCGTGCTGGGAGGTCTGGCGCTGCTGTGCAATCCGACCGCGGGACTGCTGATCTTCGCCTGGATCACCGCGAGTCTGCTGCTGTCCGGGGGGATCATCGGGCTCACCCAGTGTGCTGCGGAACGCCATTCTTCGGGACATAATATCCTCTGTTATATTTCCTGGCTGTGCATCATTCTGCTGGGGATCCTGCTGTTCCTGTTTCCCCTGCTGGGCTTGACCGAACTGTTCTGGATCCTGGGCGTTCTGCTGTGCGGAGAAGGCGCTGCGCTGATGATCCTGTCGTTCCGGATCCCGTCCGAATCCTGAGCCGGTTTTCAAAATGCCCCCGAAACCGGAATTCATTTTCATCGGCAAAGTCAAGCCGGATGTCCGCTGGCATAATCAGCAAAGCGTGCATGAGCATCACGAACTGATCGTGGTGCTCAGCGGCATCATGCACATATCCAGCGGGGATCAGCAGGTGGAACTGCGGACTGGCGAGGCCGCACTTTATCCCGCTGGGGTGCCGCATTGGGAACACAGCGATGAAAACGAACCGGTCGAAAGCTGTTTTCTAGTCTTCAAAGATCCGCGGTTTTCCGGAGACCGGATCGTGATCAATAAAGATCAGGGGATATTTCTGAGGCCGCTGGCGGCCGCGCTTTACGAGCAGTCCATTTCCGGCGGGGAATGTGCATTCGGGAATGAAATTCTGGCGCTCATGCTGAAAATTTTTGCCGTGCCTGCTTCCGCGGAGGACAAACCGTCCGGTCTGGTCCGGAAAGTGAATGCGTTCATGCACCGGAATCTGGGAAGCGCCCTTTCACTGACCGACCTGGCTGGATCGGCCGGGCTCAGCAAATATCATTTTCTGCGGCAATATCGTCGGGAAACAGGCAGGCCCCCGATCCAGGTGCTGTGGGAAATGCGCTGTGCCGAAGCCTTATCCCTGCTCAAATATACCGCGTTGCCGATCAAGGAGATCGCCGCACGCACGGGTTTTTCCGATTCCGCACATTTCTCCCGCCGGATCAAGGAATTCAGCGGCAAACTGCCGCGGCAGTTCCGTGACAACTGATTTTCCAGCAAACAGCAACCAAAGACAATTTTTAGCAATACCGTATCCTTGAAAAACAATATTGATATGTGTATATTTCAATCAAATTGAAAGCAATATAAGTCAAAAAAAAAGGAGGATACCATGAAATTATCGGAACGGGCGCTGAACCTGACGCCGTCGGAACCGCGGCGGATCTATGATGCCGCGCAGAAATATACGGGGGTGATCGACCTGACGCTCGGTGATCCCGATCTGCCGCCGCCGCAGAATGTGCGCAAGGCCGCCTGCCGGGCAATCGAAGCGGGCAAGACCCGTTACAGCGCGAATGCCGGACTGATCGAACTGCGGCGCGCCATCGCCGAGGACGCCCGCAAGGAATACGGCATGACCTTCGATCCCGGCACGGAGATCATTGTCACAGTCGGGGCGATGGAATCGGCGTATCTTTCCCTGTGGAGCCTGCTCAATGCAGGGGACGAGGCGATCATTCCCGCACCCTACTGGATCAATTACGGAGAGGTGGTGAAATCGCTGGGAGCGAAACCGGTTTTTGTGGAGACCCGCCCCGAGGACGCTTTTGTGGTCCGGCCGGAAGAGATCGAAAATCGGATCACGGAGCGGACGCGTCTGCTGGTGCTCAATTCGCCGGCCAATCCGACCGGCGCGGTCATACCCGGCGGGACGCTGGACCGGATTGCCGAACTGGTGCGGAAATATGACCTGTCGGTGGTTTCCGATGAGATCTACAGCCATCTGGCGTTCGACAACCGCAAGCCGGAAAGCATCCTGACGCGTCCGGGGATGCGGGAACGCACCGCGGTCGTGAACGGATTTTCCAAGCGGTATGCGATGACGGGCTGGCGGGTCGGCTGGACCCTGGCGCCGGCCTCAATGATCCGGGTGATGACGCAGATGACGGAAAATATCGTGGCGTGCGCCCCCCTGCCCTCGCAATACGCGGCGATCGAAGCGCTGTCGGACCGGACGGATGAATCGTATATCCGGCGCGAATTCGAAAAACGGCGCAACTGCGTGCTGGAAGAACTGCGGACCATTCCCGAGATCACCAGCACGGGCATCCCGGCGACGTTCTACGCCTTTCTGGATGTCTCGCGGACCGGGATGAGCGGCGAGGAATTCGCGCTGGAACTGCTGAAGGCCAAACAGGTGGCGCTGATCCACGGGAGCGCCTACGGCGGCGCGGCCTACAGGAATTTCATCCGGATCGCCTTCACGATGGATTGCGCCGAACTACGGAAAGCGTTTGCCCGGATCCGCGAATTTCTGGCCGAACGCAAAGCGGGGAAAGGCGGCCGTCAATGACAAAACTGCCTGTAACTTATGCGCTGGCTATCTATTCGCAACTGGAAGAACGGACGCGCGGTTCGCTGCTGCGTGAATTCGCCGACAACGGCGCGGAATTCCTGGTTCTGACTGCCGACATGATCTATAAAATTCTGACCGATCCCCCTTATGCGGATCGTCTGCTTAAGGAGGTCGCGTCCGCCGGATTGACTTTTCTGGATGCGCACGGTCCGTTCATGGGGATCTCCGACCTCTGTTATCCCGGAGAGAAATACAGCCGGACTCTTCTGCTGCGGCATCTGACCTGTCTGAACATCGCGGCCGATTTCGGCATCAGAACTTATACTTTGCACAACGGCGGCGATTTCCGGTTTCCGGAATATACCGAAGCGCAGCTCATGGACGAGATCCGGCGCAAGCTCGATGTGCTGCTGCCGGAAGCGGAAAAGCTGAACGTGACGGTCTGTCTGGAAAACGGCATGCCGAAACTGTGTTTTCCGGACCGGCTGCTCACACTCAAGAAAGAGTATCCGACACCGTATCTGGGTTTCTGCTACGATTCGGGCCATGCCAATGTCATGGACCGCGGCCGGGATTATGAAAACAGCCTGCCGAAACGCAATTACGCCGGCAGCGGATATGAGATAGAGTGGGAAGACCGCGCGCTGGAAAAAATGCTGCCTTACGTGGTGAACTGTCATCTGCATGACAACGACGGGAGCGAGGACAGCCATCTGCTTCCCGGCGAAGGCAATATCGACTGGGAAAAGACCATGTCCCTGCTGAACCAGGCGCCGCGGCTGGAGGTGATCCAGTCCGAGGTGAGATTCCCGCGGAACGATCTTTCTGTGCGCAGACTTTGCGAATCTTTCCGCCAACTGCTGAAACAAGGAGACAGCCATGAATAAAGAAGAATTGAAACGTCATATCTGCGAATATCTGGATTCGCATGCCGAAGAATGCATCGCTTCGGGGGAAAAACTGCTCCGGATGCCGGAACTTTCCTACCGCGAAGACCGGACCTCGGAATGGGTCGGGAAACATTTCGAAAAACTGGGGCTGAAAGAGCAGACCGGACTGGCGATCACGGGCCGGCGCGCCGATATCGATACCGGACGGCCGGGACCGCGTCTGGCCGTGCTGGGCGAACTGGACGCGCTGATCGTGCCGCAGCATCCGTTTGCCGATCCGGAGACGCATGCCGCCCATGCCTGCGGACATCATGCCGCGCTCAACGCCATGCTCTTCTGCGCGCAGGCATTGACCCGGCCCGAAGTGCTGGAACATCTTTCCGGGTCGCTGGCGTTTATCGCGACACCCTCGGAAGAGTGCCAGAACCAGCCGTATATCGCCAGTCTGGTCGAGGCAGGAAAGCTCCAGTTTTTCGGCGGCAAATCGGAAATGATCGCCGAGGGTGTATTCGATGATATCGACCTGGCGGTCATGCTGCATTCGGGGGGAAGCAATTTCACGCCTTCGGGCTTCAACGGCTTTGTGATGAAACGGCTGATCTTTCACGGCAAATCCGCCCATGCCGGGGCGAATCCGGACAAAGGGATCAACGCCATTTCCATGATGCGCGGCGCAATGGCTCTACTGGACAGCCAGCGCGACACTTTCCGCGACGAGAACCACGTGCGGATCCACGGGTATATTCCTGACGGCGGCGAAGCGGTGAACGTGGTGCCGGACCGTGCCGTGTTCACGCTCCAGGTCCGTGCCGCCTCACCGGAGGCGATCAACGACGCGTCGGAGAAAGTGGACCGCTGTGTCCATGCCGCGGCGCTGGCTTTCGGCGGCCGGGCGGAGGTCCGCAATCTTTTCGGTTTCATGCCGCTGATCGCCTATGATGCGCTGGACGACATCCATCAGGCGAATATGAAGCTGATCGCGCCGGATGCGCCGTTCACCCGAGGCATTTACCGGCCGTCGTCGACCGACATGGGCGATGTCAGCATGATCATCCCCTCGCTGCACGCATATTTCCGGGGTTTCGCGGGCACGGCGCACACGGATGATTTTCTGGTCAGCGATCCGCATCAGGCGTATGTGGATTCCGCCAAAATGCTGGCGCTGGATGCAGTCGATCTGCTGTGGGGTGATGCGGCAGAGGGGAAAGCGGCGGCCGCGGCAAAATGTCCGATGGACAAAGCACAATATCTGGAAAACATGCGGGCCTTTTCTTCACAGCAGGAATTCGACTGCCGGAAAGCGGAGTTGTGAAACTGCTGACGATTTTTCAGCCGGCAGACTGGACAAAATCAAAAAACGGGTGTATTATACGTTACGGATAACTTGAGTGGAGGATCGATATGTTTTCCGTTCCCGTGACTTTTGTGGTCGATTTCGGCTTGACCGATGCGAAGACGCGGCAGTTCATCATGCACGAATTTGCCGCCAACGGCGCCGAAAACTTGGTGCTCTCGTGCTGGCTGGTAGACGAGATCATGCGCGACTATAAACTGGCAAAACAGCTGCAGCAGGAAATGGATGCCGAAGGGCTGCATTTTGCCGATGCCCATGCCCCGTTCGGAAGCGTTCTGGACCTGAACTGTCCCGATCAGGATTTCCGGCCGCAGATGCTGCTGCGGCAGAAAATGGCGATCCGGATCGCCGCCTCCTTCGGCATCAGAACCATCACCATCCACCCGGGGAGCGACCGGTTTTTCCCGGAAATCCCGCTGAAAAAACATTGGGACCTGATGCGCGACGGCCTGGACCAGGTGCTGCCGGAAGCGGAAAGCTGCGGCGTGACGGTCTGCATCGAAAACAGTATGTCCCGCGCGGCCTGTCCCGCCGCCGTGGTCATGCTCAAAAATGAATATCCAACCGACACGCTCGGGCTCTGTTACGATTCCGGTCACGCCAATCAGCTGGTCATGGGGAGGTATCATCCCGAAGCGAAGGTGCGGCAATTCTGGAAAACCGTCGGCGTGGATGAACCCGAATGGGATGACCATATCCTGGAAAAAATGCTGCCGCAGGCGGTCAACTGCCACCTGCATGACAACGACGGTTCGGAAGATTCGCACCGGCTGCCGGGCGACGGGAATGTGAACTGGAACGAGGTGATCCCCGCCTTGAAAAAGGCGCCCCGGCTGCAGGTGATCCAGTGCGAGGTCAAAATGGCCGCCAATCATTATTCCGTGGAACAGCTCTGCCGGAAATTTGCCGAACTGGGTGAAATAAACTGAACTGAAAAAACATAACATCGAGGTGAAACATGTTTTCCGTTCCCGTATCGTTCCTGTTTGATTTTGGACAGACCAACGACCAGACCCGTCCGTATGTGATGCACGAATTTGCCGCCAACGGCGCAAAACACCTGGTGCTGAGCAACACGCTGATCGGCGAGGTGATGAAAGATTACACACTGCAGAAGACCCTGCTGGACGAAATGGCGTCGGAAGGACTGTCCTTTGCCGATGCGCATGCCACGTTCGGTCCGATGAGGGACCTGATCTGTCCGGTGGAGGAGGCCCGGCCGCAGATGCTGCTGCGGCAGAAACTCACGCTCCAGATCCTGGCGGATATGGGTGTGAATACGATCACGCTCCACACCGGAAACGAGACGCATTATCCGGGTTATGACCTGGAAGTGATGTATGACTGTATGAAACGTTCGCTGGAAGAACTGCTGCCCATGGCCGAAAAACTCGGTATCGTGATCTGCATCGAAAACATCTGGTATCAGATCAATACGCCGGAACGTCTGCTCGGGATCAAGAAGGAATTTCCCACTGATGCACTCGGATTCTGCTATGATTCCGGTCACGCGAACCTGATGGACAAAGGCCGGAATTTCCCGGATTCCAACCCGTTCAAAGCCTGGAAGGATGTGCCGCCGCAGTTCGACGACCGAATCCTGGAAAAAATGCTGCCGCATGTGGTGAACTGCCATCTGCATGACAACAACGGCATCGTCGACCAGCATTTCAATCCGGGCCGCGGGACCGTGGACTGGAAACACGTCATCGGTCTGCTGAAGCAGGCGCCGCGTCTGCAGGTGATCCAGTGCGAAGTGATCCCGATCCGTGTGCATGATTCGATCCGCGACATCTGCGAAAAGTTCCGTGAACTGGGCGAGCTGTGACTAGCTGCGTCCGCTAAAAATAATGTAGGAGATTAAATATGTCAGGTATCATTCTGAACGAAGATTTTGAAAATTTCATGGCGTCCAATCCTCCGGAAAAAATGACTGCGGAAGGATTGTGTGAACAGATCGACCATTATGCCGACAGTCAGGTCGAAGCAATCATCTTCTGCGGGAACGGGATGCGCGCCATGTTTCCCTGCCGCACGGTCGAGCCGCTGTGGGAGGGAATTGAGGAACGGGAGGACGGCCGGATCTTCTTCCGCGGCAAAGAGGTCACGGACAAGCCGCTCAGGGTCAAAAGTAATGCCCTGAACTGCCGGCGGTTATGCGCCAATGTGCCCGATCCCTATAAAGTCCGGATCGAGTACGGCAGGAAAAAAGGTGTCAAGATCATCGCCGGGATGCGGATGAACGATGTTCATTGGGCGTCGGATCCCGATTTTCTGATGCACAGCAATTTTTGGCGGGAACATCCGGAATACCGCCGGACCGATTACCAGTTCACGCCCTGGTACGGGCAGGGGTTGGATTATGCCGTTCCCGAAGTGCGCCGGCGCAGTCTGGCCCTGGTGAAAGAATATCTGTTCGATCATGATTTCGACGGGATCGAACTGGACTGGATGAGGACGCCGCCGCATTTCAAGCCTGGCTTCGAAGCGGCGGGGATCCCGATCCTGAACGAATTCATGCGGCAGGTCCGGGAGATCGCCGACGAAGCGGAGAAACGGCACGGACATAAAGTTTCGGTTTACGTGCGAGTCCCGATCTCCCCCGAGGACTGCCGGCGCAACGGAATGGACGTTCCCTGCTGGGTCCGGGAGAAATGGGTCGATCATGTCACGGTCACCTGTTACTATTTCGCTACGGATTTCGATCCGCCGCTGGAACTGTGGCGGATGCTGCTGGGGGATGAGATCTCGCTTGCAGCCGGACTGGACATCAATATCCAGCACTATCCCGGCGTGCCCCCGAAATTCCGGAACACCGAAATGATCATCGCCGGTTTTGCCGCCTCCTTTTTCTACCGGGGGGCGGACAGCCTCTATCTGTTCAATCACATGGATGGCGCTTATGCGATGTATGACCGGAAAGGATTCCGGCGGATGCTGGAAAACTGCGGGGAGCGTTCCTGTGTCGAACCGCTGGCCCGCCGCCACATCGTGACTTATTCCGACCGGCCGGCATTGGGACTTCCCCGGAAAGCGATCCTGCCGCTGGTGCCGCGCAACTATGCGCCGGTCCGCATCAACGCGGGCGGAGCGACCGCCGGAAGAAAGGCTTTTGTGATCCTCTTCGGGAAAAATCTGCACGGGATGGAAGTGAGACTCAATACGTTTCTGTGTTCCGAGTGCGGCACTCTGCCGCCGCTGGACGGACTGCCGGAATCGGTCGGGACCGGATATGCCTGGCAGATCCCGGAAAACGCCCTGCACGACGGCGACAATATACTGGAATTCGATCAGAAGGATCCCGGCGAAGCGCTGGTCACCTGGTGCGAGATCTACCTTCCCGCGAAGGAATGACCGGCCTTCCAGTTCCGGTACAAAAAAAACGCGCTCCGCGGTTTCACTCGGAACCCGGAGCGCGTTTGATTGTCCGTTCTTATTTTTTCGGATTTTCCTTTTCGAGTTTGTCGAAAGTCTCCTTGTCGGAAAGCGAAACATGACCTTCGACCCAGCCGTTGTCCAGCGGGTTGGCCACGCGTTTTTCCAGGTCGCGGAAGAGGCGGAAGAGGTCGATCGCACCGCCGATGCCGAACCAGAAGGTGGAGAAGAACGCCACGATGCCGGGGATCAGCATGGTCGTGATGAAGAAGTAATGACCCCACCAGGCCGGTTTCCACGGGGAAACCCAGTTCCAGATCACGACGAGCACAAAGGCCAGGAAGAACTTGTAGATGATACTGTAAAAGAAGACGCCCCAGGCAATGCAGCGGTCTCCGAACGTGTATTCAGGCGTGATGCCGATCAGTTTGGAGAAGGCATTGGAGAGAGTCCATTTTTCGCGGGTCTTGTTCTCGCCGTCGGTGTTGTAGATGCCGCGGTGGAGCATGCGTTCCAGATTGAACGGAACTTTCTGCGTGAAGTAGGAGACGGCGCAGAAGATGACGAACGTCAGGATCATGGTCATCATATAAAGTTCGTAGGAGTTGATCGGGAACTTGACCGGGTTCATCTTCCAGACCACGATCGGGTTCATCGGACGGGAAACGGTTTCGAGGAACTGACCGAAGCTTTCGGCCCAGCCCATTTTCACCAGCCAGGGATAGACGGTGCCGGCCCAGTTGCGCTGGACGAAGATGCTGCCGAAAGCCAGGAACATGCCCGAGAGGACCGAAGCGAAAGCGCCGGCGGAGTTGCCGAAACGGCTATAGAGCCCGAAGATCATCACCGGCCCGCAGCCGCCCATCCACATCATGCACATCATCGTGGAATACAGGTTGATATAATCCAGCTGCGACATGAAGAAACTGCCGAAGATGAAGAAGATCCCGACGCAGATGGAAACGGTCCGGATCGCCCACATGTGCTGTTTCGGCGTCAGACCCTTGGGACAGAGCGGCAGCACCACGTCCTGGGTGATGGTCAGACTGGCCGAATAGATCCGGGTATCGTCGGTCGAGATCATGGCCAGGACCAGCAGCAGGCAGAACATGCCGAGCATACCGGTGGGCAGCAGTTTGCGCATGCCGACTGCCATCATCTGCTGATGGTACAGCGTGCGGTATTCCTGGAATTTGGCATTGCCGCGGGCCTCCGCATCCAGGAGGAGCGGACTGTCCTTGGCCAGTCCCGGATGGCTGGCCAGCACCGCGGCCACTTCGTAGGACTTGAATGCTTCGTGCGCGGTCTTGAGCGTCGGAGTATCCAGATTGCTGTCCTGCGAAAGCGGTCTGTCCTTGCCGATCACGTGCTTCTGTTCGGGAACGGCGGCGATCCGCCGGTTGAAATCGGCCTGATTGGCCTTCGACACCAGCTGCTGGGCGATGTGGGCACTGAGTTCCGTCCGGACTTCCTTCCCTTTGCCGGAGAAGTTGGTATGGTTCATGATGGCAATGACGCCGATGGCGATCAGCACGTAAAGCAGACTGTTCAGCGCACCGCGCCAGGTGCCCAGCAGCCCGGCCATTTTCTGTTCATGCGGAGATTTTGCCGCGGTGGAATAACCGGCGCCGATCCAGCTGGCACGATGGATGATGCTCGTCACCACGGTCAGGATCACCATGAAGATATTGAAGTCGCGCAGCTGTTTGATATCATACGGATTCAGGAAACTTTCGCCCGCCGCACGGTCCATCATCACCGGGATCATTTCGCTGTTCCAGCTGAATTTATACAGGATGAATATCACGAACACCACCATCAGCGGGAAGAGGATCATCCCCTGGCAGGCATCGGTGATCAGCAGTGCCAGCGTGCCGCCGAAACAGATCAGCGAAATGGCGATCGTCAGGCAGATCAGCACGATCAGGACGAAGGTGGAGATCTCCCAGCCGAAAACTTTCACACTGTGCGGCAGTCCGAGGAAGTAGATGAAGAAACGGGCGGCGATGGCCGGCATGATCATGTTGGTCAGCATTTCCGCGATCGAACGCAGCGCCGCCGCGAAAATACGGAACGGACGGTTGTAGCGCATTTCCAGGAATTGTCCCAGACTCATCGCCTTGGTCTCCCGGAACCGGTAGGTGCAGTAGCCGAACAGACTCATCACCACGCCCAGCGGCAGCAGGATGTTGTTCCAGAATACCAGCGCGAATCCTGTTTTGTAATGCACTTCCACGTAGGCGACCAGTCCGATGATCGACAGCGCGTTCGCCACGTCTCCGATACTGATGACATAGCGTCCGGCCACGCGTCCGGCGGACAGAAAGTCTGCCACGCCTTTGATGTAACGCCGTGAATAAATACCGATTGCCACAATGGTGAAAGTCGGAATGATTACGATCAGCCAGTCTATAAGGCCCATTTCTTTTTCTCCTTCTTGTTGTATTATGAATTACAAATCTTCACTGGAATGCGTCTGGTTGATCTTGTCGATGACCCGGATATATTCCGGTATCGAAATCAGGCCGTCCCGCTTGGCGGCGATCTTTCTGGCCGGAGCCGCGTCGCCGTAAAGCAGCTTCACCGCCAAAACCGCGCTCAGCAGGGAACTGTCCACATACGCCGCCTGCGGATCGGCGATCCCGTAATCAATGCCGTGTCCGACGCCCTTGCCGCCCGGCGTGTAGCCGTGGACCGCGGGGACCACCGTCCCCACATCGCCCATATCCGTGCTTGACGCGTAAAAACTGCCGTTGTAGTCATACTGGATACCGGGGAAAAGTTCTTCGGCGGTTTTTCCGAGCAGATGGCCCAATTCCTCATTGTCCAGCATCGGCATGTAACCGTTCAGGCTTTCCACCGTCGCCTCGCATTCAGCCGCTTTCGCCGCATACAGGACTGCACGGTCGAACCGTTCGTTCAGTTTGAGCATCGTTTCCACGGACGGACCCCGGAGCATGTAATCCATCGTCACTTTGTCCGGAATAATGTTGACCGAATCGCCGCCGTTGGTGATGATCCCGTGGATCCGGATCAGCGGATCGTTGCTGTAGGATTCCCGCAGCATGGCGATCGCGTTCAGCGCCAGAGTCGAGGCGTTCAGCGCATTGATCCCCCTTTGCGGCGAGGCCGCGTGACAGCTTTTGCCGCGGAACGTGATCTTTTTGTTGATGCAGCCGTTATGGTCGTTGTAGCCGAATTTGCTGCTCAGATGGTGCATATAGGAAAGGTCGACGTCATCGAACACGCCTTCCCGGATCAGCTGGGATTTTCCTGCGATGGAACCGATTTTTCCCTGTCTGATCAGGCCCGTGCGGTAATCCATTTCGATCCCCTCTTCCGCCGGGGTGGCGATAAAGGCGATTTTCCCGCACATGGAATCCAGCGCGCCGGATTTGACCAGTCCCACTGCCGTTCCGTATAAATTCGCGCTGCTGGCGTTATGGCCGCAGGCGTGGACCGCACCGGTTTTTTTGTCACATTCCGGATGGTTCGGCAGGATCAGCGAATCCAGTTCGCCCAGGACGGCCAGCACCGGCCCGGGTTTCCCCGTATCGACATCCGCCCGGAATCCGGTCATCGCCAGATTCCGTTTGACTTTCAGCCCCAGTTCTTCGAATTTCCCGGACAGGTAGGCCGAGGTTTTTACTTCCCGGTAGCCCGGTTCCGGATTTTTCCAGATATGTTCGCCGACTTCCCTGATATCACTCGCATAACGGGTGATGGTCTCCTTGACCGAGGACAAAACGCTTTTCAGTTCCATACTGACACCTTTCGGTTTTATTGAGGATCCGCAAAAGGGATCCCGGCATTTTCACGAAAATCAATCTCCTTATAATACTGGCTGTTGACCGAAATTGCAAGCGGAAACCCGGTCTTTTTTTAAAAATAATCACCAAAAAGTTATCTTACGAACAAGTTTCAAGTATCGTTCGCTTCGCTCACTTCAAGTTTCAAGTTACAAGAATGCGGCGAAGCGGGAAGAGATGTAACGGAATAAGGCCGTCTTCCGGCTCCGCCGATACTGATCGCTGGTTTCTGATCACTGTTGCCTTCATGCTTTTCCGGCGCTGCCGAAGAAACGGATCTTCTGCCGGATGACTTCCCGCATGGCCCCATCCGGTTTTTTCCGCAGGACCGCGGGCCAGACTGCCATGTGAGGCTGTTTCTGCAGTTCCTCCAGCAGGGTCCGGTTCCATGCAGTGAGCAGTTCGGAGAAGATATTGACCTTGCAGATCCCGTGGGAAATGGCCGTGGCCAGCTGGTCTTCCGGCGTTCCGGAGCCGCCGTGCAGCACCAACGGGATGTCGGAGATCTTCCGGATCCGGTCCAGACGCTCGATATCCAGTTTCGGAGCTTTGATATACACACCGTGCGCCGTGCCGATGGAGACCGCCAGCGCATCGACGCTCGTCCGATCGACGAATTCCGCCACCTTTTCCGGCTCAGTCAGCATATCCTGACCGGATTCGCTGCCCTCCCCCGAACCGACCCAGCCGTTGCCGACGTGTCCGAGTTCCGCTTCCACCGTGATCCCGCGGCTGCGCATGGCGTCGGTCACCTCTTTCGAACGGCGGACATTGTCTTCGAACGGCGAGGCGGAAGCATCCAGCATGACCGAGGAAAACCCGATATCGGCCGCCTGTTTCACCTGTTCCAGTGTGTTTGCATGATCCAGATGGATGCAG
>Ga0265298_10005482_pt1 | contig 15891 bp, 29 predicted proteins | sample AusTroGonzalo_MG_3_FD_193486 | JGI IMG/M metagenome (GOLD analysis project Ga0265298, IMG submission 193486) | Bovine rumen microbial communities from tropical cattle in Woodstock, Queensland, Australia - Gonzalo_01 | ecosystem: Host-associated > Mammals > Digestive system > Stomach > Rumen ... | reverse complement strand
TTACTTTTTGGCGATTGTAAAATTACTCATTTTCAGTGAGTTGACCAAACATCGAGGCCATTTTTATTCCTATTTTATGTTAAATTATGCAGGTGAGCCATCACTTGCGAAACTTTAGTTATATAATATGGAAAATCTAAACGTATTTAAGGAGAAAGTGACAGAACTCTATCATTCATTGATAGGATTTAATCTTATTGAATTATCAAACAAGTCCGGGTTTGCCAACAATCAACTTTATGAGATAGCCTGCAACGCTGTAAGCGGTGAGGACGAGTATTTTATAAAATGGCTGGCCAAGAATCAAGGTATCCTTGGTCACAAAGGAGGATTAACTACAACAGATAACAAACCAAGTCCATCTGTAAGATTAAATGTCTTACTTATGAAAGAAGTACTTATTTATGGTGATATTTCTGTTGAAGTTAGAGGATATGACAAGCAGACGATTTCTATGGTTGTTAAACAATTCATGAAGGATGAAGATTGGATGTTTGAAGATTCATCATTTACTTACTTACTGGATAAGGTTGTTAATCTAATACAATCTGGACACGCTGGTTCACCCTTTTTGAAATTAGTTTGTTCTATGACAAAAAGGCACTAACAGCCCTCGATGCCTTTTGTAGGGATTATTATAGATGTTTGGGGTATCCTTTGCATCCTAAGTTTATTTCAGAGTTTTCTTCTTTACTATCTGATGAAGAGAAAAAGAAAAAATCGGTTTTAATTGAGCATCTGTTCTTAGATGTGAAGTATGTTGGATTAGAAAAACGTCTGGAAGAAATAAAAAGAGAACTTAGAGGGTTCAAAGGCTCAGAGCAAGAATGTAAAGATCTTCTAAAAGAATACAAAGAGATCAAGAATAAACAAGAAGAAATAGATTGCAAGATCCGTCGGGCTTCCGACATGGATGTTTAAATATTAATAATATGAACCATATCATCACATTTGCCAATCAGAAGGGCGGCGTGGGTAAATCCACCCTCGCCATCCTCTTCGCCAACTACCTGTGCTGGAAGAAGATGAACGTCTGTATCATCGACACCGACCTCCAGCAGACCATTGCGCAGATGCGCAAGAGTGATCTGGACTTCTACGCCTGCGAGGCTCCGTATAGCGTCCAGGGCTTCCCTGTGTCCAATGTTGACACCATGCGTCAGCTGATGGAAAACGCGCGGAAGTTCGACGGCTGCGTCTTAATTGACGCACCTGGTAATCTGAGTCAGGACGGTTTGATCCCGATCCTTTCAGAAACGGACTTCATTGTCTGTCCTTACAGGTATGACAAGGCCACCACCGCCTCTACCAGCACCTTCGTGAAGACCATTCTGCGCATGATGAGGGAGATTCGGGGAATGAAGCCCCAGCTGCTGTTTACACCAAACAACGTCTACCGGAAGGGAAACATGGAGGAAAAGAAGGTCTGGAAGCAGTATGCGGAAACCTTTGAGATGATTGGTACAGTACTGCCGACAGTGCCGACCAGAGCCGATCTGGAGCGTATTGATACTATCGAGATTAATCCCTCTCAGAGGGATGTCGTTCAGGACACTTTTGAATATATGATTAAGATTATCTTGGATAGTGAGTTATGAAAGTAAAATTATTAAAAAATCAAGTAACGGTCACAGTAAAGCCGATTCGCAACCAGTGGCCAGACTGTTCTAAAGCAGAATACTGTCCGATCAAAGAACCAGAGTTTGAAGCTTTGGCAACGGCTGTTTGGTTTGAGGGTAGCCGAACCTTCTTGGCAGTCACATACGGCAATACCAGGCTAATAATACCTGATACATTCGTGAATCTGAACAAGACTCAGGAACTGTATGATAATATGGAAGCAAACTATTTATCTTCATTAGCGGATGTTAGACGATATGGTATGAAGGAGTTTGCCTCAGACGTACTTATGATGAGCAATGATTTCGACGTGGTTGTTTCTTCGGTTTCCGTTGCTTCATCCATAAGTCTTAGTGTCGAAGCTGAGTTTAAGTGGCAGCTTCACGGTATTGTTAAACCTGTAAAATGCAGACAATATGTTTGCTTTTCCATTGATGATAGTACGGATATATTGGTGTTGTAAATAAAAGATAGTGAATTATAAAAGGGTTATATATTATGGCAAAGACAGTAAAAGACGCATATAGCGAGATCCTGAGACTGCGGAATGAGTTCTACCAGAAATGGCAGGAAGCAGATCAGTATGATGAGAACAGGAGCACATACAAGGCGAAGTACGAGGCTTTCGACAAAGCCCTGGAGCTGCTGACACCTTCCATCGTGGATCCTCAGCCGAAAGATTCTGGTAAACTTACTCACTCTGTGACCAAGATAAGTGACCAAGTTGAATCTGTGAAGCCGAAATTCAAAGTCGGTGATAAGATTTATAAGAATGTTCTGACAGCCCCCGATGAACAATGGGAGGTTGAAAAGATTGATGAAGAAAAGGGCGAGTATCACATCAGAAATATGTTCGTCGTCAACGGCCTGTGTTTCGAAGATCAAGATGATTGGGAACTTGTTGAGCAGAAACCTACTGATAATATAGAACCCAAGTTTAAGGTTGGGCAAAAAATAACTGATGGCAAAGAGACGGTCATTGTATCTAAATTGCTCGATGATGGAAGTATAAGAGTAGATACTAAGCCAAACGGTGTCCGTTGGTTTTATATTGATGTCAACGAGGTAGATAAATGGAAATTAGTAGAAGAACCCATAAGTGAGGATTTGTTAGACGAGATTCATAATAGATGGGAAGATGACCCGCATACCAAGTGGCCGAAGTGCCCATATAAGGATTTTAAGAATATTGCCCGTCATTTTGCCAACTGGCAGAAGCAGCAGATGATGAAGAATCTCCCAATTTGGAAAAAGGTGGCCGAAGTACATTCTTTCGATGAAGGAATAAGTATACGTAATACTCCCGATGGGGAGGTCTTGGTTTTAAATACGGATGGAAATAAATACTTTCTCAATATTAATGAACTTAAAAAATTGCCAAAGGAGGAATGAATATGACAGATAAAAATAAAATTATTGCCTTAATACAAAGGCGAAAAGAACACAATTTGGATATTGGCAATCCTTTATTTGCGGCAATGGCAGAAGAGGATATTGAAATCCTTTCTGAAATCGACTCCCTGCCAGTCGAGCCAAAGTTTATGGTTGGCCAAGTGGTACGTTCATCAAACGGCACAATACTAAAAATTATTGGTATTGGGCAGTATTGTTATCATTGTGACAACGATTATTCTTTTGGGTTTGACATACAAGATGAATTTGAACTTGTTGAAGAGTCAGCAAGCGATGACTTGGAGGAAGAGATAATAAAACGATGGAAAGTCTTACATGGTAGTGGGAATCCTATTCCATTTGATACTTTTAATGGCATTGCCCGCTACTTTACTAACTGGCAGAAGCAGAAAGATTCGCAAAGTCGAGAAATTAAAGAGGTTAGAACATCGTATGATTGTGGTTTCTATGAAGGGTACAAAAAAGGCAGAGATAAAACTAAGCACCAGATAATGAAGGCTGCTATTGATGCTCAAGTGGTATTAGGCCCAAACGATAACCATGTACTTATGAATGGTTTGTTCAATAACTATAAGTACCATGACAAGGTTAAACTAATAATTATTAAGGAGGACTGCGTATGACCGACGAAGAGAAAGCCATCAAGCGATTTTGTCAGTTTCTTGACAAATCGATACAGAAAAAAGGAATTTACCAGTTTTCTTTCGGCACCGCCATCAGTGAATATCTGAATACCATCGAGGCGAAGGAGAGAGATTTTAAGGTTATTACGCTCTGTGGAAGCACCCGCTTCAAGGAGCAATTCTTGGAAGTCCAAAAGAAACTGTCGCTTGAAGGTTATATTGTTCTTAGTGTTGGATTATTCGGCCATTCTGGTGACGAGGAGGCTTGGCAACCCGGCATAAAGGAGATGCTTGACAAGAATCACCTACGCAAGATCGATATGTCAGACGGAATTTATGTCATCAATGTCGGTGGGTACATCGGCGAAAGCACCAAACGGGAGATAGAATATGCTTTTGTAAACGATAAATACATAAGATATTTGGAGCCAATCAAATAAAGGAGGATAGAAATGACTGAGTTCAACAAAGGATGGTGGAATTGCTTTTGCTCGTTTGCTAACGAGCTTGCAAATGTAAGTTCCAGTGCAAGTATGGTTATACGCAACGTATTGGACGGAGCCGGTGTTACCAAGAAGGAAATCGCCGAAAATCTCAAAAAGCAGCACTTTGACAAGCGCGTAGTTGATGAACTTGAAGAGTATAAGGCAAAGCTATAGTGAAAGTTATGAGTACTCGTTATAGATATGAAGGGTCGCCAGGCGATTGCAGACCAACTCGCACGTTTCGCAAATGGCTGATAGCCTTTGAGGACGGCGAAGAAATTTACTCCAAGAAGAGTTATATTCTCGACTTGGGTAAATTAAGCCTGCGGATGGACAAAGACATTCATGTTTACGAAGAGACCGTTACCCGTACAATCAATCATAGTACACGCGAGATTAAGGAAGATAAATTCAGAATAGATATAACGCAACGACTAAAGAATGAAATAATGTTTGAGAATATAGATAATAAAGAGAAAAGAATATGAGAAGGATTATCATTGAGTACTTTCCGTTAATCAGTCTGATTTGTAGCATAATTGGATGGGGATTTTTAATGTTACTATTTTCCCATGCAATTGACCATCGATTTGGATGTTCGTGCTGTATTATATCCTTTACTTTAGGATTAGTTCTTTTAGCAATATATTGGAATCAACGAATAATAAATGAATAAAATTATGGCCGAGAAAAAAGTAAACTACGGAGTCCAAGGTATTGAGGACTTAGTATCTGACCTGAACAACAGTAAGGATCAGACAGGAGAAGGACAGACGGGAGCTATTGCCATTCCTTCAAGGAAGGCATCAGGCCGCCCGACTGTCAGAACAAAAGGAACTGCACGTACCAGTATTACCCTTGATCCTGAAGTCATGGGTAAACTGCGCTATCTGGCTCTTAATACAGGCCGCAAGCTCAATAGTATCATTGAAGAGTCCCTGGTCAAGTATTTCGAGAACTACGAAAGGAAGCACGGCGAGATCACCGTGCCTGAGATATACCGTAATATATAATAAATAATAAATAACAGATAATATGAAATATGTATTTGTATTTTTATTTTTTATATGTGCTGTTTTAGTGATAGGCAGAGCCATAGGCATTGCCGTTTTTCATGATGAAAAAGTGACCAAGAGTGACAGAGTATCTATATACGCTCCGATGAGTCATGGTGTCTCTGAAGGTTATTCTACAATCGTGATCGATTCGTGTGAATATATCGAAGCGTACAACAGGCTTGCCCATAAGGGAAACTGTAGATTCTGTGCTGAAAGAAGATATAAAGAAGCGTCAGAGGATAAATCATCAGAATAGACCTATGGAAAGGCTTTTCAGTATTGGTGACAGAATCCGCCTGAAGGGTAACATAAGCGACACTACCGGACACTGTATAGTGGATATCCGAGAAGGCGTTTACTGGTGTGATGAGGATATTACCATACCGCTTTCAAAACACTATCTCTTTGAGAAATTCGATTGACAAAACAAAAAAGAAGAAGGATATGAAAACAATTGATTACATTTTTATGGCCTATATGATAGCACTATTCGTATTTTGTGCATGGGGCCAGGATATTTATGATTCCTGGGTTAAAACAATGAGAAAGGAGGAATAAAACATGAAGACATTAAGTGTTTTATTTATTTGGGGAATAATTCTGATCCTGGGAGGATTAAGTATTCTCTTGGGAGCGACAATCTACGAAGCCTTCCAAAAAAGTTTGGAATGGGGCTTTCAAGTGATGGGCTTTTTGGTTCTTATTATTGGCATCGCCTTGGCCTCTATTGTATATTTGATTGCACCAACCTTAAAAAAATAAGCATATGAATAAGTTCAATAAAGGTGACATGCTGGTAGTCCTTAAATCCAGCAACAAAAATACCGTTGGCAAGGTCGGTAAGGTTATTGACATTACAGACGGAGATTATTATACGCTCGATACGTTGCCGAACACAGCTTTCAAAGAGAACTGTGTTGGGAAAGCCCGTGGTATCGATCTCATCGCCGAGGAACGGCGAAGACAGATCGAGGTTGAAGGTTACGATGCAGAGTACGATTCTCATGATTCGCCACATAATCTTATGGCAGCCGCCATCAGTTATGCTTTATATGACACCGATCCGGATGAAGCTAAGAAACTATGGCCATGGGAAGCAAAGTATTTCAAGCCAAAGAGCCGCCTGCGCAACTACGTTCGTTCAGGTGCATTGATGGCTGCAGCTCTTGACTTGATACAGAATCTGGAGAAATCAGTAATCAATAAAGAGTATGTCAATATATGGATAGGATAATATTTGGTATAATCGTTTATATAGCCGGGGTTGTCTTTGACCTTGCGGTCATTGCTTATCTCAACGAGAGAAAAGGAAACATGTACTATCATGGTCTTGCGACAGCATCATGGGCCTTACTGCTTGTATTTCTTCTTATCGGCATCGATGCGGTAATGAAGAGTATATGTGATTTCTTCTGCCTCTTATTTCGGGAAAGGACATGAAACAGAGACATTACAATATCAGAAAAGACGGAAGGGACATTACTATGAATAATGGATTCATTCTGCTTGGTTGTATTATCGGGAACCTGATAATGAAACAGTATCTTCCGGTATTAATATTAGCGCCTTTCGCTCTCTTGATGTTCGTTCTCGCATGGGTAGAATACAGTTATGGCAAATAACGAAGAAAATTAATATGGAAAAAAGGTACTTGTCAGATTTAAGTCGGGTCAGGGAGTTTGTAGCAAACATTCCTTATGACGCGGAACTTAAGAGTTCAGAACTGCATACATCCGACGATGGGATGACGGAATGTTCTTTCACCTTTATACACGACAGTCGGTTGTATGCTCTGCATAGTTCTTTCAAGAAAGAGCAGGAGTTCCGTTACTGTTCTGTCCTTGCCATAATCATTGGGATCATTATACTGTTGGGGAGTCCGTTAAGCGTTATCGTGATAAACGGAATGGATTATTACCCCTTTGCATCAGATGTAATGAGAATAATGTTCCTAATAACTGGTCTCGTGATGATATCGATTGGACTGTTGGCATACATGATCAGCAGGTCTACCTACAGAAAATGCAAAAGGACACTTGATGAATATATTCAAAACAAATATTAAATAATAAATATTATATAATATCATTGGGCCAGCTGATTGGCCTCATATGGAGGGCGTAGACCACTCCATCGCTCGACCCGAAGGGGCGCTTGCTACCAACGGGACGCAAGAAGATGCTTGAAGTATCACACAGCTCTATAGCAAGAAAAGAGGCAGAGAAAGACCTTGTAAAGGTATAAGGAAATCAAACTTAAATAAGAAAAAATGGAAAAGGTAATTTCAGAGAAAGTAAGCAAAGAAAAGATGCTTGAGAACATCCTTAAAGAGTTCTCATCACAGGGAGAGTTGGTTAAAGGTTTGGGTGACGCATTGATGCACATTACCCTCGCCGGTCATTTCAACGAAGATGGCGAATGGCAGGAGCCAGAATGGAAGAATGAAGTACTTCAGAGTATAGCCCAAGCCCGTGAGCTTATTCAGAAGCTCTATATCAACGGCTTAGATTACTGTAACAGAGATTCGTTTACTGAGCTAAAGTCTGAGACTGTCACAGCACAGGTTGAACAGTTGTATGATAAATAATAAATATTATATAACATATAATATATAATATGGAATACGAGAACATCATTCAGCAGGTCGATTTGCGTTTCTGGAGCCAACTGCGGTGTAAGCGCACTATACGCTCGACCTCTGATTGCTTTGCACCGCAGGGACGCAAGAAGGTGTCAAAGGCACCATACAATATATGATGCATAAATATTTCTTGTTAAAATTTGCGGGAACCAAATATTTTATGTACCTTTGCATTATTAAAAAGATGATTTATGGATAATCAGAATGTATATACGAACCTCCGCGAGACAGCTGCCAAGGTGCTTCCCCCAGGAAGTTCCTTATACCTCTATGGATCAAGAGCAAGAGGGGATTACCATGAAGATTCGGATTGGGACTTACTGATTCTATTAAATAAGAGCGATATAGAACAGAGCGATTACGATTATGTTTATGAATTTAGTAAGGCCGGTGCAATGATGGATGAAGTTTTAATTCCCATTATATATACGAGAGATCAATGGGAACAAAGAAAAGGAACCGACTTCTATCGAAACGTCGAAGACGATAAAATTATTATCTTATGAGTGATATATCTAAGAATTTGGAGAAGGCAAAATTAGAACTATCCCAAGCTCAGGAAGATTTCAAGGCTGCTGAACTCTTAGCAGAATCGGGATTTTATTCAGGAGCTTCGAATCGATTGTATTATTCATTGTTTCATGGACTCTGTTCTATATTTGCCAAAGATGGTATTCGGACAAGGACTCATAGAGGCTGTCACAATATATTCATGAAAGAATATACCATGAAGGGAGTGTTTCCAGAAGAGGATGCTAAAGTATATTCCCAACTCCAGACACTTAGAGAATTAGGTGACTATGATACATTTTATTCCGTTAAAGAAAAAGATGTTAAAGCACAAATCCCTGTCGTAAAAGACTTCCTCGAAAGGGTTTCACGATACAGGGGAATGTATGATATTGTTATAGATGCAGTTATCAATCGCGCAAAAGATCCATCAGCCAAATCATTTTCTAAAGAGCAATACGAATTTCTTGAGAAATTCAAAAGCTCCGCTGGTCCAGAATCATTTCCGGATCTCTGGGACGCAGTTGTAACAGAAATGGAAGCCAGAAGTCTGAGGATTAACCCAAAATGGGTAGAAGATACTCATCAGGAACTAATGGATTTTACAGACGGTAAAGTTCGTGATCAGTCTCTTGGCTGGCACAGATAAGAATACATTCGGGCCAGCTGATTGGCCTTATGGTGAGGGTGAGACCACTCGCCAAGATGCTGAAAGCGTCATACAGCACGTTCAGATAATTACCACTACAGTGCTAATTTTTAAGTATCATTCAGCACCGTCACTTATAGCGAATATCAAAATAAAAAAAGAGAAAATCGGGAGCCATCCCGAATAACATACAACTAATTCGGGCCAGCTGATTGGCCTTATGGTGAGGGTGAGACCACTCCATAAGATGTTTTCAGGTGTAAGCGCACCGCAAATGAAAGCATCATACAGCTTGCAATCGTAGGCAGTGTAGATGCTTTTAGGTGTGTATGCACCTAAAATGTAAGCATCATCCTGCTTTTATCGATGCCAGCCCCTACCCTTCGGTCTCATACCGAAGGCAGGTTTATATCTGTTCCACTCATCATCTTTTTTCTTCGGCAGGTCATTATGCGACCCGCCGCCACCTCCAAGGGAAACATCCTGTGGCACGGCGATACCCATCAGGATCTCGCCTGCCAGCTGTGTCATTCGCAAAGCCGCCTTTCCGACACCTTCTGCTGCTTCATCAGCAAGTTCTCGGGCTGCTCCCTCCATGTTGGCATCGATCCAGGGCGACATACCGTTCTCGATACATTTTGCGCCGATGCCAAGTCCAAGAATCTGCTCTTGCTCATCCGAGAAAATTGCCTTGTGGCTATCGCACCACTCACGCAAGGCCTCACGCGCCCTGGCGATGGCCGCAGTCCGCTCACGCTCGCCCTCTGAAGGCTCACGCTTGATAACAACAGATTTCTGTTCAGCTGGCTTCTGCTGCTTCTGAAGCTTCTGCTGATCCAACTGTTTCTGCTTGATGGCCGCATATCTGGCGCAATTCCAGGCCATTTCTGCTGCAAATATATTACCTTTATGGTCTACTGCATTTACATAATCAACTGCTCTATGTAGATAATCATCCACATTTCGAGTCAACACCATATTATCAGGTAACTTTGTTGTAGAGTACTCGATTCCCAGTTCGTCCAATTTGGCTTTAACTATTTCTACTATATTATATGCTGTTACGTCTGCATACTTAATACTTGTATCAGGCAGTGGGGCAGGTATTCTCCAGTCATAACCTCCGTCCTTAGCAGAATAGTCGGAATGTTCATCCGTTCTGGTTACAGGTGCCATCTTCTGTTGTTCCTTCTCATACTCCTTAGCTATCTTCTTTGCGGTCAGTTTCTGCCCGATCTGTGAGGCATTATATTTCTTCCCATCACGGATGACCGAGTAGTTATAGTAGCCGCCATTCGGATCTTTTCGGCCCTCGAATTGGTAATGCCGAAGATTACCATCCTTATCGGCATAGGTTTCTTGCTCAAGCAAGTGGATAAACCGATTCCAGTTGAATCTCGGAGTTTCCATTGACCGTAATACACGGTAAATAGCATCCTTGATTTCGGTGTTATAATCGATGGGCATTTGTTTGATTTTTTGACCAAGTTCTGTAGCGGTAAAAGAACTGTGTCCCCGATAAATAGTATAGCCATCGACCGTATTATTATTATCTTTATGGAACAAGACTTCGTAATTATCTTCAGCCCCATAATAATTAATAAATGTACTATTTTCCATGTGAGACTTAAAGAAATCTGGATCAAATTTATCACCCGGCATTTCTGCCATAACAGCATTTATGGCAGCGTTGATTTCATCAATATGCTGCTGACGAATATCCATCGCTGATTTTCTATTATGGCGTTCATTGATTTTTTCGGCAGCTATCGCAGCACGTTTGGCTATGTCTGTCACACAGTTTAGCTTATTGTCCTCCGTGTAACGGGACACGGTAATATGGAGGTGATAGATGCCGCTCGGGGAATCCTTATGCAGCATCGCCATCCACTTACTGTTACTGAGGTTTGTACGTTCCACAGGGAAAAGAGCCCTCTCGCCCTTCTCATCAAGAATCCATTTTTTTGTTTTCGGATCACGCTTATGCTTGGCGTGATCCGTGTTATCTATCTCCTTTAACAACTCTTCTGCCTGTTCAAACCACTGCTGTTTCGTCCAGTTGGCGGATTCTTCCATGGTCGGTGAACATTCTATAGCAATAATACTATTAGTAACATCCTTTCCCTTCCGAACGTAGTCACGTCCGGCTTCCTCAAACTCGCCCCAGAGGTCATCCAACTGATCGTTGGAAACAAACAGATCTGTGTTGGCAACCATATTTTTCGCCCCAACGAAAACTGCCAGATCTTTACGAGTGATGTATTTCTCGTAAGCCTGACCATGCGAAATATTCCTTGCTACTGCTATCATATTAACTATACTCTTTTAATCCATGAATCAATAAAATCTAACTCCTTTTTTACGCCATTTACCCATCGTTGCAGGAACCCGAAATCGGTCAGTTTTTCCATGCGTTTCTGGGGTGTTAGATGCAGTGATTCAAGCATCTTAAAAAGGCTCTTAATATCACTCCTGACACCCATCATTTCACGCCGAAATTCTCGGTCCGGAACAACGGGTTTATAGCCCAAGGAAACCTCACGAATATACACCCCATTTTCCATATCAAGATGACTTGATTTCCGGGTAATTATATCCCATTCTTCGGCATTATAATATACCGAGTGAAGTTTTCTTTTCTTGTCATACAAAGCGGTTCTTCCGCGCCTGTATTCCCTATTCTTTTTTACTGTTTTTACTCTCATATTATTATATTGTTTTTAGACCATCTTCACACCTGTAGAGGTACGAGTTTACGAGTACTCTTTAACCCAACAATCGGAGCTTTCAGTTTGATTGTTGGCAAGACATTTTGCCCTATTGCAAAATAAGTCTTGTTTCACGCGCGTGAATATCGCGCGTCGTCGTTTATCTGAGTACAAAGTTCGGGTTTTATTTTTCAAAAACAAAACCAGATAAAATAAATCTCTCGATTTAACAAATTTAGGAGGCTTTGAATTATTTTATAAACAGATATGGAAAAATAAGAGATGAAAAGTTTATATAGTTGATGTGAAAAACGACGACCCAAGGTTAGGGTCTGGAATTTGTTAAATCAAGAAATAATATATGATAATTTTTGATTGCTAAAAATTAGTGTCTAAATTTGCAAAACAAAAATAGAAATTACTATGCAGAGTTTAATTAGAGTAAAAGTAGATGAAATTGTCTACGAATACAGTTGTTTCGTATGGGGCTCGATTTGTGATGAGAAGCCCCAGAAAGTTGTAAACCTTCTAAGTGAAGGTAAGGGAATCGTTTCAAAGAAGGATTCTCCTACTCACGAGAAGATTTCTCTCCTGATGCAGAAAGTCAATCTCTTCGTTCCGCGAGTGCGGATGGAGAAGGATTTCGGTTATCGCACGTTAAACGCCCGATGGTATTCAAGTCTGCTCAAGAGAAAGAAATCTATGAAGTGTCTGCCGGTATATTTGTGCGATGCAGTCAACCAGATCATCGTAAAACCATACCAGGATCAGATTCGTCAACTGCGCGAGTCCATCAGGACAGAGATACATATTCAAAAAGAAAAGAAGTCACTTACTCCTGAACAAGCTGCGAAGGTGAAGGATGTGACTGCCAAGATCAATGATCAGAAAAAAAAGCTGGCTCACCAGCCAAAATGTACAAATGACATTCTCACAACCCTACTTCATGAATACGTAGATTCACCGTCACAAGACGATGTGGTCAGGTTGCAAAACCTGACGAATGAAATAACCAGTTTAGAAACTGTATTAAAGACATACATGGAAAGGATTAAAGAAACATCGGATGATTCGAGATCGGATAGTCGTCTTTCTCTGGAGAATATGATTGAAGATTCAAAATCTAAAATTAATCAGCGTAAGCGGCAGCAATATGAAATCAGAAAAAAGTATTATGAAAAGTTTCATAGAGAGATGACCCCACAGGCCATCGCCGATCAGCTAATGAAATATCCCGAAACCTTTTGGGGACAATTCAACCGAAATATCAATATGATTGATGTGAGTGTAAAGATTTATTCAAACAATAAATCTGGTAAAAAGGGTAGTAAAAAACAGTCCACCCTTGCAAAGCGTGGCGAAGCTCTTTTATTATTTCCCCATGCCGTTCTCGACACTAAAGTAGATGAGGAATTTCTTGCCGACATTGACAATGATCTGAAGGTCTATGAGGAATGGGACGTATGGGCGAGAGAGCATCCTGAGAGGGTTTTCAGCGAATCATACAAAGAAGTCTATGAGAATTACCGCAAGCAATTCAATACTATTCCATCATTAAAGCCGTACGACAGTGATCCTGAAGATGAATACTATTTAATACCGCCTACCGAGACAGAAATGAAATGTATGGAACTTACGGAATACCTCGAAGGAATTACCGTGGACGACGAAGTAGGACGGAAAAAGGTAAAAGCAGCAAATGATATAATATGGAAATTCTGTAATCTGCACAACTTTGAAGAAAGATATAGTCAGTTACAACGAATGATAGATAGCGGTACCGTCAAGTTCCCTGGCGGTTTTGCCGTTGGGGAAATAACCAAAATGTTGAACCCGGAATATATTCCAAATATTAGATAGAAAAATTGGATATTCCAAAAAATATTCGTACCTTTGCATTGGATTCATGAGAATATCGGGCGGGCTGTACCGCCTTATGGTGAGGGCCGAGTCCACTCGCCAAGATGCTAAAAGCATCATCCAGCAAATATAAAAACTATGGCAAAAACGCCTCAATGGGTGTATATGCACCGAAATGGCTGCGACCGGAGGGAAGCAGCCGCCACAGAAATTCATCAGCGGCCATTGCGGAACATAAACATCAGTATGGCATATTACTGATAGCCATCATTACATAGGCCGCCAAAATAGCACTGGCCATAGTGGTGAAAACCAGCATCCCTTCGACTATATTAATCAATCTTTCTTGCATATTATATAATATATAATTTATTCTCAGATTTAGAGGATGTTCCTTTTAACTCTTTAATCTTCTTCATCAAATTATCGTATGCATTTTCGGTCGTTACAGTACACTTTGCCTTAATACCATAATCCAGATGTTTGAGATGTTTTTCTATCTCCTTCAGTACATCTGTTGCTCCTTCAATGTATGCATGTTGCAAACCAACATCTATCATCCCCAATGAAAGTCTACATCTTTCATCTGCTGGATGTTTTCTTTCAGCCATTTCCTTGATACTCATCTTTACTATATTAATTAATCATTGTCATTGCGACTCCAGCCAGTCAGGGTAGCCTTACCCAGAATTGCCATGAAAATATAAAACAGAATAGTCATAATATATAATATTTATTATTTGTTCAATTAATTAAATCTTAGATCATATCTCACCATTAACATTTCCAAATACGCTCAGGATTATTCATATATTTATTATTTTTTAGTGGGAGTTGGTTAGGCTCCCGTTACCTTTTTGAAGATGACAATTATTCAAAGACAGATGTAGTTTCCTCTGTTTCCCAATCAGATACGGTAGGTATAAGTAAGAGCGGAATACATGTAGGTATTTCTTCCGGCTCAATGCTTATTTCAACGGGATTTGTATCATTCACCAGAAGGTTCACGTTCTCCCTGATGTCGGCATCAGCGGATTTTGTTACCCATCCTTTTTCAGTATTCATATTTCGCTGACGGATGGTATAGATGATATGGACATTCATAGTGAAGTTATCATCCTCCATTTTCACCGGTCGAGCAAAGAGCTTACGAGGGGATATACCCAGTCCGTCCGGCAGGTTCTCCCAGGCATCCACTACCTCCGGGTCTTTGATCTTCGGGGAAATATCAGTATCAAGGATTTCCGTTTTACCGTCACGGATGATGAAAACCGTCAGTTCCTTCACGGTGATGTTCGGGAGGAAAAGATAATCTTCAACCGTCAGTGAGTCGCCGTAGTCAAGAGAGATTTCTGGGTCAAGAACATACTCGACCGTATTTGTTACTGTACTGTTCACCGTCTCTAAGATTTCATCCTTAGAGCAGGAGATCATCATCAAGGTCATCAAGACCGAAATAAAAAACATTCTTTTCATAACTATATTTTTTTGTGGGAGTTGGTTAGGCTCCCGTTACCTTCTGTTTGTCGTTTACTTTTTCAAGGCAGCATACATGGTAATACATGTTATAGCCCCTCTTGTTGCGGACTGTTGCTATATCCTCGTCTATTGCTGTGACAATGCCGAAGAAATGTTCCTTGTCCCTCGGTCGCTTCTCGATCCTGCATCGTTCACACGAATAGCAGAGAACGGAGTCGCCGATATTTATTACCCTCGATGATTTTGCCATATCTGATGTTTATTTAGTGGGAGTTCTTGCCCTTGCAAGCGACCAGAGGTCGAGCGGGTTAGGCTCCCGTTACCTGCTTATATATTTTCAGCATAAGCAACCAGTGTGCCGTCATCGAGATAGAAATCACATTGAGTAACCCCAGCCCCAAAACACCTTATAACACACAATCCTGCGGCATCGCCTGGTGAAACCGCCTTCTCTGACTTATCTTCTTTAGTACCATCCTTGTAGGTTATTTGAATTTTACCCTTTAATGTTTCCGGATGGTCTTTCATGTAGAGCTTATGTCTAATCATATCTTTACTGCCTGTTTATATCCCGTCGGCTGCGGTGTTTATTTGTTATTTGTGGATGGGAGCGGACTCGAACCGCCGTTACATGGAACCTGCCCATCATTCTACCCCTGAATTACCCACCCTTGTTTGTCTCATTAAAACGGGAGTTTTCAGACCGCTGTCTTGGATCGCTCCCAACCCAGAGAGTTCATTTAATATTAACCCTTCGAGCCACCCACTTCACAGTGTTTTCTCGGCTCTATTATGAATGGTCTTTTTGCGAGTTATCGGCTGAGTGAGCTAAGATCCTTTCTTTT
>Ga0265298_10005480_pt1 | contig 15893 bp, 11 predicted proteins | sample AusTroGonzalo_MG_3_FD_193486 | JGI IMG/M metagenome (GOLD analysis project Ga0265298, IMG submission 193486) | Bovine rumen microbial communities from tropical cattle in Woodstock, Queensland, Australia - Gonzalo_01 | ecosystem: Host-associated > Mammals > Digestive system > Stomach > Rumen ... | reverse complement strand
GTAATCCTTCTCCTTGTCGTACGTGTACGCGTGCTCTAAGATGGAATAGAATATCCTGTCAAGTCCGTGGGAAGGCTCGATGACGTGGGGTATGACCCTCTCTCCGGAGACCTTCTCCTTCCTCTTAACGACCTCGAAGAACTCGCTTCCCAGCTCGATCTCCTCTCCGTCAACGGTGACCTTGAGCTTGCCGTCCACGATGGCGGAGGGCGGGAGAGCGCTGATCGCCTCGGATATGGCCTTGGCCTTTCCCTTGTAGATGGGTCCGAGGGCCTTGCTGTTGGGGTTGATCTTCTCGACCTCTGTCTCCCTGGGCTCGTCGTACTTCTTGAAGTGCGTGAGGTCCTGTCCGGAGAACTGTGCGTGCCTGGAGAGATCCCAGTTGCCCCTGTCCGCGATTCCGACGATCTCCGTCCATCCGTAGGACAGGAGTACTTCGGCATCCCAGCAGTCTGCTGCATAGTGGGCCATCTCGTCCTTCTCGTGCTCCCTGAACCTGAGCCTCTTCTCGTCCAATCCCAGCGAGAGGAGCAGCTGCTTGGTGGTGTACACGAAGTATGCGAGGACGCGGTTCGCGATGACTCCCTTCTCGACGGCCTCCTTGACCGTCATTGTAGTGAGCTCAAGAGTGGTGTTGGGGATCAGGTCGAGTGTTCCGTTCTCTATCTCGGGGAACCTTGCCCAGTCCTTGTCCTCAGGGTCGACGAAAAGCTCGACCTCCATCTGGTTGAACTCCCTCATACGGATCATTCCCTGCCTGGGAGCGATCTCGTTCCTGTAGCTCCTACCTGTCTGGATGACTCCCATGGGGAGCTTGTCCCTGTTGTAACGGTAGAGGTTAGCGTAATTGACGAAGATACCTTGCGCGGTCTCGGGCCTCATGTATCCGACACGTGCGTTTCCGGGACCGATGTTGGTCCTGAACATGAGGTTGAACTCCTCCACTGGACCGAAGTCCCCTCCGCAGTCGGGGCACTTGATGTTGTGCTTGACGAAGGCCTCCTCCAGCTGCTTGGGTGTGAGGATATCGGGGTTGTCGTAGAACTCCTTGACCAGGTGGTCCGCCCTGAAAGGCGCCTGACATTTCTTACAGTATGTGATGAGGTCTGCGAAGTTGTCTAGGTGACCGGAGGCCTTGAAGACCTCCCTGGGGTTGACCGTCTCTGAATCGATCTCCACGAATCCCTCGCGGCCCTTGTAGATGGATCTCCACATCTCGATGATGTTGTTCTTCAATGCGCATCCGAGGGGACCGTAATCGTACATTCCGGCTACTCCTCCGTACATCTCGAAGGAAGGCCAGATGAATCCCCTGCGCTTTATTACCGATGCAAGATCGTTGCTGCTGTTATCTGCCACGGGATCACTTCAGAAGAGCTTTGAGTACGTCCACGTCGTAGATCATTCCTACGAGTTCGTCCTTGGTGCCGTGGACGGGTATCTGACCGAAGTCGTGGTTGAGCATGAGCTTAGCTACCTCGGACAGCGGGGTCTTCTTGAAGATCGTCATTGGCTCGGTGACCATGAAGTCCTTGACCTTCCTGTCGTCCTCAAGGTATCTGTCGGTAGCAGCGTAGAACAGAGGCAGCACGTTCCTGTATCCGGCAAGGTTGCCGTCGTCGGAGATTCCGAGCGCCTTCATAGCCTCAGCATCCTTTACCTGGTCATCGAAGAGGTCACGGTCGGTGATGATTCCGACGAGCTCTCCGTGCTCGTCCAGGACAGGCAGTGCTGTGACGTCGCTGATCCTCATTGCGGGGATAGTGTATGTCAGGGGCTCATCCTGGTATGCGGTGACGCAGGTTGTGTTGATGGCGTCCTCTGCAGTCAATGATGTCTTCATCTCCCTGACGATCTTGAGAAGGTCGGTAGGTGTGATGATTCCGACCAGCTTTCCATCCTCGACCACGGGCAGCCTGTGGATCCTCATCGTGTAGAAGATCTCTGCTGCCTCCTCGATGGTCATATCGGGAGTGATCGTCTTGATCTCCTTCTTCATGATCAGCGAGAGCTGATCCTCTTCGAACTTGCGGAAGATGTCCCTCCTGGAGACGATTCCGACAAGCTGTCCGTCAGAAGAACGGACGACTGGGAGACCGGTCAGTTTGTTCCTGACCATCATGTTGATTGCATCGTTACGTGTTCCGGGGACCTCGCACACAATGGGTGCGGGCACCATGATATCTGCTACCGTCTTACTCATTCAGTTTGCCTCCGGGCATCTTACGACCATCACCGGGCATGAAGCTGCTCTGACGACCCTCTCTGCGACGCTTCCCATAAGGAGCTTCGACATTCCGGTCCTTCCCAGTGTTCCCATTACGATGATGTCGTATTTCTCGGACTCCTCGAGGATGACCTTGACAGGCGTTCCTTCCTTGACAGAAACCTCTGCCTCGATGCCTGCCTCCTTGGCGGCCTGAAGGACGTAATCGACTGCCTCCTGGCCTTCTTTCTCCAACGTCCTGTAGACATTCATGACAGCCGTGTCCATGGGCATGTTCGTAAGAACAGTCTGATCCAGAACGTAGAGGGCTGTGATCTTCCCTCCCGAGATCTTGGCCAGCTCGACTGCCTGCTTGATTGCTGGCTTTGTATATTCGCTTCCGTCTGTTGGTACCAAGATATTGCTGAATGCCATCTCAACACACTCCTCGATTCATTATGACGCGGAACGGGGCCATTGCCGAACCTCCATCATCCCCTTGCGGGATAACCGTGAGGTAACGTTCCTGTCTCTCGTACTCCATCCTACTTGTGCGATTTAATAACTTGCTTGAGATAGTGGACAGAGCTTTCCATACGGCATCGGAATCCCCTCCCTGTTTGGTGACCAGCGATGTGAAGACCTTAGCCTCGGTGATTAGATCGGGTTCACATAGCATTCCGTTGTCCGTTCCCAAGGCAACATCAACTCCGTTAAGGATCATCCTCTGAATCGGCGTCTCCTTACCAAAGTATCCGTTGGATGTGAGACATACGACTATAGGGACCTCCGCCTCGGCACATTTCGCCATGTCATCGTCGGTCGCCTCACACATATGGACAACGAATGCGGGGTCCAAGGAGAGTATCTCATCGATATCCTCGCGGATCCTCTCGCTGGCGTGTATAGCAAAGATCCTCCTTTCGCTGCGCACCTGATCGGCAACAGCTTCGAGATATTCCCTATCGATATCCGATATGCTCGAAATCCCGATGCCGTCCGCGACAGAAAGGATCTCGCTGACCTCTTCAGGATCATACTCCTTCGATATTGGACGTCCTAGGATTATCGCATCATCGCTGCATTCGCGCAGCATCCTGCAACCCATGACCCCTCCTTCGCGGAAATCTATGAACGCAGCGGATCCGAATGATGCAGATGCCTTGTCGAAACGTCTGATGTTGTCTCTCAGACCGTTCTCATCCAGACCTGCCAAGTATCTGTGCTTGAGGCCGTTGGGCGGAGCTATCAGCTCCTCCATGCTGAGTCCCTTCTGGACCTTCAAACCGTAATCACCGCAATGCGTATGGGCGTTGACCATGTCCTTGATGAAGATGGCTGAGAAATCTGACCTGTCCGGCAGAGAATGATCAATGGACACCTTCCCATCACTGTACACGACGGTGCACGGCTCCAACGAGCCATGGTCTACCATGTATCCTCCTGCTATGAAATCGTCCGTCCTGCCGGTGGGATTCATGGTGACCGCATCGTTTGAGTGGATAAAAAGGATGTTCGCTCAGGCCCAATAAGGCTTCTTCGCGAACTTGTAGGCCATCATGGTTGCTGTGGTGGCCTCTCCGCAGGCGGTGGTGATCTGCTTGTACTTGCCCTCGTAGGAAACCACATCTCCGCAGGCGAAGATTCCGGGACGGTTGGTGGACATGTCGAAGGCTACTTTGACCAGTCCGTCGGCCGTGAGCTCGATGCCCCATTTCTTCAGATCGTCCAGATCGGCAGAGATACCGATGTTGATGACGACTAGATCGGTGGGGATGGTCTTCTCCTCCTCGCCGATGGTGAGTGTGACTGATTCCACCTTGTCGGTTCCGTTTATGGACTTGAGGTTGGCGTTCATGATGGTGGTCACGTCGCTCTTCTCCAGCTCCCTGACGGTCGACTCGTCGGCCCTGAACTCTGCCCTGCGGTGAACGAGGGTAGTGTCCGCTACCTGGACCGAAATCATCGCCATGTCGATGGCGCTGTTTCCGCCTCCGAACATCGTGACCTTCTTGCCGACCAGCTCCTCCTTTGCAGGAAGGATGTAGGTGACTCCCTTACCGGTGAGCTCGTCCTCTCCGGGACAACCCATCTTCTTGGGCTTGAAGCTTCCCATGCCGATGGCGATTATCACTGATTTGGCATGATATTCCGCTTTGGTGGATACGACTACGAGCTCCTCCTCTCCGTTGTTGATCTCCTCGACCTTCTCCATCTCCTTGATGTCGCATCCCATGGACTCTGCCTGGGCATAGAGCTTATCCGAGAGCTTCCTGGCCTGAATGGTCTCAAAACCGGGATAGTTGTGGATACCTTTCTCGGGATACAGACTAACAAGCTGTCCGCCTACGCGTCCCGAATCGAGAAGAAGTGTTGTCATACCCTTGGATCTAGCATAAATTCCTGCCGTAAGCCCTGCGGGACCCGCTCCTATGATGACAACGTCGTAGTTCATTGGTCGCCTCTATCAAAATAACCGTATAAAATGGAGTAGGTCGAATAATTTGGACACTATAGCCCAGACAACGAACATTCTGTTTATCTATGCCAACGTAGATATCAACCTGAGGGTACGAACATGGACCAATCCGAGATATATTCCGAGAAACTCATGAACCTCATTTTGGACACCATAGATGAGGTCATAATCATTCATGATGCGGACCATAACATCCTGTGGATGAACCATGCGGGTGAGGTGGCTTTCGGCATCAGTGTAGACACAGCCCTTCGTATGAAGTGCCACCAGCTGTTCAAGAACTCGCTTCCATGTTCGGATTGCGACGTAGGAACCGTCATCATCGGGGAGCCGACCAACCCTATACGCAAGAAGGTCATCCCCACTACCGGAATCACCGTGACATGCAAGACGGTCCCCTACTACAAGGACGGAAAGATGGAAGTGGTCATACAGTGCCTCCATCCAGTCCACAACGAGGAGTGAAATTAATGATAACAATTCCCGAGCCAGTTGCTAGGATGATCAAGCATCCCGACACCCACAAGGTATTGGCGACAGTATCACCTGATGGAAAGCCCCACGCAATAATCTGCGCAAGCCTGTCCATCATGGGGGACGACACGATCCTTGTGGCAGAAGTGTACATGCAAAGGACCTGTGAGAACCTGAAGAACAACCCTAACGTCGAGATCCTGGTATGGCAGGGTAAGAATGGCTACTCTTTGAAAGCCACAACCACTGGAAGGGTCACTGAGGGCCCCAACTTCGACAAGATGAGTGCGCTCATGGATAAGTACAACCTCGCCACCGTCGCAGTCTGGGAGTTCAAGGTCCAAGAGATCTGGGATGAGAGTGCTAGCGACAGCGCCGGGGAAAGAGTGGCCTGAATGGAACCGAGGCAGCACAAGAAACTGGCAGAGATCATGTTCGTGATCGGCGGCATACTTGCCGTCGTCGGACTGGTCCTCTATTTCGCCCTCGACATCAAGACGGCTGGAGCTGTGCTCCTCATCATAGGGTCGGCGATGATTCTCATTGCACTGCCGACATTCATGCTGTTGATGATGTACACCACTGCTTTGCAGAAGAAATGAAAACGTTTTGGAAGGAATCGTTAGATTCCAACCGCGTGCTTAGCACGCTTCATGGGGCTTCTGGCCCCTTTAGGTTTAGAACTTAGATCTGTCGCGCTCTACAGCAGGTTTGTGCTTCTGGAAGCAATCCCTGCAGTATACTGGCCTTCCGCTGGTGGGTTTGAAGGGAACTTCGCACTCCTTGCCACAATCGGAACATGTGGCCTTGAAGAATTCTCTCGGCCTTTCCCTGTCACGAGTGTATCCGCCGTATGCCATGTTCATCACTCTTAACATCCTAGATGTTTAGAAGCGAATGCACTAACATGTATAAGAAAGTCAATTGTTAGATACGGTTTGTAGAATTATGGAAAAAAATGATGTCGGGGATGCCCCCGACTTGAATGGAAATCAGATGTCCTTTGTGTTCAGGGCCTTCTTGAGCACTGCGACTTCCTCATCGGAGAGTGTGATGCCCTTACCCATCTTACTGTGGTCAGGGGACCATTCCCTGATGTCGTATTTGGGCTCCCTGCCGTTCCAACTGATCAGATTCAATTCCTTGGTCCATCCCTTTGAAGACTCGGAGAGGACCGCGATGTTCTCGGTTACTTCGTAGCTAAAGTCGACTACCATGTGATCAACTAAAACCCGTATTTGATTTGTTATATATAAAATAAAAAGAACGCGCGTAATATAGGAAAGAGTCACCAACACCGCTTAAAACCCATCCAGATGGATGTATACACATTTGCCCACTTAGGCCGGCGCATCATCGCATAGGCTCCTTTCAGAAGAAGCATTGAGCTACTGTTACGGAAAGGAGCTACTGCATCCTCGAATTCCGATTGATCCCAACTTTTGAATGTATTGTATGCATCCATGAAATGATGGTCGAAGAGAATGCTCTTCCTGATCCACCTCTGATATCTGGAAAGATCGTTTCTAGCAATCCCATCAGCTGCCTTCTTGCCTGATAGCAGTGCGACACCGATTCCGCCGTAACAAAGAGGGTTGATCAGTATTGCAGCATCCCCTACCAGACAGCAATTGTTCCTTACCACCGTGCCTTTATTTCCTGTTACGATGAAACGGATGCCTTGTTCCTCATAATCCGTCAAATCGTCCGTGCCCTTGATGTAGCCTACTGATCTCAGACCATCCTTCGAGGGGAAATCCCATCTGTAGGAGCCCGGATACTGGGGGGAGACTGTGAAGTGGAGCTCATCAGTGTCCGAATCTCCTTTGACAAGGTTATTGACTGCGGCCATCTTGACATCCGGCGAATAACCGAACAGACATTTCCTCACCACGGAGAATGCACCATCTGCACCGATGAGATATCTACATGAATACTCCTCGGTATCCGTGATCACGATGAATCCGTCCTCGACCTCTTCCACGGCCCTGACTGATCCTTTTACCACCTTAGCACCGCATCTCTCCCTCATCGATTCTAGAAGGCTCACGCGATCGATTATAGCACCCTTGGACCGGACGCGTATATCGACATCTCCACAGGTGATGATCGTAAAGTTGACCTTACGGACTATGCACCCTTTATCCATTCCCGATAAACGGATCATACGATCGCTGATGGCCTCTCCGCATGTCCGATGATAATGCTCGAACTGTCCCCCGGACATCCTCTCGATGACCACTACGTCCTCCACCCCTTGCTTTTTCAGCTCCAGAGCCGCGGACAATCCGGCCAATCCTGACCCGACTATGAGGACGTTAGATTTAATCATTAATTGGTTAATACATTTCATTTATAATTCCAGAACGGTCTTTTTTCCTCATGAATACCAAGCAAGAGATCGTAGACGCCATGAATAGAGAGAATTCTGGCCAGGCTCCTCCCGCCCTATTCTCGCAGACAGGCACATATGCGCTCATGGAAGCTTCTGGAGCATCCTGGCCTGAAGCGAACTACAATGAGGATGCCATGATCAAACTGGCCCTTCAGCCGTCCAATATGTTCGGTCTAGCCACTGTGAGGATCCCCTTCGATCTCACCTCGGAGGCAGAAAGGTTGGGGTGCGAGGTATTCGAGGGCAATCACGACAGTCAGCCTGCGGTCATGAACTCCCCGTGGAGATCCGATGAGATACTCGATCCTCCTGACCTGATGCCGGTGGACGAGTTCCTGTCTGAGGGAAGATGCTCCATGTATGTGCGCGTGGCCGAGAGGCTGTCAAAGGAGCATCCTGAGCTGTTCCTCACATCTAGCTGTGTCGGACCTTTGGAACTCGCATGCCATATGGTAGGCATGGAGAACTTCCTCATGGGATTATTCACGAATCCGGACCCCACGATGAAGTGGGTCGAGGCGATGACCCCTTATTCCTGCGAGTACGCCAAAGCGCTGTCTGAGGTGTCGGACAACCTGTTCGTGATCACAGAAGGATCAGAAGACGTAATGGATCCCGATTCTTTCAGCACCTTCGCCCCCTACGAGAGCAAGGTATTCGCAAGCATCAAGGAATCATTCTCGGTAGCTCACGTATGCGGAACGACCGAAAACGTTCAGAACATCCTGGCAGAGCTTGGATGCACGGCACTATCAGTCCAGTGCTTCGGAGATCCTCAAAGCATCGTGGACCGTATAGGCGACAAAGTCGTGGTCGTAGGCGGTGTGGATCCGATCGATGTCCTGATGCAGGGAAGCCCCGAGGACGTCATTAACGCTGCTCAAAAAGCTGCAGAAGCAGGATATTCTGTTATTACCCCGGAATGCGGTGTTCCCCCACAGACCCCGAATGCCAAGATCGAGGCCCTTTCCAAATACAGGGAGTGAAAAGATGGATTTCGACAAGGCCATTGAAGAGCGCCATTCGGTAAGATTGTACACCGAGCAGAAGATCGAGGGAGAGGTCCTCGAGTCGTTACAGAACGAGATATCGCGCATCAACGAAGAGAGTGAGATGTCCATCCACTTGATACTCGACGAACCAAAGGCATTCAGCGGAATCCTGATGAAGACCGTTGTCAAGTTCAAGAATGCCGTCAACTATCTGGCCATCAGCGGACCGGAATCAGACAATCTGAACATAGACGTAGGCTATTACGGGGAGCATCTTGTCCTTTTCGCACAGACGTTGGGTCTGGGAACATGCTGGGCCATGATGGCCGGCAAGAAAGCATCTGACAAGGATGTTCCTGCGGGTCATAAGACTGTGATTCTGATCTCGATCGGATACCCTGCGGATCCAGGCACACCTCATAAGAACAAACCAGTATCGGAGGTAGCGGATCTTACAGATGCTCCCGAATGGTTCGTCAAGGGTGTGAAATACGCGATGCTGGCGCCTACAGGGATGAACAAGCAGGGATTCAGATTCGAAAGGACTGATGACAGAGTCCGTATGATCCATGGGTCGAGCACCCTGTCGGAGATCGATGCGGGCATCGTCAAATATCACTTCGAATACGGAGCAGGGAAAGAGAACTTCACCTGGTCTGAGTGAAATCAATCTCAACGGTTCTCAGTTATCTGACGGACGGTCCTATGCCTTAGGATGTCGCAAACATCGACATCCAGCGAGTATTCTGAATAGAGGATGGCAGCTGCCTTTACGGCCGTGAGAGAATCTCCGCCGAGACGCAGGAAATCATCGTCTATCCCTATGCTATCCATATTCAGAACTTTGGAGAACACTTCGCATATCCTACGCTCCGCATCGTTCCTTGGAGCAACGAAATCACCCCTTGGAGAAGGCCTTTCCGGGATCGGCAAAGAACATCTATCCACCGTTCCGTCTGCTTTTTCCGGGATCCTGTCAAGCTGTATCACGAATGCGGGAACCATGTAATCTGGTTTGATGGAAGATACATGCTTCTTCACATCATCCTCTACCATACTGACCGAATCGTCTTCGACGATGTAGGCGCATATCTCCTGGATTCCTCCCTCGGCAACGACTGTCTGTGAGGTGACTTCAACGATTCCTGCAGCGGTGCGTATACAATCCTCTACTTCGGACAGCTCGACCATGTTGCCGCGTATTCTGACCATGCGGCCACTTCCGCCTTTGGCCTCTTCTGATGTGTAATGAATCTCCGATAAACGATCACATGACAATAATCCGGATACAGTCTCGCAATAGCTGTCCAGGAATCTCCTGCAGAATGCATCGGAATACTTTTCAGAGTGCATCAAAGCAACGATGAATCCATCCCCAGTATCGTGAACCATTGCAAACAGATCGGACATGGAATCTGCGCATAAGCTGAACCTGGAATCCAGCGGAGTAAAACCGTCAGAACCGGTACGAGCGCATGAGGTGATCGAGCGGATATCGGCATTTATGTCTGCGAAGTACTCGAAGAACACGGTCATTCCCATGCCGTAGCGCCTGGCGATGTCCTTGTACGGAACTTTGGAACGTGACATCGACGCCAGGATGGACTCCGATGATGAGGATATGAAATCAGCCACGGAGCGGTCCGTACAATCGATGACCGCTGGGAACGTGCGTGCGAACATACCAAGAGCGTTCTCTGTGCCGGGGATATCTCTTCCGTTCTCCGTGATGGGAAATACAGTCCTTGACGAACCTGTGAGCCTGCCCAGAGTGTATCCGAATGCAGAGGCAAAGAATCCTCCTGGCGTTATTCCCTTGGGGATATCGGAAGCCTTGATGTTGAGAGGAACCTCCATTGTCTCCTTTTGACCTCCATGGTCGGGGACAGGCACCTCCGCTGCTCCGTCGATGACGGAATCGAAATAATCGATAGCATCCGAGATGTAATCGGCATCAGGGGAATCGGTAGCTGATAGCAGATAACCCTCCTCTTTGCTGAGTGGCTTGCCGGAGAATACCTTGCGGAACTCACCTATGATGAGCCTCTTCGTCTCAGCATCCAGTATCACATGGTGGATCGCCCACTGTATGTATCCGGGGACTATGCGGAACCTGCATAGGGATTCTGAAAGAATGAACGGGCGGATAAACGGGACATCTGAGATGGGTTCGACCTCCGGTTCTTTTCCGGGAACAATCCAAGGTTCGCCATCTATCAATGATATGCGGGTCGACAGCACTGGATGGGCCTCAATGACTGCATGTATCGCGCTGATGACATCCTCTTCACTCTTGCCTTTAGGAATCGGAAACATCCCGATCGTAGAATATGCGGTGCCTTTGTCTCCAGCGATCTCGTCCAAATAGACATCTAAAGCCGGACCGGTTACCGGGATGCGACGGGGGCCGGTGAACGCGTTTACGATGGAATCCAGTCTTTCCTGCATACATGCAGAGATGTCAAGCGATGCAGGGCAGTATCCTGTGACGGTATAACCGCCGTCTTTCTCCATGATGTCAAAGGATGCTTCCTTGCCCATCTTGGGTCCGCTGGGGAAATTGCTGGGTAGCGTTACCGAGAATAGGGTGCCGTCGTTATAGCTGAAGGCGGAGCTGAGATAATTGTAGGTGATGCTGGGTAGGTCCTTGTGAAGGTATCCATATCCCCTTCCTCCCTTCGGAACGGAACGCCTGGCCTTCCTGACTGCGAAGAGATCGGCTATAGGATCGCCGGTTGTATGAAGTGATAATGGATAGAGGCAAGTGAACCACCCCACGGTGTGCTCCACTCCATGATCCCTGCCATGGCCCTCCATCCTTATCACGGGATCACCCCCAGTGACATCACGATAGGCCTCTGCGAATGCCGTTAGCAATATGTCTGAGGCTTCCAAACCGTAAGGGTTTGACAAATCTGACGCATCAAGATTGAATGTGTATGGTTTGGCATCCTCGTCGATCAAACTATTGTCGATTTGTGGGACCGAATCCCAATAGCGCCTTTCTGCTGGAGTGGGAGCGTAACCCTTAGCGATCCAATCTCTGATAGGCATGGTCCTGGGTGGCAGTGACGGCTCCCTTCCTTGGGAATATGCGGATATGCACTCCGAAAGATCTGATAACAGGATATTCCACGATACCCCGTCCACAGCCATATGGTTGATCATCAGGCGGATGTATTGTCTCCCATCCATTGATATCAGAAGACAGCCCATGAGTCTGCCTTCTCTCATGGATAGAACTTTGAGGGCGCTGGATGAAGCAGAGAGCATGTCCTCATCAGATGATGCTTCCACTTCTTCAACGCTGCATGCCCTGAATCCCTTTTCCCTTATCCTCGGTTTATCGTCATAGATGGCGCGAAGGATGTCATGCCTGTCCGTCAGATTGTCAACTGAACGCTGGAGGATGTCAATGGTTATCGGTTTCAGACACTCCAGATCCATGCTCTGTATGTACGAGTCCCTTTCCTCCTCCGAACCAGATCCCAGGAAGAGCTCGTGCATCGGGGTCAGACCGATTTCTCCTTCGGATGATCCCATGTCGACCGCAGAGGAGACCGTAGCTGCGATATTACGCGCCGTGCGCAAAGTGATGATATCCCTGGCTTTGATCTCGATTCCTGATGACCTGCAGGCAGATACCGCCTTGATGGCCTTCAAAGAGTCCCCGCCCAGACGGATGAAGTCGTCATCAATGCCTACTCTTTCGATTCCTAGTGCCGCGGATAACGAATCACATAGGGCCCTCTCAACATCGTTCCTGGGAGCCGCATACTCCTTCTTGAGTGATGACATGTCAGGTTCTGGAAGGGCGCGCTTATCCACCTTACCGTTGACGTTTAGAGGAATGGAATCCAACTTGATGACGAATGAGGGGATCATGTACTCCGGTTTTCTGGTTGATATGAACGACTGGATATCCTCCTCGGATACTGACGAGGAAGGATCATTGACGATATAGGCGCACAGCTCTTTGGAGCTGTTATCTGAAATGAATACTTGAACGGTGACATCGGATACTCCGGGCATCGAACGGATGCATGCTTCGACCTCCGTGAGCTCTACCCTATTCCCTCTGATCTTAACCTGGCCATCCCTCCTGCCGATTATGCTGAGGGTACCGTCGGAGAGCAGTCTGAAGAAATCGCCTGTGGCGTACATCTTCTCATAGCCCTCATCATCCGAGAACGGATTATCGAAGAAGGATTCTGCGTTCTTCTCCGAATTGTTCAGATATCCGGATGAAAGCTGATAGCCGGAGATGTACAGCTCCCCCACGGCCCCAACAGGGACCCTGCGGTGCTCTGCATCGAGGATGTAGGCCGATGTGTTGGGAATGAGGGCCCCTAATGAATCCGGGGATTTACGACGCTTGGCATCGACATAGGACACGGACACGGTGCATTCGGTGGGGCCGTACTTCTCCAATATGTCGTATCCGACATCGTTCCGAGATTCCCCGAACTTCTCCCCACCGACCACCAGAAGATGCAGATCGGAATTCGGATGCCTTTCGACGAACATCCTGCCGACGGCCGCCGGGAGATGCAGATTGGTAATCCCATGATCGGTGATGAATCTGTCCAGCGCATCCATGTCCAACCTTACATTCTCCGGTACGATGGATACGGAAGCACCGGCGATGATCGGAGATAACATGCTTTCCAAATGGACATCGAACCCTATGCTGTGGTAGAGAGCGACGACATCCTTTGAAGACATGGCCGTCACCTCTGAATAGAACTCAGAATAGTTCTCCACCGCCAAACGTGTTATCACGGCACCCCTCGGAGTGCCGGTGGTCCCGGATGTGTAAAGGATGACAGCTGCACCTCTAGATTCGCTCTCTCTGGGATGGAATCTTGATTGCGGCAAGACGGTACAATCAATCAATGGGATCCTTGATGGGATGCGACCTAACGTATCGGGCGTTACTAGAACTGCCTTCGCTGCGGAATCGGAGATCATGAACGACACGCGCTCATCTGGATAGGAAGTGTCAATGGGGACATATGCAGCTCCCGCCTTCAGGGCCCCTAATGCACATAGCAGGTACCACTCGGACCTGGGCACGAAGATAGCGACGGAATCTCCGGGCCCGATGCCTTGTGATACAAGAGCTGATGCGACCGAATCTGAAATGCGGTCGACATCCGCGTATGAGTAGATGTTGTCTAGATATCTCAGGAGAATGCTGTCCGGAGAGACCGACACATGATGTCTGAACGCATCCAGTATGTCGTCATACTGAAGCTTCTTGGACGTGTCATTCATCTTTTCTAGGATTCTGATGTCTTCTTCAGAAGTGAATTGTATCTCTGAGAGCCTCTGACAGGACATCAATCCGGATACGACACGATCGAACGCCGATGCCATCCTGGACGCGGTGTCTTCCGAATACTTGGACGAGTGATTGTACGAAAGTATGTAGGAATCGGGTGTGCGGATCAGATTGAATGTCAGGTCTCCGACGATATCGGACTCATCCATCCCGTCGCGGACGGCATCGCCGTACTGCTCAATTCCAGTAAGATGATTGAACACTATGCTGAAACCGACACCCATGTCAGTAGCGATTTGATGGAATGGGCACAACTGATTGGAGATTGTTCCGAAGATCCTGTCTGATGATTCGCTTACGAACTCGCTCACCAGACGGTCGTTGCAATCCAACACGATAGGGAGGGTGCGAACGAACATTCCCACGGAATCCTCCGAAGATGTTAGATCCCTTCCATTGACTATGTGCGAGAACAGAGCGATAGACGAACCTGTGAACCTAGACAGCGTGTATCCGAAGGCAGCGGCCAACATGTTGGCTGGGGTCGAACCTATACGTCTGGATGCTTCTGAAATGGACTCCGGCGATTCAGATAGGACGATGGACCTGTTGCCTACACAGCCATCAGCATCCGGAATCAGAATGGTGTTGTCGGGAATATCTGAAAGCATCTCCCTGAAGAATCTCTCTGATTCTGCGGAACCTGATTCTGTGAAGAGTGAAGCATCTCTCAGGAAACCGACATCATGCTCAGGCCTCTTGCCTGAGAACAAAGATTCCAGAGTCTTTTGGATGATGCTCACACTCAGACCGTCAAAAACCGTGTGATGGAATGCTGCTTGGATGCTCTTTCCAGACACTATGTGGAATCTGCAAAGGCTTTCAGACAAAGCGAAAGGCTTCCGGATATCTTCAACTGGTGAATCGGAGATGGTAACTTCCGGCCTCGCATCAAACGAATACCACGGTATTCCATCCTTCATGACCAAACGTGAGCGGAGAATTGGGTGGACCTCTAACAGCTGATTGATGATTTCTTTGGCCTGTGCATCGGACGTCCCTTCAGGAATCGGATAGACGGAATCGATCACATAGATTGAGTCCGATTTTCCACTTTCCACATCGAGATACACATCCAAGGCCCCGCCAGTTAGCGGGCAGCCAGTCTCAATAGAATAGATACATTCCACGGATGAGGTCTTGGACGTTACCGATACTATGCCTCTGGGCGTGCGCCCAGATAGTATATCGGATACTCTCACCTCCATCCCGGATGATCTGCTGATGGACACGACTTTGATAGCCTTCAGCGAATCGCCACCGAGACGTACGAAATCGTCATCGATACCAATACGGTCCATCCCTAATACCTCGGAGAACGCATCACAGATTATGCGCTCAGCATCATTGGTGGGGGCGACGAATTCCTTCTTGAGACTGGATAAATCTGGTTTGGGCAAGGCGCGAGAATCCACCTTGCCATTGACGTTCAGCGGGATCGAATCTATCTGGATCAAGAATGCCGGGACCATATAGTCCGGCTTCCTCTCGGACACATACGACTGGACATCAGTTATCGATACTTTTGCTCCGAGCTCCTGCACGATATAAACGCAAAGCTCTTTTGACCCGCTTTCCATGGTTATGGCCTGAACGGTCACATCAGAAACTCCAGGCATATCTCTGATGCAGGCTTCAACTTCTCTGGTCTCCACCCTATTTCCTCTAATCTTAACCTGTCCATCCCTTCTTCCCAAAAGCCCGATGGTTCCGTCAGATAGCAGTCTGCAGAAGTCGCCGGTGTTGTAAATCCGTTCGTAACCTTCCTCATTGCAAAAAGGATTGTCAAAGAAGGACTCCGCGTTCTTCTCGGGATTGTTGAGATATCCTGAGGATAGTTGGTAACCTGAGAAGTACAGCTCTCCGATGGCCCCGATGGGCACCCTGCGGTGTTCCGCATCAAGGATATATGATTTGACATTGCTGTTGACCTTTCCCACAGAGGATACTTCCATCTTATCGGGAACAAGAGCCGCGGTACAGAAGGCCAGGTTCTCTGTGGG
>Ga0265298_10005479_pt1 | contig 15895 bp, 22 predicted proteins | sample AusTroGonzalo_MG_3_FD_193486 | JGI IMG/M metagenome (GOLD analysis project Ga0265298, IMG submission 193486) | Bovine rumen microbial communities from tropical cattle in Woodstock, Queensland, Australia - Gonzalo_01 | ecosystem: Host-associated > Mammals > Digestive system > Stomach > Rumen ... | reverse complement strand
TGTAATAATGCGATATATATATACTATTCATATTCAACGGGATGATTAATTACTTTGGTATGTCCTGGCCATCGAACATACTCACGCACATAGCTCGTGCTGGCGACACGAACTGCATTCTTTTCGTACCACATACTATATAAATAGTGTTAGTACGTAAACGAACGTCATTGCTGCTACTATGGCCATGTACACAGGATGACGTGTGGAGAGTTGTAATTTCTTCATGATTTTGATATTTAGAGATTAAATTGATTTCAAATAAAGCGGGAGAGTTGCTGAGTACAGACCAGCATCGCTCTCCCTAGTGGTTCACCACCATGTGATACGACATTATCGTCTCCGTATCCCCTAAGACTAGCACACACAGGCGTTCAAGTAGTCAGTCTAAGTCCCTACCAGCATCTTTAATCGCATGGTTCTGACATTCAGGGTAAAGTTTTACTTGTGTTCACACATCTACACTGGTCTTTCAGTGTTGACCAAAATGTGTTTAGCCTTTATATCTTCCTCGAATTCACAATCAGGAAGATATATATGTGTGCAATTTGTTGTTTAACTCCAGGGTGTACAATAGGTCAAATCATACACCCTATCACCGTTCATAAAGAATTTTGATAAAATGTTTGATGCACCAGTATCACACATATTGTTTTACAATAAGGGATACAAGAACGGAGTGGGTGCACACTTGTGTCCGCTCTTTTCTCATTTTATGTACATAATGTTAATTGAGATAAATGCTCTGGGGAACTAACACGTAGTTGCTCATTACACAAATATCTCTTTTAAAGGGTTAAACAATACTGTTTCGTCTTAATTTTCAAAGACTCATCAGGTGTCTAAAGACACGACAGTTTGCCCCTCTTTCGAGGGGCTTGAGAGATTAGCAAAGAGCACTTTCACCTTTGATAGGATAATCTGTTGGATAACCACCAGGACCACCTTTGATAAGTGTTTCAGACTCTTCGTTGGCGTCTTGTTTTGGAGAACTCTTCAACTCTTTCAATGCATCGGTAAATGCACTTTTTGTTTCGAGTTCTGCCTCTTTTGTGAATACGTGCAATATTGCATGTATCATCTCTAGCTCTTCGTCTGTAAGATACTCATTTTTGAGTTCTTCATTACGATGAGTGTTCAACACATGAGCAATACGCTCTTTGATTTCACACATTTGACGTGTTTCGACCATGTTGATGTCGCGAACGTCTAGACCAATAAGGCCTCTTCCCATTACTTTCTCGATTCTCATGACTATATAATGTTTAACAATGACTGTCAAATATAATAGCGCGTTGTAGGAGCGTCTTGGTGTGGAAAAAACCGCAAAGCGCCCTTTCGGACGCTCGCGGTTGAATTGCAGATAACGCTATGTATTAACTTACTGCAACTGCACCGAGGTCAGGTGCTTCGCCTACTGGCTTGGGTGAAGACTCACTTGCCCCACCACCTGCAGTTTCAGCAGGTGCTTCCTCAATCTTCACCTCTTCGGCGGGTTTTGTTTCTACATAACGGAGTCTGCCTTGGTTGATTTCACGCTGAATACGCGTCATTGGGTCATTACCCTTCAACCAAATCCACTGACCATTGGGTGCTTTTCTGCAGAAGCCCCACACTGGCAGCGATGTCAGGATTGCGAGTTCGTCACTGTCCTTGCCTGTAGCAGGATCCTTCTTGTGCATCAGGTCACCAGCTTTGTGAATGACTGTCGGTTTACCGTCAACCATTTGACACACATTTTCGCTGTACACACGACACACTGGCGTTTTGCTCATGTCAACAATCACCCAAGCACCATACATGTCGTGCAGACTCTCCGACAGATCCTTCAACGGATAATCCTTAATATCATCAATCAGCTCTTCATCAAGGGCTTTCTTGATTTTAAGGAAATTCGGATTTTCTGGCAACAGGCCGAACTTGTGAGTGTTGTCTGCCGGGTCAACTGTGTTTTCATACAACAGATTAATACTGTACGTAGAACGGTTTTCAGCTTCGCCGATGAACATGCCACCGTCTTTGAAGGCCTTCTTCTCGAGGCCGAACAACTTGACAGGGACGACTTGATTCAACATTTCTTCTGTCATCGTTATATAACTCCTATGCTTTAGCTGTAATCCGTTCGTGGCGCAGGCAACGGATCACATGGTTTATATTATTCCCTGCGCAAAAACGGGTAAGAGAATTAGTGTGTCTCCCTAACGCGTTGAGGGAGCGTATGCGTAGCAGTGACAAAAAACCCACACACATTTCTGCATGTGGGTTCAAATAGAGAATAACTATTTATTTATATCACGAATAACATTAAGATGCTCAATCATCTCTTCATCCCATGTCAATCCACGATAAAACATATTATTTGGCATCGTCATTGTGTTTCTCGTAACACTATAAACAATACCGTTAATCACTGCCACACCATATTCTTCGGTGAGACCACAACCTCTCATCATTACTGGTACATCTTCTACGATTGTACCATTGTTGAAATCAATATTGCAATGTACACGTATCATAATTAACTAAATGAATAAAGTAATACCAAATAACTAAAATACACACACAAACTGATAGTTACGATGCCGAATGCAGAAATAATGACATTCCACATTCTTCTTTCAAACTTCTCAACGTCCATAATTATGCCTCCTCGATTACTAAGTTACCAACAGAATAGAAATTAAACACAATCTTATCACGGCAATAGTCAAAACTCCAGGGAACATCCTTGTATTCTGGGTGCTGAGCTGTGATCCATGCAACACACTCTTTAGTATTCTTGAACTTCATGTCAAATACTGTCTCATCCATCTGGAAACTAGCAATTACTTGCTTTGATGCTTCAATATTAAAAGTCTTCATAATTTTGATAATTTTAATGTTAATACTAAATGTGTTTTCATAGCATCAGATAAAGGCAACAAGGCTACTTCGTCATCGCCTTAATGTAAGCAATGAGCTTAGGATCAATCTTGGTGATGTCGATCAATTCTTCAGGCTTCTTCTCCTCTACGTCAGGTGTATACACACCTCTATTGCAGAGGAATACGAAGTCATCCAATACACGACCCTCATCAAGTGCCTCAGGATACCACACCTCCATGGTGGATTTGTGGATGATAGTACCACGCTTCGTAGTTGTAGTGTAAGATACACCGCTCAGACGCTCAACACGACCGCGGAATGCCTTCTTGGCATATTCCTTCATAGCATAGGTAGAGAAATCCTCATTATCCCCGTCAACACCATACCAGATGTTGAGAAGAGCATTATACAGAGGTCTGCCCTCACGAACGAAGTATGTACGATTGGGCTGCATCTCCTGAGAGGCGTCTACAAAACCTTTTGGTACATCAGGGTTGCTGGTAACGATCTGCTTAAGCTCCAACTCAAATAGTGGAGTCTTAGAGAATTCACCAGCCTTGGTGCAGTCGATGTTATCGACAATCCAATAGGCATTCTCTACTACAACTGATGCATTAGCACTTGCGAAATCACTTGTTGAATAAACTTTCTTAGTTTTACCCATAATATTCGTGCCGCATTACCCGATTACTTCAACATGACCAGTACTAAGCACGGCGCCACAAGTGATGTGAGTTACTGCGCCACCACAGTCTGCGACCATAGTTATTGTGCAATTGGTGCTCTCTCCACATGTCATGTTTTCTTTCATCGTCTCTGCAACACGTATTTAATAGTGAAACAATGTGATGCAATTTAGTGTGTACTGTTATCACAACAGTCATGTTGTGTCGACATGCCCTCAGCTGCAACATAGTTGCTCCCGTACGCATGGCACTTGCAATATGAATTCAGAGAGATTGCTCTCTCGAAGTTCGCATTGCAAATTATAATACCAAATTTAGTGTGTGGGGGGTGTTTCCGCGGAGCGGAAGAGGGGGGAGTGAACCCCCATCAGGTCTCACTCTCTGCACCCACACAAAAAATTAAAAAAAAAATAAAAAAAATTGGGAGCTGACCGAAGTCAACCCCCAATGTCTATATAGTTGTCATTGTCAAACAAATCCCTGTCAGTCTATTTCACTTTCTGTGAATAACTCTACTAACATTCTACGCTTTTTCTCGTCTGCTATTGGTTCGAATACATAGTCCCAGCCCATATCTAGTTTACTACGTCTCATTATCTCCTGTTTATCATCTTCAGAGAGTCCAAATTCGTCATTATCTGCACTTATGACAGATACAAATACTAAGTTTCTTAGCTGATCCATATTATGGTTATATTGCTCTAATATCCCGTCTCCGTTGTATTTTCCTCTTGATTTATAGTACCATTTGTAGAATTTTACGTCGTCCATGGTGCTGGCATCATTTCATTAATTAATCCTGTATAATCTCTAGGGTGATCCAGGACATACAGCTCTGGCTTGGCTGATTCTGAGGTATCATCACAACCTGCATCTGCATATTTATCCAGTTTTATGTCATCTAAGAAGGCATATTCTTTCTCAGCATCAAAACATGGGCACTGTTTCTTCCATTTAGCTGGGTTTTTACCCCATATGTCCCTATGACCCATGATATGAGCATTGGGATACTTACGCTTAAGGTCTTTCAATAGGGTAAGTAGTGATGTTTTCTGTGCTTCAGTACGATTGTCGATAGCTCTTCCTTTGTTATCAATCCCTCCAACATAGGAGACGTTGATTGCTGTACTGTTGTATCCTTGTACTCCATTAGAAACTAGCTCTTCATTAAGTAAACATTCAATTTTACCGTCTGGGAAGACAGTATAGTGATATCCGGGGTTCTTCCAACCCTTATCCTTGAACTCCTGTAGGAGCTGTTTCAGGGTCTATTTCTGACTCCCCGCTGTGCAATGCACAAATATCCTCCGTATGTCTCTCATTTTCGTCTTCTTTTATCTCTTCGATTGGTTCTACATACTCATCCATCACAGTTTCCTTCTCATACTCAGCTTTGAGTTGTTCCATAGCCTGTGAGATAGAGTCTAATTGCTCTTTTTCTGCCTCATTTAAGTCGTTTTTAGCGTCTTGAATGTTGTTTTGGAGGGCCGAAATACGTGCTTTTATGTCCTCTGTAGACATACTATTGTACATGTTATAAAGCCATTTATGAGCATTGTTCAAATAGACTTTATATACCTGATTATCAGGGTTTTTCTGCACTTTTTCAGTCAATTCATCGACTAACTTTTCAACTTCTTCAATGGTAAATTTGTGATTATCTCCAGCTTTACGGATAATATTGCCGTCGATATCGTATATGTTTGTATAATTGTTCATAGATCTATGATTTTTGCTATCTTATGTTGGGCATTTTCAAACATTTCCAATGCTCTTAGATAAGCCTCGTCTTGCAAGTGCGATTTCAGCGTGTTTGACGTACGTTGTGCACTTTGTTTGTTGGGGGTTTCCATCTTCGTCAAAAGTTTCGTGTGTGTGAAAGTTGTTCTTTTTCCATGTTCTAAACTCCTAGAATGCCTACTTTCTCTCTTGTTTAGTACTGAACATGTGGATGTGCTACAACATACGTTCTGCATCAACCATACCACACGCACGAATAAAGCAAATGTCGTCTATAAAACTCATAGCTCCTTCCTCGTCATACTACTCCTTTATCAGAGAATACTACCCATAGGCTTCTAGGATATACTCGTTTTCAGGATCATATATAGGCTCCATTCCTAGCATACAAGCAGCATTTATAGGACAACCGAATACGAAGAAATACTTACAGTTATCAGTTACCGGCTATGATTTAGCTTTAAGACTTAAATAGTCTGCGTAGAATAATACCGCGTTTAGTTCTATATCATTCATTTCTTAGCTTTTTTATACGTTTGGTAGATATTCTTAGCAGCCCAACCTGTCATAAAAGCATAAGGCTCATTTGTATCTTCAGATAAGTAGACATTGCAATGTTTGAATATACGAAATACTACATGGAATGCTTCATGAGCTATAGTATTTAGAGCATCTACATCATCATCAAACTTATCTACGTTTAAGCATACTAATACAGATAATAGCTTATCTTTATCGTCTTTGTTATATACTAAACCATAAGTAAGTCCTTGATAATCATCTAGTTCTACTTTATCTATTACCTCTCCATCATCCCATACGAACTTATTAGTTATATCATCTGTAGTATGATGGGCCATTACATACAGGTTGTATGGAGGATATATATCTTGTTTATACTTGTCTAATATAAGCTTATCTTTACTCTTCTTATGTTTCTTCTTATCTTGCATATCTACTAATTCTATTAGTCTTACTATATCTACTAGTCTTAATAGTCTATATAATTCCTTAAATAACCCCCCTATAGTCCCCCCTTCTTAATGGTTCTTATAGGGAAATTTGACCGCATAACGTAGAAAATGCCAAAAAAGTTGCAGTTTTGGAGACTAAGTGCAACCAAAATTGGCAAAAGTTACGTTACGTCGGCGTTTTTAATGAAAATTTAACATGAGTAATATTTTACGCGTAATTGATCCATTTTTTATAACCGAGGTCGGTGACATGTTCACACTCGCAGAAGATGGCAACTATGAGTTCCAAAAGAATGAAGAGTTCCATAAGGCTGGTGAAACCAATGAGATTAATTCTAGTTATAGTGCTACGTTTAAGATCTCTAAGGATTACGCACAGCAGCTGATCAATGACGGTTATCTTGAGGAAGTTACTGATAAGAAGGCTAGCAGCTTCGTTAACGTATTCGATGAGATAAACAACCTCATCGCTCGTTATGAGGAGCAACTCAAGAATATCGATCTTGATATGGCAAATGAGCCTCAGTGCTTGAAGGTTGAAAAGACAACCGTACTTACGAATATTCTGAGTGTACTTAATCACCTTAAGACGTTACGAAAATAATGGAAGAGAAAGAAACAGTTGATCAGGCTATTCTTGCAGAAGACCTTTCGAAGCAAATTAAATACAGCTTCCTGGACTTCTTCCTTGTAAAGCCTTTGGATCCAATTAAAGTAACTAAAGAGTTTAGTAAACCTGTCCCAACTGGTACACCCGCAAAAGATGAAAATGGCATCGAAGCACAAGACTTCGATAGCGTTGAGACAGAGGTAAAAGAAGTTGATTCTGATTTCCGCAGAGGTATTGTTCTTAAACGTCCTTTGTATTACGAGAACTCGACAGATGATAGAGGGTTAGCTGAGATTAAGATCGGCGATACTGTACTATTCCGTGATACTGCAGGTTTGAGATTTGATCTCCTGAAAGACAGCAGATTGCTCAGGCAGTATGATATTCTTGGAAAAGTTGATGATAACAATCGATGATGTAATTAAACAAGTTTCTAAGAACTTGAATATAGACAGAGAGATTGTTGATGCAGTATGCAAACACCCGTTTCGACAAACAGTTGAACTGATGAAGTCTGATGATATTTCAGATATACTATTCAACGAGTTGTTTAGGTTCAAGTTAAAGAAACGATACAAAGAAGACAAACAAAGACAATATAGCAAATGAAGACTTTATATTTGACTGGCAGTTCTGCTAATATTTGGGTTGATCCTGAAACAGATGAGGTAGGCAAACTTGATACCGAAGATAGATACGATATCCGTAGTATCTACTACATCGAAGAGCCCATGCATGTTGTTTATCAATGTGGTGAGAAGAAAGAAGAGATTGATGCCAAAAAAGGCGAGATGCTTATTGTATTCTATGACAACCAATACAACAAATATGTACTTGATACTATTCGTACTAAGCAGTGGGTTGCTAATATAAAGAATCGCCGCAAGATTGAGCAGAAAGAGAAGGAAGAGTGGGCTAAGAAGGAGGCCGAGTGTGGCTGTAACAATCTTAGACCTTGTTGTGACTGCTGTGATGAAAAGTGTTGAAATCAGAATATAAAACATAGAACAATGAAAAAGAATAATAGCAAAATTACTTTCGTAGTAAATCTTACAGACGTTGAGACCTGTGATGACATTAAGCTTGAGTTTATAAAGGCTAAGTCTCTGCAGGGTCAGAAGATTGATATGGATGAGTTTAAGTTTATCATTCAGTACGGCGCACAGCTCGCATTTGATACTATTGATGCCTGTATTGACGCATTCCTGAAGTCTGATAAATATACTAAGATTGAGGATGATACCCTCGCTCAGGATATCATGAAGCTGATCGAAAAGAAGTTGAATCCTAAGAAGCCTTGGTATAAGAGATTCTGGGGTTGGATTACAAAGCCTTTCAAGAAGAATAAATAAAGATATCACGCATTATGTACCTTGTGATATTCTAGAAATGTCATGGGAGCAGAAGCGGCCATCTCATAGTGCGGAGGATAAAAGACACTAGCAACTTATCTGATCAATAAGGGAAAGCGTTCGATAACCCGGACATCGTAAGTCGGGGGGATAATACAGCCGATACGTGGGAGGCTGAGATTCAGGTGGCCACCTGGACCCACGTGAAACCATAGAATAAAGTTAATGTTAGTTGACTCCTATAGTTTGGAACCCAAATCAGTGGCAGGGATCGTTCCCCTGTATAGGAGCTGCTCTATGGTGTAGTGGTAGCACGGGAGGCTCTAACCCTCCAGGCCCGGGTTCGATTCGATGGTGGGGCGACCAATTGGCGTAGTCAGGTCGTGGAATAGTGTACATAAGACACGATACGTTGACGATTGATAGTATACAGTTCAAAAGGGTGCGACTCCCTACGCCAGTACCAATAATATTTATAAATATATAAGCAGATGACTATTAAATTTAAGAAGATTTCAGAAAAGGCTGTACAGCCTGTACGTGCCACTAACAGTGGTGCAGGATACAACTTGACCGCAGTTGGTGTTACGACAGAGGTGAATGAGCGTGGTCAGCTCGTACTGGTATATCATACTGGTGTTGCAGTAGAGATGCCTGAGGGTTTCGAGGGTATACTTCGTCCAGCCAATTCTATCTGTGCTAAGACACTTCGCATGCTTGACGCACCTAGCGTAGTATCTGGTAACATCGAGGACGAAATTGTTGTAAGATTTATCACTACAACAGACGTGATTCCTGCTGTATATAAAGAGGGTGAGCAGATTGCTCAGCTGGTAATCAACAAAATCGAAGACGTTGAGTTTGTTGAATTTATTGACACAACTGAATCAAGCGCAGGTGAAAGTGAACAGGGTCTTCCGGAAACTGAAGGCGAGCCTACAAACCCTGGTATGACTGATGCACCAAGCGGCGGGGAAGAAAACATCCCTGAGGCAGCATAATAATAACGTTATAAAAGCTGCGTTACCCTTAGTACATAGAATGGCGAAGGGTACTAATAACGGAAAGGGGGTCCAATAAGGGCTCCCTTAAGCCGTATATATACAATTTAAAAGAGTGCTCTGATGATTAATAGAAAATTTTTAAACTTTAAAACATACAATGCGTTTCTTGAGAAGCTCAATTCAAATGAGATCCCTCAAGACTCTATTGTCTTTATTCAAGACAAGCTTTGTATATGGGCACACGGTAAAGAATATCAATGTAGTGGGCCAAGTACTTCTACTGCTGCAGACGGCACACTCACATTTAACGACTTTAAAGGCAACACAGTCTTTACTATTACACAAAGAGACGGTATTTTAAAGTTAACCGACTCTGAAGGAAATTCAATTAGCGCTACTTATATATTAAAAGCAGACTATAATGTTGCAATTGGGAATATCAATAGAGATATAGAAGATCTTAAAAATGCCGATAAATAGTTTGCGTTAAAAGATAATCTTAAAGATGTAGCGTTTACTGCTGAATATTCAGATTTGCTACATACACCTAAAATACCAGAGGTTGATTCTCAGCTGAATGGCAACTCTGAAAATCCCGTACAGAATAAAGCAATCTATTCAAAACTTGGAGAAAAGGCAGATAAGACCGAACTCTCTAAATTTATAGAAACTACTACCTATCAATAGACCATGGCTCTCAAGCAGGATAAGCTTACTGCTGGTTATGGCATTAGTAGGGAGGATCTTGAAAGAAATATTATTTCTTCTACGCTTGATACTTCTGTATATGTAATAGTAACATCTTTACCAGACCCATCTGAAGCAGATCCTAATAAAATATATATTAGAGAAACTGTTTCTGCTAATAACACATACAGGTACGAACAGTTCCGTTTACGCAATGGGCAGTGGGTTCCTATTGGAGATATGTCGTCCAATATAGACTTGTCGTTATATCTCACAAAACAACTTGCTGCTGATACATATCAGCCAAAGGGAAACTATCTTACTTCAGTAGATCTTAATCCATACGCATTAACATAGGACTTAGAAACATTAAGAAGCAATCTTGCAGATTACGCACTCCGTAGTTATGTTAATGAGAACTTCCAACCCAAAGGTGAATATGCTACTAAGGCATATGTCGATGAATACTTTGTAAAATGGATTGACGTATATAACCAAGGTGCTGGCACTTCAGGCAATACATCTGGAAGTGGATCTAATGATAATCCTTCTACTGGAGGTGGTAATGATAACCCAGGTGGTGGTAGTAATACTCCTACTATAATAAACCAGACTACTATTATAACTTAGGAAGTTGAACTAGATGATGAACTTAGTCTTTCATCTCAGCATGGTGTTAAGAACTATGTAATTAAATTAGCTCTTGATACTAAAGCTGATGCTTCTGCTCTTAACAATTACGCTACTAAAGATCAGCTTAATACTAAAGCAGATGCTAGTTCATTACAGAATTATGTATAGAGTTCTGATTTAAACACAGCATTAGAAGCTAAGCAGGATGTATTAACTCCTGGTAGAGGTATATCTATTATAAATAATGTAATAAGCTCTACCCTTGATACATCGGTATATATCTTTGCAGATGACTTCCCTGCAGAAAATGATATAAATCCAGATAAGATCTATATCATAGAAGGAGAAGACAACGGTGATCCTATTTATACTCAGTATAGATGGAATGGAGAGGAATGGGTTCCGCTGGGACAAATAGTACCTGAAGTAGACTTAACTGCATATCTGAGATCGGATACAGCCGCTTAGACATATCTTTCTAAATCTGATGCTCAAGCCACATATCAGCCTATTGGAGACTACCAGCCTGCTGGCAATTATGCAGACGCAGATGATGTAGCAGCTACATACCAAGAGAAAGGTAATTATATAGATCAGTCTACATTTGAAGCATTTATTCTGAATGTAAACAGTACATTCCAGCGCAAAGGCGGATACGCCCTTGCTTCAGACGTATCTATGGCTCTCACTACATTATAGCAGATTATTGATCAAAAATATGTCTTAAAGAGAGATGTATACAATCCTGCTAATAGTGAATGGAGTTCTAGCGATCCAGCATCGATAAACATTGCAGCATCAGCCGGATCTGGAGAAGGTGGAGAAAGCACAGGTGGCGGTTCTTCAGCCGCATCAAACATGATTACTCTTACAGTAGATCAATACGAGAGTCTTGTAAGAGCTAATCTTGTAGACGAGAATACTTATTATTTTACATACGAAGATGACACATGGACGTTCGGAGAGACGTTCCCAATAAAATTAACATAACATGAATTTAAATCATAATGCAGAAAAACAGGCAGGTGATTCTTTGTCGCATGCCGAATGGAACGCCCTCGCTGCTGACGTAAATGAACTTGGTGCCGGTGGCGCTGGAAATGGTGGTGCTAGTAATGTTACCATCGCAGATGATACAGTAACAGATCCTTCTGCTGGTGTATCCATTGTAACTGGTGTCAACCAGGTAGGTACTGCCAAAGTATTTGAACTTACTAAGAAAAAGAAAGGTGTAAATACTACTATTGTATCTGGTAACAATATTAATATAGAACCTCGTGAGAGTGTTGATACAACCAAAGGTGGTAATATTTCATTCAAACCTGGAGATGATATCGAGTTCTGTTCTCATCATAGACTTGCAGAAAATCAAGATGAGGTTTCTGTCAAGGTGATTGACGGAGATGATATTCCGGTTAAGCTTCAGGTCAACGCTGCTTCTATGACTCTTACTACCAAAGATAAGACTGGAAATGACGCTAATATATTTGATGTTAACGTAAACAGTGGTAAAAATACCAAGGGTTATCTGAAGGTTCGTGCACAGGCTATCGATCTCCGTTGTGAGGATCACGGTGGCATTGCACTCCAGCCAAAGGGTGAGGACAGCGATCACCACATGAACAAGATTAAGTTTGAACATGGTGGTGGTGATGGTCTTGAGTTTGGTACATTTAATACAGAAAAAACATCTATTTACACTCCAGAATACCGCTTTAAGAAAGATGGTGTAATTAAGTTGGCTACACGTACTACACAGGTATCTGATAAAGCTGACGTAAACGATCCCACAACTGCATATAAATATGTAAAGCAGGCCGACGATTTCTATGATGTAATCGCTCAGGGAGATCCCACATGTACTTGGAACGATATTATTGTAGCAGTAAACTATATCAAATCGCAGAATCCTTCTCTTGATTGGACGCCTGCAGCAGCATAATAACTTATGATACATATAAACGGACATAATATAAATGGAGTTTATAGTGGATCTAAAAGTATTGTTGCTGTATATAGCGGACTAAAATTAGTCTGGAGTAAAATAACAGAAATAATGAGTTGCTATTCCAATGGATACTGGATGGACCAGCATCCTTGGATAGACGACTCAGCATGGACCGATTAACAGATAACATATGGATTTATACAACGGTAAAATTAATGAGTTTGTAGATTGGGTATCTGGTAAAAACTCGTTGACTGGAACCACAGCTACAGGAAACCTTTAGGTATCTGGCGGTGCCATACGTGAGTTATTACAGCGTAAGCTTAAAGAACCTTTCTATATGTTCGAGGATACTGCGAACAACAAATATAGAATGTTCTCTAGTGAAGATGCATACGCTATATGGAAGGAGAATCCTACGGACAATCAAGATCTTGAACTGTTCAACTTCGTTCGCCCTAGCGACTATAAACTCGAATTGACAGCCACCAACAGCGATGGCTTCAATAATAAATTTGTTAGATACGGTGATACTAATAGCACAGGTACTAGAATCGCATACTCTTGGAATATATATAACGACGAGGGTGATTCTTCAGATAGCTTGTCTGCTACATACACTATATCTAATGTATCTTCTGGTGCATCAACTACCTTCACAAGATGGTATAACAGATCTGATGCTAACCCAAATTTCAGTATATATGATTATCTGCAGCCAGGAGAGAATGTAGTAACAATAGAATGTAAAGGTACAACAACTGGTGCTCGTAACACCAAGACCTTCACTATTGTACTATTGTAGATTAACCTTACAAGTACCTTTAAGTTCTACGAAAAGTAGTATTCAGGTTTACCTGTACAGATTCCTTACGTATTTGAACGTAATAATACGTCGGGTACAGCCAAGATACACTTTAAGATAGACGATGGTGGTACTGGTAAAGAGTATGTTAGAGATGTAGTACAAGATGGTCCTACTAGAATAACAGAAATACAGATGGCTCAGTCAGAACTTTCTGAGGGTACACACACTCTGCAGATATGGGCTGAGGCTAAATATAATGACGGTAATACAACGGTTAATAGTAATCTTCTGTATTACACGTTTACTGTAGCTTCTAGTGTAGTAGGTAGTACAAATAAGTTCATCAACATATCTACATCTTTTGATAGCGGTGACTTCCCGCTTAGTAGCCTCATGCTCAACGCTACTCAATATGAGTCACAGACACTTCAGTGGGGTTACTATACAGATAGTTTGCAGACCAACACTTCTATTTCAGTAACTTGGAAGTTGCTGGATGGATTAGATGACGCTAATCCAACAGAGCTTGGTGTAATGACTGCAAACAGTTAGGAAAAAGCTCCTAACCTTTCGTTCATTCCTACTATATATACGCAGGAAGGACATTATACATATCTATGTGCATACAACGGTGCTACTCTCATAAATAGTTTCCCAATATACATTGTTAAGAACAACAAGGTTATCGTAAACGAAACTAGTTTCTATGAGACTAAGATGTCTGCCTATGGTAAGACTAATGATAGTGCTACTAAAGATGTATGGCAGGATGTGTCTGGTAACGTATCTACTACGTTTACTGGTATTTAGTGGAATACTAACTCAGGTTGGTACAACAATAGCTTTAGAACAGCCGGTGCTAGTGAATATGCTATTATAAGTGCACAGCCATTTGATAACTTCGACTTCTCTAACGGTAAGACAATCGAGATTGAATTTGAGTCAGAGAAAGTATCTGACACAGATGATGCAATCATCGTAATTGGCAACCCATACGGAGCACGTATTGAGATTACTCCTGATACAGCCACTCTGTATGATAATAGCCAAAATGAAGTTGTACATACCAACTATAAGTCAAACGAAAGACTGAAGCTCGCATTCATTATTAATAGCTTCCCAGAAGAGGCTGGTCTTAGAACGGTAGAGTCTGGTCTTGCATACATTATTAATAATGGTATCCTTGAGAGAGCTGCTTCAGCATCAGGTAAGTCATTCAACACACCTGGTACTATTAAGATAGGTGGTACTGCTTCTGGTGTAAGAGTGTATAATCTTCGTGTTTATAACTACGCTCTTACTTATATGCAGGCTTATAACAACTATCTGTACGATAGTAATAACAAGGCTAGAATTGCAGATAGTAATGCTATTCTTGATCAGGGTGGTTCTATTAGCTTTGACTTGTGTAAGAATAAGATCGATACAATCCTTATCTCTGGTGACCTTTCTAATATCCTTAGTGGTCAGTCAGACAAGGATACATCTACTACAGATGTAACAATTGAGCGCTTCTGTCCTTCAGACTCAAGTAAGAACTTCAAGATCAATGGTGTACAGATCAGAAAGCATGGTCAGTCTACGTTGAACTATCCTATTACTTCTATGAAGTTCTGGCTCAATAAGTCTAAGGAAGGCAGTGTACCTCTGTATGAATCTACACAGCAGTCTGATCTGCTTCTGAATAAGAACAGATATGTGATGAAGTCTACTACAGATAGTGGTAAACCTTCTATCCCTGCTAACAAGTTCGTACTTCAGGCCAACTACGCTGACTCATCTGGTACACACAACGGTGGTTTCGAGAGGCTTATTCAGTCTACTTGGTTTAATGCTCAGATTGATGGTGAGTATAAACTAAGAACTGAACCTCAGTTGTTCTCTACTAGCCAGGTTGTACATCACAACAATGTTAACATTGGCGAAGATGGTACATGGGTTGAGGGTTATAGTAATGTTCCTTCTAAGGGAGATATCCTTTGGAATAATATAACCAACCAGGAGTTCCCATACGACATTCGTGTAGCTCCAGATTCATTCCCTTGTGCTGTATTCTACTATGATGAGAATGGTTCACAAACACGTACATTCCTTGGTCAGTATGTATGGATGGACGATAAGAAGTCTGACTTCTGCTATGGTGAGCGTAGTATCTATGCTGTACCTGCAGATCCATTCTGTTTGACCAATACCCATAAGGACGAGGATACCGATCAGAACCTTGTTTGGGATAATAAAAACGTCCTCCGTGTTGAGGTTGTAGGTTCTAATACTCCGTTTACTTCTTATATGACTCACGATAACTTCACCAGAATAGTAACTGTTGAAGCTAACGGTAGACAGGTAAGAAAGTATAACTGGGAGGATTCATTCGAAATGATCTATCCTGATGAGGATGATCTCGAGAAGGATGACGCTAAGAACGGTATCGATAAGTTCGATTCAAACTCTAAATATGTACGTAAGATACAACCGTTCATTGACTTCCACGAGTGGGTAGTAAGTACATATCATAATCAGCAGAAGTTTGAGGAAGAGGCGGCACAGCACCTTGATCTTTACAAGATGGCTGCTTATTACATCTTCGT
>Ga0265298_10005478_pt1 | contig 15895 bp, 8 predicted proteins | sample AusTroGonzalo_MG_3_FD_193486 | JGI IMG/M metagenome (GOLD analysis project Ga0265298, IMG submission 193486) | Bovine rumen microbial communities from tropical cattle in Woodstock, Queensland, Australia - Gonzalo_01 | ecosystem: Host-associated > Mammals > Digestive system > Stomach > Rumen ... | reverse complement strand
CTTGCTGGTCGCCCAACACCAGTGCCGCCTCGTGCATGAGCCACGAGCACTCGATATCATGACCATAGCTCTCTAAATGTCCTGCGCCACGTGTCCAGTCCATCTCAAAGAAGAGGTCCAGATGATGCGTCTCGGGGTTGAGAATACGGTCAGTAAAGATATCGATGAGGTTGCGCAGCGATGCCTCGACACTCATCATCGTCTCCATGGGCACACTGACACCTATCGGCAACACGGCACCGAGCACAGGGACATAATCACACGACTCCTTGGCATGCAGTTCTTTCAGACAGCGCAACAGGTTGGTATAGGGTTCAATGATATGCAGATGGGTATTTTGCGACTTGGGATAGTTGGCATCCAACTCCGACAGGCGCATATCAGCAATGGGGCCCCACTGTCTTGTGCAAGCTTCAATATAGCCGTTATGCTCGCTATCGAAAGCATGTTCCTCAATGCAGTCATAGAGAACCAGCGCATATTCCAGTGCCTCACGGTCTCCCGTAGCCCGTGCATACTCCGTGAGTCCATAGATGGCAAAACCAATGGCATAGAACTGCTTCTTGGTATCCAGCGGCTGACCTTTGTAGTCCACACTCCAATAGACACCGCCATATTCTTTGTCAATAAAATGCTCAATGATATAATCCTTAGCACGCGTTGCAGCATCCAAATACTCTGTATTTCCCAAAACGCGATAAGCAGCCGAGAACGACCATAGGATGCGAGCATTCAGAATGGCTCCCTTCTCTGCCTCAGGATGCAACACGCCACTGCCATCAATACGACCATAGAAGCCGTCATGCTCGTGGTCTTGCATCTTGTCAAGCCAGAAACGCAGGATGTTGTCTTGCAACACATCCTGCATTTCCTCTTTCATGGTCTGTATCGTCTTGTTCATTTCTTAATCGGGTAAAGGTATAGCAGTCCTATCATCAATACTACTATGACAGCGGGGAATAGTGAGAACAGTGCCCAAATCATGGACTGTACAGAAGGTAGATCGGTAATAGTTATTACGGTCTGTCCATTAGCATCTGTTCCTGAGATGAAGCCAGCAATACCCAGCAGCAGGGCTACCAGTGAACCGGAGATGGCTGTACCAAACTTCATAGCCATGGTACCTGACGAGAAGATAAGACCTGTTGACGAAGTACCATTCTTCTCCGTAGCATAGTCAGCCACATCGGCATACATCGACCACAACAGGGGCGAATAGATACCGATACCGATAGAAGTGAGGATGACAACAGCCACCATGGTCCAGATATAAGCAGGATCCCTCGGGATGAAGAAGAAGAGCACCGATGTTACTGCACAGATGACACCGGCCCAAACAAAGGCCATACGTTTCGAGCCTACCCATTTAGTGAACACTGGCGATACTCCACCAAACACCATACATGTTGCCTCACCAAAGGTCATGAATGCGGTGTAGTTGATAATCATGCCACTGACTGTCACTTCCCCATGCATGATATATTCAAACATATAGCCTGCCACAGCATAGCGGAAGCCATTGAAGAAGTTCGTACATACGCCTATCAGTGTCAGGATAATCCAAGGTTTGTTGCGGAACAGGTCGGCAAAAGGTTTGAACGAGAACTTCTCAGCACGGACAGGCTTCAGACGCTCCTTGGTGAGCAGGCCGCAAGCCAATGTACCTGCAGCAGCAAGAATGCCGAAGAAAGCACCCAACACTGCGTACTGATGTTGGTCAGAACCACCTACGAACTTCTGCAGATAAGGGAATGACATCAGGGTGATGAAACCCATAGCGTAGGCACCTACCATTCGGAATGACGAGAACTGATTCTTCTCATTGTCATCTTCAGTCATCACGCCCAGCAACGAGCCATAAGGCACGTTGACCGCCGTATAGACAGCCATCATCAGCAGATAGAACGAATAAGCCCAGATGCGCTTACCAGTCATACCGAGGTCGGGCGTATAAAGCAGTAAGGCAAAAATAAGTCCGAAGGGGATGGCACCATAGATGAGCCAAGGACGATAGGTACCCCATCGGCTCTGCGTACGGTCAGCCAGTGAACCCATCAGCGGGTCGGTAACAACGTCGAACATACGGGCTATCAGCATCAGCGCTGCCGTATCGGCCACAGTGAGTCCGAAGACATTGGTAAAAAACAAGGGGAAGGCGATAGACATCACTTTCCATGTAATACCGCCTGCAGCAGCATCACCCAAAGCATAACCGATTTTTTCTTTTAAACTAGCCATTGTTTTTGTTTTTATTTATTAGTTTTTTGATTGTCTCCACACTGGCAGCAGTATAATAGCCATCCTCTGGCGTATTCATGCAGTAGTCAACGAGTCTGTCAATGGTAGAGGTTGCCACATGCATGCGGGTATCAGCAGAAGCGTAGTAGATGAACACCTTACCAGAAGCTTGGTGCTCACCATCTTCTTCATCAGCTATCCAGCCATTGGCAAAAGCCACATTCATCACGTCGCCATAATATTCGTCACCCTCAGGAACGAGGAAGAAGCCACCAGGACGGGCGATGACCTTCGTAGGATCATCAAGGGCCGTCATATACATATACAGCACATAGCGCAAACCATCGGCAGTGGCACGAACGCCATGAGCCAGATGCAGCCACCCCTTGGCAGTCTTGATAGGATGAGGACCCTCACCGTTCTTCACCTCCGTGATGGTGTGGTATTTGCGCTCGTAGATAATCGTCTCTTCCTTGATTTCAGCATGGGTAATATCGTCAACAAGTGCCCAGCCAATGCCACCACCAGAGCCAGTATCGATGAAGCCATCCTGCGGACGGGTATAGAAAGCATACTTACCATCCACAAACTCCGGGTGTAACACGACGTTACGCTGCTGTGACTTCGTCTTCAAGTCGGGCAAGCGATACCAAGTCTTCAAATCCTTGGTACGTGCGATACCTGCCGTAGCCGTAGCAGCACTCAAATTGCCTGGCTGCGAGTCGTCATGACGCTCTGCACAGAATACGCCATAAATCCAACCGTCCTCATGGGCGGTAAGGCGCATATCGTAGATATTCGTAGCAGGGATGACATCGTCGGGCATAGTGATGGGTTCCTCCCAGAAACGGAAGTTGTCAATACCGTTGGGCGACTCTGCCACTGCAAAGAACGACTTACGGTCGGCACCCTCTACGCGTACCACTAATATATATTTACCCTGCCACTTCATGGCTCCTGAGTTCAACGTGGCATTCATCATGATGCGCTGCATCAGGTAGGGGTTATCCTGCTCGTTGAAGTCATACTTCCACTCCAGTGGTGTGTGTTCAGCAGTCAGAATGGGATATTTGTATTTTTCATAGATACCATTACCCCACTCCAGTGGTTCATTCTTTCTCGTCAGCAGCTCTTCGTGATGTGCACGCAGAGCCTTCACTCTCTCTTGAAAATTCATAATCTCTATTTTGTTATATTGTTATTTCGTGGTAATGTCGTTCAGGAACAATGTATTATCTTTTTCATATAACTGTTTGAAATACAGAGCATCAGGCTGCGATGGCGAGGGGCCAAACCACTCTTCCTTATAGTTACGCCAAACGAGGAAGTAGCTGATGGGATACTTATCGAGGACGGGTGTCAGCGTCGATATCCACCAAGTCGGGTCTGTCAAATTTTTCAATCCACACTCAGTCAGTGCAGTCACCTTTCCATGTTCCTTGGCAAACTGACAAAGCATGGCAAGGTTCTGGTCCAACTGACTGACGAAGTCCTCCTTGGTACCCCACTGATAGCCGTCAATACCTACCAGTCCGATACGGTCATCACCGGGATAGCGTTCCAAATATTTCTCATTGGTCAGGTCAGGAGCCATACCCGGTGAATAGGCCCACAGCAGGTTATCGAAGCCATCAGCATTCAACTTATCCTGCAACATGTTCCACAGTGCCTTATACTCCTCAGCAGAGCACAGTTTCTCACCCCACCAGAACCATGAGCCGGTATTCTCATGCCAAGGACGGAAGATGACGGGTATCTTCTGACCGTCATCAGTCTTCAACTGAGCCAAGAAATCACTCACGCACTGCATCCAAGTCTGGAACAGTTCGTGCTTAGAACCACCCTCCAACACGTTCTTCACAACAGTGGAGTCGGTGACATCCCATGCCGTACCCTCAGGGAACTTCTGTCCGGCATTACCACCACCTTCAATAGTGGTGAGCGGATTACGAGGATGCCAGCTGATGGTCACGATACCGCCACGCTCATGATGCTTGATGATTTCCTCACGCATCTTGGTAAACGGGACACTGTCCAAATTCTTAGCGTCACCCATCTCAATGCCTCCCAGCTCGAAGCCCATCACGGCGGGCCAGTCGCCACAGGTATTCTTCACATCACTGGAGTCAGCCTGATATTCCCATGTCAGGCCATAGAACGGATCGTCCTGATGACCAAACATATAGCCTTTCTGTTGCAACGTCTGCAGACGTTCCATCAATTGCTCACTCTGTGTCTTCTCTACGACAGTCTTCTGTCCACAGGCAGCCATCAAGACTGCCACACCTATTATATATATATACTTTTTCATACTCAATTATCACTTTTTCAATTCCTTCAGCAGCCAAGCTTCCCATTCGTCCCACTGTTCCTGGAACCAGAAATGCCAGGTAGCCTGATAGGGCGATATCTCCTTGGGCGCTGTCACTGTATTGTATGTAGCCCATGCCGTAGTTGGAGGCACTACGTCGTCGTTATAGCCAAATGAGAACCAACCCTTCTGCTGGTCGGTAATCAGTCGGGCGAAGTTCACACCATCATAGTAACGGCAGGTCTCAATCTTCTGCTCCTGTCCCTTACCCTTGTTCCAATAGAAATAGTGTGGCCATCCACAGGCAACACCCTTCAACGAGGCCGTATGGTCGCACATAGCGGCATGTACGGGAGCATAACAGGTGACACGCTTGTCCAGGCCTGCCGTAGCCAGACTCAAGAAACCGCCCTGGCTGCTGCCAGTAACGCCCAACTCCTTGCCATTCCACGGTGTATATTGCTCAATATAGTCGATAGCACGGATACAGCCCAGCACCACGCGCTTGTAGTAGCTGGCATCACGGTTGTCGTTACCGAAATTCCAATAATTCATCAGTGCACCATTGAACACGTCATCATAGACTTTCTGGTCCATCGTCACCGAGATGCCATGAATACCAATTTCCAGTGTGATGACACCCTGTGAAGCTGTCCACACGTCACCAGCATAAGGGCGAACACCAGCACCAGGTACACGGAGCAAGGCAGGGTATTTCCCCTCTTTCACCGGTACACACAGGATACCATAGGTACGCCAGTTCCACTGCATATTTTGGAACGACACCTCATAGACGTTGACATCTTTGGTGCAACGTTCGGGCAACAGGCGCTTTGTAGGCATCAGGTCGGTATAGCGAGCCTGCTGGATGGCGTTCTGCCAATATTCCTTGAAATCCTGAGGCATCACGGTTGTCGGCTGTATCTTCTCTGGTGAGAAAGCTGCACCACAGGCACCCTTATATTCCTTGCCATCGACATAGGCTGTCACATCAACACGGTAGAAACCGGGCTTTGTCATCTTGCCTTTCAGCGTCAGTGTGCCGTCTTTCAGCACGACGCCCTGTTTCTTCACGTCCTGATACATCTCAGGACCTGCGGCATAGTCTACCTTTATATTATATAATAAGGTATTAGACTTTGTCACGCTGACCTTAAACGTCGCTGTCTCCCCCACCTCATAACGCCAATCCTGATGGTCGGGTACCACCTTCACCTCAATACTGTTGCCACGTATCTGAGCTTGGACAGATAGCAAACAGCAACAGACCATCCATAAGAGTAATAAGGATACTTTCTTCATATTTTGAGTTGGTTTGTAGTTTCTGATGCAAAGGTATAACATTTTCTTGAATATACATGATACTTTTTTGTCAATATCTGATACAATACAAAAAAAGCGTAAAAAAAGGCAAAAAAAGAATACCGGTTTTAAAAAAATTAATGTATCTTTGCATCAGAAAACTACAAAAACCGATAAGACATCTTTACTATTATAACTAAATAAACTACGTATGAATCTATTTTTCAGTAAGAACACGCTGCTGGCGGGACTATGTACTGTAGTCTTGTCAGGGTATTCGTCTTCACTGTATGCAGGCGACAGCACTTCGCCAGAGCCTACTGCCGTACAGCAGACGAAAAAGATTACTGGTACCGTATCGGATGCCATGGGGCCTGTGATCGGTGCCAGTGTAGTGATTAAGGGTACGTCGAACGGTGTCGCCACCGACTTCGATGGTAACTTCACGCTGAATGCCAGTCAGGGACAGACCCTTGTGATTAGCTACATCGGCTACATCACCAAGGAAATCAAGATTGGTGCACAGTCTCACTACAACATCACGATGGAAGAGGACAAGAAAGTGCTCGACGAAGTGGTAGTAGTAGGTTACGGTACCATGAAGAAGAGTGACCTTGCCGGTGCTACAGGTTCGATGGATGAGAAGAAGATGAAAGGTTCTATCATCACTAACCTTGACCAGGCTTTTGCAGGTCGTGTAGCTGGTGTGACCTCTATGGCAACATCAGGTGCTCCTGGTTCTTCTACCTCTATTCGCGTTCGTGGTCAGGCTACCATCAATGCTGGTGCTGAACCACTGTATGTTGTCGATGGTGTCATCTGGAACAACTCCAACTCGTCAGGTGCCTCTGTAGGTCTTGGCGACCGTTTGGGTAATGGTTCCGTATCTTCCGTATCACCACTGTCAACCATCAACCCGAACGATATCGTATCCATGGAGATTCTGAAGGATGCCTCTGCCACCGCTATCTATGGTGCCCAGGGTGCTAATGGTGTCGTGCTGATTACTACCAAGCACGGCAAGTCTGGTGAGGCCAAGTTCAGCTACGACGGTATGGTAGCCTGGCAGCGTCAGACCAAGCGCATCGACATGCTGAATCTGCGTGAGTTTGCTGAGTTCTACAACGACATGGTAGCCCAAGGTTCTGCCACAGAAGACGAGAGCCTGAGCGACCCCAGCCTTCTTGGCAAGGGTACTAACTGGCAGGATGCCATCTTCCGCACAGCCCTGCAGCACCAGCATCAGGTAAGTGCCCAAGGTGGTACTGATGCCGTCAAATACTATGTCAGCGTCAACTACATGAACCAGGATGGTACCATCATTGGTTCAAACTTCATGCGTAATGGTGCCCGCGTCAATTTGGACGCCCAGCTGAAGCCTTGGTTGAAGCTCGGCTTGAACGCCACCTACTCACACACTTCTGAGAAGCTGCTGAAGGCTGACCAGGACGAGGGTGTCATCACCTATGCGTTGACCACTCCTCCCTATCAGCCTATCTACGACATCACAGGCGGCTACACCTCTGTATCCCGTGAGGGTATGAGCAACCCCAACCCCGTTGCTTTGGCGCTGATGAACGACTACCGCTATAAGCGTAACCTGCTGAGTGGTAACGTCTTCGCAGAAGTAACCTTCCTGAAGGGCCTTGTCTGGCACACAGAGGTTGGCTACAACTTCAACTGGGACCGCGCCTCTACGTTCGAGCCTACCGTAGCACTGGGCAACTGGACCAAGAGCCAGAACCAGTCTCGCGTACAGAAGACCACTGGTCAGTTCATTCAGATTAAGAACTACCTGACCTATAACAATACCATTGGCAAGCACAGCTTCTCGGCTATGCTTGGTCAGGAGGCTTGGGAAAGCAAGTGGGACTATGTCAGTGTTTTCAACACCGACCTGCCCGCCAACACCATCCAGAACCCTGCACTGGGTACTGGTGAAGCACAGATTGGCTCTGGCTTCGGTTCTTCCTCTATGTCTTCGTTCTTCACGCGCGAAACTTATAATTATGATGACCGCTACTTGCTGACCTACACCTTCCGTCGTGATGGTAGCTCAAACTTCGGTCCTGACATGCGTTGGGGTTCTTTCCACTCTTTCGCTGTCGCATGGCGCTTCAACAACGAGGCCTTCATCAAGAAGTTTGCTGAGAAGTGGCTCACCAATGGTAAGCTGCGTATCGGTTGGGGTCAGACAGGTAACTCCAACATCGGTGGTGGCAAGTGGGCTTCTGACCTCTCTGTCATGGAGACTGGTCTGGGAACCTCACAGCGTCCTGCCCGTATCTCTAACCGCGAAATCCACTGGGAGAAGCAGGAGCAGACCAACATCGGTATTGACCTCGGTTTCTTCAACAAGTTTAGCGTTACCATCGACTGGTATAAGAAGGTATCTAACGACATGCTGATGCCCATGCAGCTGCCTTCATATATGGGTACCAGCGGTAACGGTTCGTCAGCACTCGCTGCACCTTGGGGTAACTACGGTAAGATTGAGAACACGGGTCTTGAGTTGACCGTCAACACCCACCCCATCGCTACCAAGAACTTCTCTTGGGATTCTGAATTTGAAATTTCCTGGAACAAAAACAAGCTGAAGGAGTTGGCAGGTACTTCCAGTGCTTCTATCTACGGCTATGGCATGTGGACGGACATTGTTTCTAAGAGTGACGTCGGCCAGCCTCTGTTCCAGTTCTACGGATATGTCACTGACGGTGTTTACACCAGCCTGGAGGACATCCAGACCAGTGCCAAGCCTGTAGCCTACAACAACGAAGGCTTCAACCGCAGCAACACCGTATGGGTTGGTGATATCAAGTATAAGGACCTGAACAGCGACGGTGTCATCGACGAGAACGACCGTACCTACCTTGGCAACCCCATGCCTAAGTACACCTTCGGTTGGACCAACACCTTCCGCTATAAGGACTTTGACCTGACCATCTTCATCAATGGTTCATACGGCAACAAGGTCTTCAACTACCTGCGCATGAAATTGGACGGCATGAACAGCGTATGGCAGAACCAAGCCGCTTCTATCACTGGCCGCTCTGTCATTACTCCTATCGATCCCAACAAGGACTACACGAATGGATATGTCGGCAACAACTCTGGTACCGTATGGCACTGGTACGATGATATCGACAACGTACAGGTTGTCAATCCTACCGGTCTGCCTGCTGTTCGTCTGAATGACCCGAACAACAACCGCCGCATCAGCGACCGCTATGTGGAGGATGGCAGCTACATCCGCCTGAAGAACATCACCTTAGGCTATACGCTGCCTAAGAAGTGGGCTCAGAAGATTTATCTGGACAACGTTCGCGTATACTGCAACATCCAGAACCTCTTCACCATCACAGGCTACGACGGTTACGATCCTGAGGTTGGTGCCTCTACAGCCGACTCTAACGGTTATGTTTACGGCCTCGACAACGGACGTTATCCCTCACCGACTGTTTATTCATTTGGACTTAACATTTCATTCTAAAAAAGGTATCACTATGAAGCTATATAATTTCAAATCAATAGCATATATCGCCTTGATGGGATTGGCACTGTCATCATGTGATGACTACCTCGACAGACCCACCGAGGACACATTTGACACCTCCAACTACTATGCCACTGATGCCCAGTGTCGTGCTGGTGTCAACTATCTGTACAACTCGCCTTGGTACGACTTCCAGCGTGGCTTCTTCAAGACTGGTGAGGTTATGTCTGGTAACTACTACTGGGGAAGTTCACCCTACCTCACCTTCACCCTCGACGGTTCTGATGTGGACTTGGCTAACATGAGTGCTTCCTTGTGGTCTGTCAATACACACGCTACCACCGTTTATAACAACATCAAGAATGCCACTGGTGCTTCAGATGCTGTCAGAAACGCTACTATGGGCGAGTGTCTCGCATGGAAGGCAATGGCCTACTTCTATCTGGTACGTTCCTTCGGTGCTGTGCCCATCATCCACGACCCAGGCGAAACGATTAACGCCCAGGAGTCAAGCACACTGCACAAGGCCAAGATCAGCAACGTCTATGACTATATTATCCTGTTGTTAGACAAGGCTATCGAGCTGTTGCCCGAGAAGGATCCCACCAACAACGGCCGCATCGACAAGTATTGCGCTAAGGCTCTGCTGGCTAAGGTTTATCTGACAAAATCTGGCTTCAATGAGAGCAATACCACCTATAATCCCGGTACCTATAGCTACATCACCTGTACCGCTCACCAGCGCAACGCCGCAGACCTTCAGAAGGCTGCTGAACTGGCGCTCGACGTGATTGAGAACAGCGGCCGCAAGCTGATGGATAACTATGCCGACATCTTCCGTGGCGAGAACAACGTCAGCGACGAGGCACTCTTCTCATGGGCTTGGACCATGGGTTCACACTGGACCTGCCAGAACACCTTCCAGAGCGACCTGATGATTGAAGGTTTCGATGAGAATGGTGACTGCTGGGGTGGCTGGGGTGGTCCCTCTGTAGACCTGCAGGATGCCTTCAACGAGAATGCGCTGAGCCTCACTCGCCAGAATGTCGACGATCGTCGTAAGGCTACCCTCATGATGGTTGGCGACCACTACGACTACTTCTGGGCAGACTGTGGTGGCTTTGAAATTCTGAAATACTGCTATGGTGGCTATGCCGATAATGGTGCTCCTGGCCCTGGCCAGTGGGAAAGTCCCACGGGTGCTCACGAGGTGAAGCATCTCTATGGCAACAATGCCGACCACGCCCGTTTCTATGGTTCAGCAGCAGGTCGTATGGCTTATGCCCTCTACACTCACATCCTGCGTCTGGCCGATGTCTATCTGATTTATGCAGAGGCAGCTATGGGCAACAACACCACGACTACCGACCCGAAGATTCTCGACATCTTCTATCAGGTACGCCACCGTTCTGTCAAGGGTTACGAGATGCCTACCTCCCTCACTTGGGAAGACATCTGGAAGGAACGCCGTCTGGAGCTCGCCTGCGAGGGTGACCGCTGGTACGACTATGTACGTCGCTACTACTATGATCCTCAGGGAGCTATCAACGAGATCAAGGGCCAGCGCCGCAACGAATACTATGCGCTGAACGACCTGTATAAGAGCTACTACGAGAGCGGTGCTTTCAACGTAGATCCTTCTAAGCATCTCTACAACAGCACTGTCGCTGCTCCTAACGTAACAGACCGCAGCTTCACCATTCCCCTGCCTTCTGCAGACATTTCCTACAACCCGTTGTTGATGGAAGCTCCTACAGACTTTGACTTGAGTGGAATTACTTTCTAACCTATTAAATAAGAACAATATGAAATACAACAAAATATATAGCAGTCTGCTTCTGGCCGTAGCTGTAGCTTGCAGCTTCTCGCTACAGTCCTGTAAGGACCAGCCCGACGAGTTTGAGCTGAGCGGTGGCGTTCCCACCATCGACTACATCCGTCCTGCCAAGGCCAGCGCCTCAGACTCACTGCTCGTACAGGCTTATCCTCAGGCAACCATTTGCCTGGTTGGTTCTAACCTGACCAGCATCAAGGAGATGTACTTCAATGACAAGAAGGCCATTCTGAACACCAGCTTCATTACTGATAACACCTTGATTGTTCAGGTGCCCAGCGACATCCCCGACCTGGTTACTGACAAGATTTACATGTATACCTCTGACGGTCAGAAGGTGGAGTACGACTTCCACATTGTCATCCCCGCTCCTAACGTAGCATCGATGTCATGTGAGTATGCTCTTCCTGGTTCTATCGCTACCATCTATGGCAGCTACTTCGTAGACGATCCTAACGTGCCTCTGACCGTTACCTTCCCCGACGGACAGGAAGCTACCATTAAGAGTATTAACAGCTCACGCAGCGCTATCACCATCGAGGTGCCCAACTGCACCACAGAAGGTCAGATTACCGTTGAGTCTATCTATGGTAGCAGCAATTCTGCTTTCCGCTACCTCGACTCTCGCGGCATCCTCTTCGACTTCGATACACCTAATGCCAAGACAGGTGCTGTACTGGGCAACCACGGATGGCACGCCATGGTAATTGAGACTGACGATACCGCCCTCTCAGGCAAATTCCTGCGTCTGGGTGATCCTTCTGTTACATTGGATGCTGACGGAGCATGGGACGATGGTCACTTCTCGTTCGAATACTGGCCTGGCAACTGGCAGGATCCTGAGGACTATCAGGGTGACGGTGTCCGTCTGACCGATCTGACTGACTTCAGTGATTACAGCAACATGTCGTATAAATTCGAGATGTACATTCCTAAGGCTAATCCTTGGTGTTCTGGCGCTATGCAAATTATCGTTGGTGGTGTCGACAAGATTTCACAGGGCAATGCCGGTGTGAAGGATATCTACGGCAATACGCTGGGAGGTTGTAACAACACCTACTTCAACAACGACGTACTGCCTCGTGGTATCTATCGTCCTTGGGAGGCTACCGGTTCGTACGATACTGCCGATGAGTGGATTACCGTTACTATTCCCATCAGTGAGTTCAAGTACGGATTCAGTGGTGGTGCTGCTACTGGCAGCCTGAACGCTAACGACTTCAGCAGCTTTGGTATCTTCGTTGTATCTGGTGGTATTAGTGGTACTGAGTGCCAGCCAGTCATCAAGATTGACAACATCCGTGCAGTTCCCAATAAGTAAATTGATAATCGATAATTGAAAATTGTAGATTTATGAAAAAGATAAAGAATATATTCACACTGTTAGTGGTAGCCCTCGCTGGGCTATCGCTGACGGCGTGCAGCAATGACGATTTGGATACCCAACAGTATAAGGGCGGTGTATCGCTGAACGTCTATGGTCCGACGCCTGTCATGCGTGGTGGTCAGTTGCGCTTCCTGGGTAGCAACCTCGACCAGGTACGTGAGGTCATCATCCCCGATGGCATCTCTATTACCACCATCCAGGTGGTTCGTGGCGGTGTTCCCAGTGAAATCCGTGTCACCGTTCCCAAGGACGGTCCAGTAGAGGGTTTGGTCACACTGGTAACCAATAGCGACCAGCGCATCACCACCAAGACCCCATTGAAGTATGAGGAAGGTATTGAGATTACCAAGATGACTGCTTCGGCCATGCCTGGCGACGTCATCAAGATTGAGGGTGACTATCTTAACCTCATCCACTCGCTTGCTTTTGCTGACAACGTACTGGTCAGCGAGGCCAACTTCGTTTCTCACAGCCGTTATGCCATTGAGGTCAAGGTTCCTGAGGAAGCTAAGACTGGTAAGTTGGAACTTTACACGGCCGATCTTACCGTTATCGACAAGAACAGCGTAGACTATCAAATTATCAAGACCGATGAGGCCATCGAGATTGGCGTTCCTGCTATCGCTAAGATTAAGGGTCGCGAAGAAGCTGAAGCCCAGGGTAATATCGTTGCCAAGGCTGGCGAGAAGATTACCATCAGCGGTACCTATTTCAATGTCGTTGCCAACGTAACCATTGGCGGCGTTGCCGCAAATGAGATGGCTATGTCTGAAGACGGCACCAAGCTGGAAGTAGTCCTGCCCGCAGAGGCTCCCAGTGGTGCAATCCTTCTGGTTTGTAAATCAGGCGTAGAGGTTCCCGTCGGAACACTGCAGACTGTCAAGCCCACCAACGCCGTAGCTACTCCTAACCCCGTAAAGGCAGGTCAGGCGCTGACTATCAACGGTCAGGATATGGACGTTGTAGCCAGCGTACTCTTCCCCGCAGGCGACGCTACTGTCGATGGTGGTGAGATTACAGCTGCTGCTGCCAAGGTCACTGTTAATGCTGTTCCTGAGAAAGCTACTGAGGGTAATCTGAAGCTTGTCATGGCCAACGGAGAGACCGTTGATGTAGCCTTCACCCTCGTGAAGCCCACCATCACCTCTTATAATGTCAATCCTGCCAGCGCAGGTTCTCCTCTGCAGATTACCGGTACCAACCTCGACCTCGTGAAGGATATTACATTCGGAGATGCCAAGAACGATGCCGACAAGTTTGAGGTTAGCGCAGACGGCAAGACAATCACCGTTACCGTACCTATGGCTGGTAAGTCTGGTAAGCCCTCATTCAATCTGGCTAACGGCACTTCTGTCGAGGGTCTTGACCTGACTATCAACGAGGCTGTCTTCTGTTATGCTACCGAGCTACCCGGCGACGATGCTGAGCTCAAGGCTGGCGAATCGTTCATCCTGCCTGTTGCCAATGGAGACAAACTGACGGGTGTAGAAATCAATGGCGAGACTTGCCAGTATGTACTGAGCGGTGGCAAGCAGCTGATTATCGGTATTCCCGCTACCGCCAAGAAGGGTTCTAAGGTACGCCTCATCTCTTCTAACGGTGAGATTACCTATACCATCGACTTTATTCCCAACACTGAGGTAACGACCGTATTGTGGACAGGTACCGCTGTTGCTGACGACTGGGGCAACCAGCCATACGTACTCTCTGATGGTGGTCAGGAACTGAAGGATGCAGGTGTTGAGGTTGGTGACATCATCAGCTTCCACATCACTCCTATGGAGGCTGCATGGAAACTCCAGATTGTGGAAGGTCACTGGAATACCGATCTCACCTACGCAAGCATTTGCAGCGTAGGCAACGATACCGAAGGTGGCAAGTTCACGGAAGTTGACCTAGAGGCCAGCAAGGGCTATGTCAGCATTGAAGTCACACAGGAGATGCTTAACGCTGCATATACCGTTGGTGGCTGGGGCGGTGTCTTCGTACTCAATGGCGACAACGTTGTCGTTGACCGAATCACTACCACTCACTACAACAGTCTCGAGACCACTGTTTGGGAAGGCGAAGCAGCTGTCGATGACTGGGGCAACCAGCCAATGTTCCTGAGTAATGGTGGTGCAGAGCTGCTTGAGGCTGGCATGAAGATTGGTTCTATCCTCCGCATCTATCTGACTGCTACTGCCGACGCTTGGAACTGTCAGGTATGGGACGGACACTGGGGTGCCCAGTTTGAAGGCTGTGACTTCAATAGTGGCAACTGGAATCTGAGCGAGCACAATGGTGCCATAGAGGTTCCTATTACGGAAGCAATCTATACTACCATTACCACTCCTGCCGACTGGGGTAACTCATTCCTCTTGAATGGTGACAACTGCATCTGTACTAAAGTAACGATTGAATAATAAAACACTATATCGATTATGAAACTGAAGAATATTATTAATACCTTGTCTCTTGCAGCTGTGGCGCTTGTCGCCACAGGCTGCCAGGACACAGACGCACAGGTGAACATCGTAGAGGTTGACGCTCCATCGTTTGTCAGCATCACGCCTGCTGAGACGTCTGTCATGCTCTTTGGCGAGAAGACCATCACGGTGACCTTCGACAAGAACATCGGCTTTGCCACCAAGAACACGTCGAAGATTACCCTTAACGACATTCCCGTGAAGTATGCCAACGTGGTGGGTGTCAGCAAGTCGCTCACCATCAAGGCCGACGTCGACTTCAACAAGACGCAGAAGCTGCACATACCTGCTGGCCTCATCGTTGGTCCTGAGAAGAAGACCTATGACAAGGATATCGACGTCACATGGACTGTCAAGGACCTGCCCGACAACGACGCAACTGCTATGACGCAAAAGCTGGGTTGGGGCTGGAACCTCGGTAACCACTTCGACACCAGCGATGTGACGTGGGGTTATTGGGATGGTGTAGCAACCATCACTGCTGATCCATTCAACGCCTTGGCAGCTGCTGGTGCCAAGACTGTCCGTATCCCTGTTACTTGGACCAATCACATGGATGCCAGCAACGTCATTGCTCCTGCTTATCTGAACGAGGTTGCCGATGTTGTCGACAAAGCCATCGCTGCAGGTCTGAACGTCATTCTAAATACCCACCACGACTCCTTCGAGACCGCACTGGGCGAGGCAGCCAACGACGCCGACAAGTCTGCCGAGATCAAGGCACTCATCGAGACCCTGTGGACACAGGTGGCTACCAAGTTTGCTGCTTATGACGACAAGGTCATCTTCGAGACCTTCAACGAGATTCATGCTGGCGACAACTGGAGCGGAGGCTCAGATGCCGAGAACGCGCTGCTCAACG
>Ga0265298_10005476_pt1 | contig 15899 bp, 7 predicted proteins | sample AusTroGonzalo_MG_3_FD_193486 | JGI IMG/M metagenome (GOLD analysis project Ga0265298, IMG submission 193486) | Bovine rumen microbial communities from tropical cattle in Woodstock, Queensland, Australia - Gonzalo_01 | ecosystem: Host-associated > Mammals > Digestive system > Stomach > Rumen ... | reverse complement strand
GCACGATGGTGATGAAGCGCGCGAGCTCCGTGATGCGCCTAAACGCCGTGCGGCAGGCCATCGGCGAAGACCTCTGGGTTGAGCGCTGGCAGGGCGACAGCATCACCTTCCGCGGGTGGAAGGACCGCGTCTCGGCCTTCGCGGAGCGCGTCTCCAAGGGCCGCACGGCTCCGGAGATCGTCGTCTCGAAGCTCAAGGCGAGCCCCGTGGTGGACCCCGAGAGCGTAAAGGTCGTTGACATGACGGCATTCGGCAAGGACGGATGCCTTGAACAATTCACAGTGGAGCTTAAGTTCAAATGAACAAGAACCAGATAACAATGGCGGCCATCGGCGGCGTCTCGCTTGTCGCGGCGCTGGCCGTGGGCTTCTTCGCGTTCAGCGTCAGCGGTGAAAGCGGCGAGAAGTTCGACGAGCTCGAGGGCAAGCGGGCCGAGGTGTCCAACCTCAAGGGCGCGGCCATTGCGCCGTGCCAGGCGTCCGTAGACAAGATCAAGGCGAACGACTCCGTCATCGCCAGGTGGAGCGAGAACGCTTTCGCCATTGCCGCGAAGGGCGATGCCGCGCCTGCGGGCGAGACGTCCCCGGCGGCGTTCAAGCAGAGGATGGTGGAGGACGCGCGCGAGCTTTCGAGGCTGCCTGGCGGCGTCAACGGCGCAATCGTCAAGCCTGGCTTCGGCTTCGGCTTCCCGAGCTTCATAAACGAGGGCGCGATGCCCAAGGCGGAGGAGCTCCCCCTGCTTGACCGCCAGTGGTCCGAGACGTGCCTTCTGGTCAAGACCCTCGCCGAATGCGGCGTTTCCGAGCTCGTCTCCATAGAGCCGGCGCAGCCCAAGCAGGAGGCGCCCGCCCCCAAGGAGAAGCGCGGGCGCAGCCGCAAGGCCGTCGAGAAGCCGAAGGAGATCGCGACCGCCCAGGCGTACGTCGTCAAGATGACCGCCAAGCCGCTTGCCTTCGTGAAGGTGCTCAACGCCCTCACCGGAGGGGAGAGGTTCATTGTCGTGGACAACTTCTCGTTCACGCGCGAGGACGACCTCGGGCGCATCCTCGGCGAGGGCAAGGGCAAGCCCGCCGGCGAAGACGCGGCGGCTCCCCAGAGGGAGGCGCGCGGACGCGGACGCCGCCGCGGGGCTCAGCAGGCCGAAGAGCCCGCCGAGGCCAAGGAGGAGATCGCCAAGAAGGGGCTCGTCACCGATCCCGCTTTGGCGGCGCCCCTTTCCGTGACGATCGAGTTTACGACGTTTGACTTCGGCAGCAAGCTGGCGGCTGCGGAAGGGGAGCAGCCCAAGGCGGCTGCGCCGGCCGCAGGCAAAGACGACGATGAGGAGGACTAGGCAATGATCGGCAAGCAGAGCAAGGGCTTTTTCGCGGCGCACTGGGACTGGCTTCTCGCCGGCGTAGGCGTCCTCGCGCTCGCGGGCGGAGCCGCGTGGATGGTCGTGGAGTCCGGCGTCGACCCCGACGAGGCGGCGCGCGACGAGGCTGCGTCCCTCGACTCCGGCAGGAGCGAGGGGAACAAGATCGCCGACGTGGAGGTGCTTCCGTACGGGGCGGCGCTCAAGCTTCTCGAAAGCCCCGCCACGGTCGTGGAGCCGGCCGAAACGCAGGGGAGCTTCCTCGCGTCGGCGAGGCGCGTCTTCTGCGAGCAGGGCGACGCGTCGTCCGACAAGCCGGCGTGCGGACTTCCCATTCCGTTCGGGCACAAGACATGTCCGCTCTGCGGCGCGAAGCAGCCCGAAGAGGTGAAGATCGCGCTCGACTCCGACGGCGACGGAATCTCGGACGACATCGAGGTGGCGCTTGGAATGAATCCGAACGACCCGACGGACATCGACGGCGACCTTGACGGCGACGGCTTCACCAACGCCGAGGAGATTGCCGCGAAGACGGATCCGAACGATCCCGCCTCGCATCCCGACTACCTTGACTCGCTCAGGGTCGATCCCAACCTGAAGGCTACGCGCCTTGCGTTCTACTTCGAAAGCGTGATGCAGACGCCCGGCGGAATGAAGTTCTCGTTCAGGGATCCCAAGGCGCGCAACGACAACGGAGGCATCGGCAGGTCCTACCGCGTGCTCGCCGGGGAGGAGATCGGAACGCACGGCTTCGTGGTCAAGAGCTACGAGCAGAAGTCCCAGCGTGAATCCATCAAGGGCACCAGCGTCCAGCGCGAGCGCGACATGTCCACCGTCGAGCTGGAGCGCAAGTCCGACGGCAAGCGCGTTACGCTCATGGTGGGCGACAAGCGCCTTGCGGACATCGACGTGCAGGTCAGGCTCGTCTACGAGCGCGGGGCCGGCAAGGAATTCTCCGTTGTCCAGGGCGAGTCGATCGAACTCAACGGCGAGTCGTATCTCGTCAAGTCGATAGTGCGCGACGGCAAGAATGTAAAGGTCACGTTCGAGAATGCCAAGACGGGAACAAAAACCATCGAAGCACTTGAACAGTGAAGAGAAATTCGATATAATAACTTTCAGTAAATCCTAAGGAGCAGCGTTCCAATCATGAACTTGAGGAAACTGGTTGCGGCAAGCGCGGCGATGGCACTGGTGGCCGTCGGTCACAATGTTATCGCCCAAGACGATCTCGACGACCTTCTTGCGGCACTTGAATCGGACTCGTCCGGAGGCGCGTCTGCGGAGGCGGTCGCCCCAGAGGCGGCCGAGGAAGAGCCCGGAGAGGCCGCCGATGTTGCGGCGCAGGAAGAAGAGGAACCTGCTCCCGAAACCGTTGCGGAGGAGCCCGCTGCCGAGCCCGAGGAACCGGAGGCTACAGCTGACGAACCCTCCGCCGAGCCGGAAGAATCCGCCGCCGATGCAGAGGAGCCAGCCGAGCCTGCGGAGGAACCTGCCGCCGAGCCGGAGGAACCTGCCGCCGAGCCGGAGGAACCTGCAGCTGAACCTGCTGAGCCTGCCGCAAAACCTTCGGACGACGTCCTTGACGGAATCGTTTCGGACAATCCGGCTGCCGCTGCCGCTCCCGCCGCTACGCCCGCAGCCGCCGAGGTTGCAGCCGAGCTTTCCGGACCCGACGCAGAGCTGATCGCGAACGTCGCAGCGACCCAGCGCCTCGGACGCCAGGCATACGATCTCCAGGCAAAGCGCGAAATCCAGATCGCCCGCGGCTGCATGCGCTCCGAGGAGTATCTTGAGGCGGCCAAGCACTATCGCCTCGCCCAGAAGTACCTGAACGACAGCCCCGCGACCGCCTCGCTCCGCAGGGAGTGCGGACAGGGAATCGCCGAGGGCCTGTATCGCGCCGCCCTCCAGGAGGACGGCATCGGCCGCCGCGACCGCGCGACCAAGCTCATGAAGAAGGCGATGGAGTTCCGCCATCCCAAGGCGCGCCGCCAGCTTGAGCAGTGGAAGGACGGCGTCGATCCGAGCTCGCTCCAGGCCGACGTCACCGACATCCGCGGACGCTTCTCCGAGCCCGAGTACGTCGCCAAGCGCGACGAGATCCTCAAGCACCTCAAGAGGTCCCGCCAGCTTCTCGGCACGAAGGAGCTCGACAGCGCCCTCGACGAGTGCGAAATCGTCCTCGTCCTCGACCCGACCAACCAGGAGGCGATCCGCCTGCGCTCCAAGATCGAGCGCAAGATGTACACGATCGGCGAGCAGGAGCGAGAAGCCGCGCGCGAGGGCATGATTGCGGACGTCAACAAGGCGTGGCGTCCGGCCTATGCAGTCAACGCCCGCGACAGCGTCAAGAAGCCCGGCGGAACCGTCAAGAACGATACGGTCAACGACACCGAGCGCACGCAGGAGCAGAACGTCATCGCGCGCATGAAGGCGATGAAGCTCCCGCAGGTCACCTTCAAGCCGCCGGCCACGATTTCCGACGCGGTTGACTTCTTCCAGACGGCCTCCGTCGACTACGACGACCCGAGGCTCCCGCGCGACGAACGTGGATTCGGCTTCATCATCCGCAACAACGACAACGCCCCCGTTCCCGTGTCGTCAGCCGCTCCGGCCGAGGTCGCCGAGGGATTCGGCGTCGGCGGCGATGACTACGCCCAGCCTGTTCCCACCGGCCCCGGCGTGTTCACGACGATGCTCTCGCTGCCCAACCCGACGTTCTACGAGGCCCTCACCGAAGTCTGCGCCCAGGTCGGCTACAAGTTCAAGGTCAAGGGCCGCAACATCTACATCATGCCCAAGAACATGACGGCCGAGGAGATGACGACTCGCAGCTATCCCGTCCTCTCCACGTTCATGGAGCGCATGAACACCGCTTCGGCTGAGCTCAAGGACGCCAATCCCGGTTCCGGCTTTGGCGGCGGCGGCCGCCGCAACGATGACGACTCCGGCGAGGAGAGCCAGGAGGAGGACCTCATGGAGTTCTTCCGCAGGATGGGCCTCGAGTTCCCGACAGGATCCAGGATCATGTACCTCCCCTCGCTCGGCAAGCTGCGCGTAAGGAACACTTACGAGAACCTCGCAGAGTTCGAGAAGGCCCTCATCGAGCTCAACGCCGAACCGAGGCTCATCGAGATCGAAGCCCGCTTCGTGGAAGTCTGCCAGGAGGACCTGAACTCGCTCGGCTTCGAGTGGATCCTCAACAGCGACTACACGCTCAACATCCCGAAGCACCTCGCTCGCGCCCTCAACCTCAAGACAGGCGCATGGGGCAAGCGCGACGGCACGGTTACCTATACTGACGGAACGAGCTACTCGACCGTCGGCGGCGGAATCTCCACGGTCGGCGGAACGACCGTCAAGAACACGTCGTCCGAGATGACGTCCTCCAGCTCCAGGACCTTCTACGCCAACTCCAACGGCGCCAGCTGGATCCGGGACAAGGGCAACCTCGTGAACAACCGCCGCAACGTCGGCGTCAGCGGCTTCGGCGGCGACTCCGACTACGGCACCGGTCAGCGCTACCTCTCCACGCTCTCCAACCACATCTCCGGCGAGAGCAACGCCACGAACGACCAGTTCATGCGCGTCAACGCGTTCCTTGGCGGCGCGGACCTCTCGATGATCCTGCACATGCTCTCGCAGCGCAGCGACACCGACCTCCTCTCCGCGCCCAAGGTGCTGACCAAGACCGGCCAGCCCGCGACGATGAAGGTAGTGACCGAGTTCATCTACCCGGAGTCCTACAACGTCCAGCTCCAGTCCTCCAGCTCCTCCGGCTCGAGCTACGGCGGCAGCCAGAGCGCGATTCTCGCGGTCGTCGAGCCTGAGTCGTTCAAGATGAGGGAAGTCGGCGTAATTCTCGAAACCACGCCCACGCTCACCGACGACGGCAACATCATCGACATCGTGATCGACGCCCGCGTCGTCGACGAGCCGACGTGGAAGAACTACGGCATGAAGATTCCGTTCACCGGCAACTCCTCGTCCCTGCAGAACTTCACTGGTATCGGCGACATTCTCACCGGCCTGTCCGAGGTCCTGAGCACGATCGGCTCCGGGCTTACGGACTCGATCAAGCAGATGTTCGCCGAGTCGACTGTCAATGCAGCAACCACCGCGCTCGACAGCCTCACCTCCAAGGAGGACGGCACGATGACGTACTACGACGCACCGATGGAGCAGCCGTTCTTCCATGTGCGCCAGATCCAGTCCAACCTTTCTCTCGCCCCAGGCGCTACGATCGTGATGGGCGGCCTCATCACCGAGCAGCGCAAGGCAATGGACGACAAGATTCCGTTCCTCGGCGACCTGCCGTTCATCGGAAGGCTCTTCCGCAGCCACTCCGAGTGGACCAACAAGCGCAACCTTCTCATCTTCCTCACCGCGCGTCTCGTCACGATCAGCGGCAAGGAGGTTGCGTTCGACTCCACGACCGAGGCGAAGCCCGAGAATCCGGTCATACCTTCGCCTTCCTACGGCGACTGAGGCGACAGATGAAAATCTGCCTGACGGGAGGGATTGCCTGTGGCAAATCCCTCCTTTCAACTTTTCTTAACGGACTTGGCGTCGAAACGCTAGACGCCGACGACGTCGTCCACGAGCTCGTCCCGGAGGATGAGCGCCGCCGACTTGCAAAGGTGGTGTTCGGCGATCCCGCCGCGCGCAAGGCCCTTGAGGCGCGCCTGCATCCGCTTGTCCGTCGCCGCTTTGACGACTGGTTTCAGGGCCGTGAGCCGGCACAGCTTCGCGTCGCCGTAATACCGCTCCTCTTCGAGGTGCACTGGGAACAGGATTATGATATAATATTGTGCATAGCGTCATCGCGTGCGAAGCAGATCGAGCGCATGACATCGACAAGGGGCTACACCCTTGAAGAAGCAGAAGCCAGACTTGCGGCGCAGATGGATGTGTCGGAGAAGGCCTCGCGATCACATTACGTGATCCGCAACGACGGATCAAGTGAGCAACTCAAAGATCAGGCTGTGCGGCTTGTCGCATGGCTAAAGGAACAGGTGAAGAGATGAGCGATACACTCGACGTATTTGCCCAGAGCATCAAGGGCGCCCAGCAGCGTCCCCAGAACGCGCCCTCCCAGGGCGGCGCCCAGCAGCAGAATCAGGGTGGCGGTCCGCAGAATCCACAGCAGGGAGCCCAGAAGCAGCAGAAGAAGCCGTTCCACGGCGGACGCAAGCCGTTCAACCGCGGAGGGAAGCAGAATTCTTCGCCGATTCGCGGATCGAACGGCACGGAGTCCGTCAATCCGCTCCTAAACGCCCCGCTTCCCACTGAGCAGGCCGGCTCGCAGGACGAAGCCCAGGTCAATCCGAACCGCGACGCCTCGCTTCCGGAGTACAGGCTTGCGGACATCCAGACCTGGCCTGCGCCTCAGATAGTCGAGCGCATGATGCCCGGCGCGGATCCCGAGGAGCTCGGCTCATACCGCAAGCACGAGCTGATCTTCGCCGCGATTCGCTACTACCTTGCAAAGGGCGGCGCGGTACTGGCTTCCGGATGCCTTGAGATCATGCGCGAAGGGCACGGGTTCCTTCGCTCGGCGAAGAACAACTTCCTCGCGTTCCCCGAGGACGTCTTCGTCACCCAGCAGCAGATCCGCCGCCACGCCCTGCGCACCGGCGACATCATCGAGGGACCGATCCGCGACCCGCGCGACCGCGACCGCTTCTTCTGCCTTGGAAACGTCAACACTGTGAACGGCAAGGAGCCGTCCGTTGCCGCCCGCGTCGTCCACTTCGAAAACCTTACGGCGACGTTCCCGACTCGGCGCATAGTCCTCGAGACGTCCGCAACCGAATACTCGACTCGCGTAATCGACATGTTCACGCCTATCGGATTCGGGCAGCGCGGACTCATCATAGCGCCTCCGCGCGTCGGAAAGACCGTCCTTCTCCAGAAGATGGCGAACGCCATCACGACAAACCACCCGGACGCGATGCTCATCATCCTACTCATCGACGAGCGTCCCGAGGAGGTTACGGACATGCAGCGCAACACGAAGGCGATGGTGCTTTCCTCCACCTTCGACGAGGAGCCGCAGCATCACGTCAACGTTGCGGAGATGGTCATAGAGATGTCCAAGCGCCAGGTTGAGAACGGTCGCGACGTCGTCATCCTCCTCGACTCCATAACGCGCATGGCCCGCGCCTACAACACCGTCCAGCCGCACTCCGGCAAGATACTCACCGGCGGCGTCGACGCGCTCGCCATGCATCGTCCGAAGCGCTTCTTCGGTGCCGCCCGAAACATCGAGGGCGGCGGCTCGCTCACCATCATCGCTACAGGCCTCGTCGACACTGGCTCCCGCATGGACGAGGTGATCTTCGAGGAGTTCAAGGGCACGGGCAACATGGAGATTGTGCTTGACCGCGGACTCGCCGACAAGCGAATCTTCCCGGCGATCGACATCGAGAAGTCCGGCACTCGCAAGGAGGATCTCCTCCTTGAGCCGCTTGAGCTGGAGAAGACCTGGGGGCTCAGGCGCGTCCTCGCGGCGGCAGGTCCTGAGTCCGCCATGAAGTCCGTGCTGACTTCCCTGAAGAAGACCAAGTCCAATCCGGAATTCCTCCTCGCTCTTGATCTCGACAAGCTGGGGTGACGCCATGAAATCAAGTTTCCGCATTCGCGCTCTCGCAACCACCGCGCTTCTGTCGCTGGCAATGTCGGCCGCGAACGCGGAAACCAGGATTTTCGCCAACCAGTGCGCATTCGTCAACAACGTAGCGACCGGGGACGTCACGGTCTCTCCCGAAGCGGCCACGCTGACGACGGATGCCACGGTCTTTACCGCAACGCCCCCGGCGGGCATGGGGATCGACGCCTGGTACATCATGTCCCGCGCGCCGACCGCCTCGGAAATCGCCGGCGGAACGAATTCGATTGCGGCCTCCTCCTTCTCGACGACATTCGCCCCTTCCTATTCACTGTCGCTGAACGTCAACACGCAGGCGGTTTCAAGCGGCGGATCGTTCTGGCTCATACCTGCATATTCCTGGTTCAGCTATACGGTTGCCTACGATGCCAACGGCGCGTCCGGAACTGCGCCTGCCTCGGCCACGCGCAGCTACCCCGATTCGTTCGCCCTGGCGTCCGCGAGCGGACTCTCCCGCACGGGGCACAGCTTCGGCGGATGGTACAGGAACGCGTCCGGGACCGGAACTGGCTACACGGCAGGACAATCGGTCTCCGGATCAACGTTCGGGGCGACTGAGAACGGAACCGTTACGCTGTATGCAAAGTGGACGGCGATAGTCTCGACGGTGACGCTCGACGCGCAGGGCGGAAGCGGCGGATCGTCCTCCGTGTCGGCGACATATGGATCGGCCATGCCTGCAATCACAAAGCCCACGCGCACCGGCTACACGTTCGGCGGATACTGGACCCAGGAGGGCGGCAAGGGAACCCAGTACTACTATTCCTCGGGAAGCAGCGCGCGCAGCTGGGACAAGACGTCAGCCACTACGCTCTATGCAAAATGGACGGCCGTGACGTCCGCCGTGACGCTCGATGCGCAGGGCGGAAGCGGCGGGACGTCGTCCGTGACCGCGACATACGATTCCGCGCTTCCTACCATTTCGACGCCGACCCGCACCGGCTACACGTTCGGAGGCTACTGGACGGAGCCCAACGCCCAGGGGACGAAATACTACTACTCTACCGGCAAGGGCGCGCTGACCTGGGACCGCACGTCCGCGACTACGCTGTATGCGCAGTGGAGGGCGAAGACGTACGAGTTCACCGTAGATCCCAACGGAGGCGTGTACAACAGTTCGTCCGCCCCAGTCGTGAAGGACACGCCCCTGAAGTTCGGCACTAGCACATGGCACTCGATCTCTCCCGCGACGCGGACTGGCTACAGCTTCGCCGGATGGTATTCCGCAGCAAGCGGCGGCAACCGCATCTGGGACGCAAGCGGGGCGGCCGAGAAGGGGGCGTGCTGGAGCGACACCCACGCAAACGGCGGAGTATGGCAGTACGACGCGGCGGACGGAACGTTCACGACATACGCCCACTGGACGGCGAGGCAGTATGCGGTCACGTTTGACCTGCAGGGCGGAAGCGGCGGGTCGTCCTCGGTGACGGCCACATACGACGCGTCGCTGCCCTCCGTCAACAGGCCGAGCCGCACTGGCTACACGTTTGCAGGCTACTGGACCGAGCCCAACGGCGAAGGCACGCAGTACTACGATTCAAACGGCACCGGAACGCGTACATGGAATATCGCATCGACGACTACGCTTTATGCAAAATGGTCCGCCAAGGTTTATACTTTCTATGTCGATCCGAACGGCGGCGTCTATAGCAATTCGTCCGAGCCCGTCCAAAAGACTCCAAACCTCATGTACGGCTCGACACGCTGGTGGAACATCTCTCCGGCCAAGCGCACGGGCTACGACTTCACCGGATGGTACTCGTCCTCAAGCGGAGGGTCGCAGGTCTGGGATGCGTCAGGAAACGCGGTGAAGGGCGACTACTGGAGCGACACACACGGCAACGGCGGAGTCTGGCGGCACGACGCCCCGAGCGGAACTTTCACGGCATATGCGCAGTGGTCGCCGTCGTCGTACGGACTCATGTTCGACGCCCAGGGCGGAAGCGGCGGAACGTCCTCCGTGACAGCGACATACGGATCGAACCTGCCGTCCGTCACCGTGCCGAGCCGCACCGGCTACACGTTCGCCGGCTACTGGACCGAGTCCGGCGGCGGCGGAACGCAGTACTACAACGCATACGGCAACGGCGTAAAGAAGTGGGACATAGCGTCCGCCTCGACGCTGTACGCGAAATGGACGCAGAACACCTACACCGTCACGTTCAAGTACATGAAGGGGACTGGTTCGAAGGCGACGAGCCAGGTCGAGACGCCAGGGACGGAGGCGGCGGTCGCGCCTGGCGAATCTGAGGTCAACACCTATTTCGCCCACTGGTTTGTCGGATGGGATGCGGATTTCTCGTGCGTCGTGAGCAACATGACCGTGAACGCGCTCTATACCGAGAGCTACTTCAAGATACGCTACGCCCCTGGCGCGGGCGCGACCGGCGAGATGGAAGACCAGACCATCCACGCGGGGGTGCAGACAGCGCTTACGGCAAACGCGTTCGTCCGCGGCGGCTACTCCTTCAGGGAGTGGCTCACGTCCATAGCCGGAGCCACGCGCACGTTTGCGGACGAGGAAGTTGTCCAGGACCTCGTCGGCGGGACCAACGTGCTTCTGACGTTCACCGCGCAGTGGGATCCGATTACGTACACTGTATCGTACGAGCCGGAGGGCGGCGAGGGCCTCATGCCCGCCACGTCGCAAAGCTACGACGTCCCGTTCCAGGTCGCGGCTAACGGCTACGAGAGGACCGGCTACGCGTTCGCTTCCTGGACGAACGCCGCGGGCCGCGTTTACCTCGGCGGCGAAACGGTGTCCAACCTTACCGTGACGGCTGGAGACGTAGTATCCTTCTGGGCGGTATGGACCGCCAACGAGTACAGCGTCCACTACGAACCCAACGGCGCCCAGATCGACGCGATGCACAACATGTCGGACACTGACGCCGTATACGACACGCCGTTCGCGCTCCCTGCGAACAGGTTCGTCCGCAACGGCTACACCTTCAGCGGATGGAACACCTCGTCCGACGGCTCCGGCTCCGGCTTCGCCAACGGCGAGACCGTCTCCAACCTCGCGACGAACCAGGGCGAGGTGGCGACCCTCCATGCGCAGTGGGCGGCCAACGGCTACACGGTTGTTTTCGACGGTAACGGCGGCGGCGGATCCATCACCAACACGGTCATGGACTGCACATACGACGAAGCCTACACCCTGCCGCAGAGCGATCTTGCAAAGGACGGATGCGTGTTCAGCGGATGGGGCTACGGCTCCAACGGGTTCCTTGCGGACGGTGCGACGTTCAGCAACTTGACGAACGAAGCCGGCATCGTCGTGACGCTCCGCGCAGTGTGGGAGACGACCGGCGGAGACATAAAGGAGGCGCTCGACATTCCCGCTTCGCAGAGGGAGTCGATGATCGTCTGGAAGTCGAGGGGCGGCTGGGAGGTCAGGGAGTACGACTCGGCTACGGACGAAGTTGCGCCGCAGAGGGGCACGTCGTACATGACGGCGTCGTCGGCGTTGGGCATCAGCGATCTTTCGATGGTGGTCACAAACGCGGGCACGCTCTCCTTCTGGTGGACCACGACGGACAAGCGCAATCCACGTCCGCTCCAGTTCGAGTTCCTGTTCTGCTACCTCGACAACCAGCCTACGGACGCCACGACGTATGGCGACGACGGAACATGGCACTACGTGGAAATGGACCTCACGAACCTCGAGGGCGAGCACACGATAGTCTGGAGGCTCAACACTGGCAGCGACGCCTACACGGACCAGGTCGCATACATCGACCACCTGACGTGGACGCCTGTCGGGTCCGAACCTTCCGCCGAGGAGCCAACCGAGGCGGACAGGCCAGTCATCGCGTCCGCAACGCTTGAGACCGGCGACTTCACGATCTCCCTTGAGGCGACCGGCGCGTTCCGCTATGTCCTGCAGGCGAGCGACACCATCGCTCCGCCCGAGTGGTCCGACGTCAAGTCGGTCGATGCGTCCGCAGCCAGCGAGACCGTCTCGTTCGACGGACTGTTCGACCCCGACAGGCCGCGTCGATTCTTCAGGGTCGTGGTCGATGCCTTGGACGGAGCTGTCGAATGACGGACATCAATATAGTAAACGCAAAGGTCCACAACTTGCGCGGGATCGACGTAACGATTCCGCGCAATTCGCTCACGGTGGTCACCGGACTCTCCGGGAGCGGCAAGTCGTCCCTTGCCTTCGACACGCTCTATGCAGAAGGCCAGCGCCGCTACGTTGAGTCGCTTTCCGCGTACGCGCGCCAATTCCTGGACAAGATGGAGAAGCCTGACGTAGAGCGCATCGAGGGCCTCTCGCCGGCGATCTCCATCGAGCAGCACACGACCAGCGGAAATCCGCGTTCCATCGTCGCGACCGTCACGGAAATCCACGACTATCTCCGAATTCTCTACGGCTCCGCCGCGGTGCCCCACTGCCCGACGTGCGGACGCGAGGTCCACCGCCAGTCCGCAGAGCAGATCGTCGATACCATATTGGGAACGAACGGAAGCAGGATCATCGTCTACGCCCCTGCCGTGAAGGGCAAGAAGGGCCGCCACGAGTCCCTCTTCGAAGAGATGAAGCGCAAGGGCTTCGCGCGAGTCAGGATCGACGGCGCGATGCACACGCTTGACGAGCTGCCGGAACTCGACAAGAAGAAGGCGCACAACATAGACGTCGTCATAGACCGCCTTGTCGTCCCCTGCGACCGCACCCGCCTCACCGACTCTGTCGAGCTGGCACTCAAGATCGGCGGCGGCATTCTGGAAGTGGAGTGGCTGGACTCCAATCCTCAGGGATCGCAGCGCCAGGGCACGACGCAGACCTTTTCTGAGCTCAACGCCTGCCCCCACTGCGGGATATCCTTCGACGAGCTCAAGCCGCGCAGCTTTTCGTTCAACTCCCCGTTCGGTGCGTGCCCGACTTGTGCCGGACTAGGACAGCTCTACTACTTCGACGAGGACCTCGTGGTGCCGGACAAGTCGCTTCCGCTTGAAGAGGCGATTCACCCCTGGCGGCGCATGGGGCAGATGAACATCCTCTACCACAAGGAGCTGCTTTCCATTATCGCGAAGCAGTACGGCGTCTCGCTTTCGACGCCGTACGAGAAGCTGCCCGCAAAGTTCCGCCACGGACTCATGCACGGGTTCAAGGACGACCTCGTCCTTCCGTGGCGCCGCGTGGACCGCCCGTTCGAAGGCGTCCTCGCGTCCCTGCAGCGCCGCCTCGACGAGGCGGAGGACGACGAGATGCGCGCGAAGTTCGAGGCGTACCAGAGCTTCCGCACGTGCCCGGACTGCGGAGGCGCACGCCTCAGGCCCGAGTCGCGCGCGGCGACGGTCGCAGGAAAGACGATCACCGATGTTATGTCCATGCCCGTTACCGAGGCGCTGCGGTTCTTCGAGGGTCTGCAGAGCCCGGACGATTCGGGCGCGCAGGCTTTCAAGCTCTCGCGGACTTCGTTCGCCGGGCTGGAAGACATCCTCCGCGAGATCAGGCGGAGGCTGAAGTTCCTGATCGACGTGGGACTCGACTACCTCACCCTCGACCGCGCGTCCTCGACCCTCTCCGGCGGCGAGATGCAGCGCATCCGCCTCGCGACGCAGATCGGCTCCGGACTCACCGGCGTATTGTACGTCCTTGACGAGCCGACGATCGGACTCCACCCCCGCGACAACGAGCGCCTCATCAGGACGCTCAAGGAGCTACGCGACCGCGGCAACACCGTGGTGGTTGTCGAGCACGACGAGGAGATGATGCGCGCGGCCGACTGGATAGTGGACCTCGGACCGGGCGCAGGGCGCGAGGGCGGGCTTGTCATGTACCAGGGCGACTTCAAGGGACTCCTCAAGGCGAAATCGCTTACGGCGGACTACTTGACGGGGCGCAAGCGAATCGAGAATGACATGAGACATCAGACGAGAGACGAGGAGGATCTCGCGTCTCACGCCTCGCGTCTCGCGCCCAAGCCGGCAACCCGCTTCCTGACGATCTCCGGATGCTGCGAGCACAACCTAAAGAACATCGCGGCGCGTTTCCCCGTCGGCGCGTTCACCGTAGTGACAGGCGTCTCGGGCTCCGGGAAGTCCACGCTCGTTGACGAGACGCTGAAGCGCGCGCTGATGCAGAAGTTCTACGGATCGAAGGCCCGTCCCGGAAAGTTCAGAAAGCTTGCCGGCGCCGACTTCTTCGACAAGGTGATCGAGATAGACCAGTCGCCAATCGGGCGCACCCCGCGCTCCAATCCCGCCACCTACGTCGGCTTCTTCTCGGAGATCCGCGAGCTCTTCTCGATGACAGAGGCGGCTAAGGCGCGCGGCTACACCGCCGGGCGCTTCTCGTTCAACGTCAAGGGCGGACGCTGCGAAGTATGCGGCGGAGACGGACTGAAGAAGCTTGAGATGAGCTTCCTCCCCGACGTGTACGTCACCTGCGAGCAGTGCGGCGGAAAGAGGTTCAACGCGGAGACGCTCGAAGTTACATACGGAGGCAAGACGATTGCGGACGTGCTGGAGATGACCGTCGCAGAGGCGTGCGTCTTCTTCGCAAAGGTTCCGTCGCTCGCCCGCAAGCTTAACCTGCTTGCCGACGTCGGACTCGGCTACGTAGCCCTCGGACAGAGCGCAACCACGCTTTCCGGCGGAGAGGCGCAGCGCATCAAGCTCGCGACGGAGCTGTCGCGCCGGTCAACCGGACGCACGCTCTACCTCCTCGACGAGCCGACAACCGGGCTCCACTTCGACGACGTCGCCAAGCTGATGAGGATTCTCCTGAAGCTCCGCGACCAGGGCAACACAGTGATCGTTATCGAGCACAACACGGACGTCATGCGCTGCGCGGACTGGATTGTCGATCTCGGTCCCGGCGGCGGCGACGCCGGCGGGAATCTCGTCGCGGAAGGGCCAATCGAGACGGTCCGCGCCTCGCGCGAATCGGTGACGGCCCCGTTCCTGTAGGCGGCGCCCTCGCCCGGGAGGGGCGGATTTGATATAATGAGGAAATACGGCCGGAGTGGTGAAATGGCAGACACAGCGGACTTAAAATCCGCAGCCCGGTATAGGGCGTAGGGGTTCGAGTCCCCTCTCCGGCACCAATGCGAACGATGACACTTAAAACGATAGCCTTTTTTGCGCTGGCCATTTCAGCGACGGCGCTTGCGGCCGACGATGGCGGCGAGTGGGCGACCCGCACGCTCGGCCTGGCGCCAGTTCGCTTTGCAGGCGGTCGCGCCGGCCGCCGCGCCATCGACTGGTACCGCCACTCCGCCGATCCAGCATGGGGCGGCAAGACGAACGTGACGGACAGGTTTTCCGTGGTGCATCCGGTTGACGGCGGCGCCGCCGGACGTCCGCTTCTCGTCGTCCTCCACTGGCGCGGCGCAGGGTGGCCTGGAAAGGGCGTGGACATGCAGACGGCCCTCGCGGACGAAAAGGGCCGCGTGTATTCCGCGCCAGACGACTTCTTCATCCTCACACTTGACGACATACGGAACTACAACGTCCTCCTCGGTCGCACCCATGACGAGTACTGGTGGGGCGCAACGCCGTCCTACGCCGGGCCGACGCGCGAGGACGTCCCGCGCCTTCTCAACCGGGTGACGCCGTGCGAACGCCGCGTAATGGACTGCGTGGAATGGACGATCCGCCGCTACTCAATCGACCGCGCGCGCGTGTATCTCTGCGGAAACTCCATGGGCGGACAGGCCGCTTACGCGATCGGGCTACCGCACGGAGAGGTGTTCGCCGCAGTAAACGCCAACGTGCCGGCTACGGTCTGGTACGCCGCGGCCCGGCTTGGGTTCGTCGATGCGGACGGACGCGACGAGCCGAACTGGAGCGTCGCCGGACTGCCAGAGCCGCCGGTATGCGTCGAGTGGAGCGGAGGAGATGACGTGTGGAGCCGCG
>Ga0265298_10005474_pt1 | contig 15900 bp, 9 predicted proteins | sample AusTroGonzalo_MG_3_FD_193486 | JGI IMG/M metagenome (GOLD analysis project Ga0265298, IMG submission 193486) | Bovine rumen microbial communities from tropical cattle in Woodstock, Queensland, Australia - Gonzalo_01 | ecosystem: Host-associated > Mammals > Digestive system > Stomach > Rumen ... | reverse complement strand
TTTGCATCACGCACACATTTTGTACATCTGCGTTCATGCCACATTTTCCCCAACGGTGACTTTACCGAGGCATCACACCTGGGTGGCCGTGCAGACCTGATTGAGCTCTGCCGCATATTTGAGAAGGAAAATCCAAACCTCCCGATGCGCGTGGATCACGGTATGACATTTACCGATGAGCCCGGCGGCATAATGGATGAGTCCAGCCACGGACACAACGCTGGTTATACCCTGCTGGGACGTATGTTCGCAATGGGTCAGGTGCAGGGAATCCTGGCTACGGTTGATAGGGAACTGGGAATTGAGTATAAGCAGCCTGGTTTCTTTGATTAATTGAAAATTGAGAATTGAAAATTGAAAAGTGATGAGACTTACAGAAATAACAAGCGGCAGGTTTAACGCCGCAGAGTGGGAGAAGAAAGGTTATCTGCTCCCCAAGTTTGATATAGAAGCAGTTCGCCGCAAGACACATGATGAGCCCACATGGGTACATTTTGGCGGCGGTAACATTTTCCGCGCCTTCCCGGCAGCAATAATCAATGACGCTCTGAATACAGGCAAGTATGACCGCGGTGTCATTATGGCCGAGACCTTTGACTATGAGATCATTGACAAGGCCTACGCTCCCTATGACAACCTTTCACTCTTGGTAAGCCTGCAGTCAACAGGCACTATTGAGAAGAAGGTGATTGCATCAGTGACTGAGGCTCTCAAAGCTGATCCGCAGTTCCCCGACTGGAACCGCCTGGTTGAGATTTTCCGCAACCCCTCACTGCAGATGATATCATTTACCATCACTGAGAAGGGTTATACATTCAATGAGGCAGACTTGGCCCGTGGCCTTAAGCCCGTATTCGCTATGGGTAAGGTTTGCGCTCTGCTGCTGGAGCGCTTCAACGCAGGCAAGCTGCCGCTTACCGTTCAGAGCATGGACAACTGCTCACATAACGGTGATAAGGTAAAGGCAGGCGTCATGGCTTATGCTGAGCGTTGGGTGGCCGATAAGCTGGTGCCCGCCGAGTTTCTTGCTTATCTCAAGGATGAGAAGAAAATCACATTCCCCTGGTCAATGATTGACAAGATCACTCCGCGTCCGCACGAGAAGGTAAAGGAGATGCTTGCTAAGGATGGCTTTGAAGATAATGACTACATCGAGACAGAGAAGCATACCTTTACAGCACCATTCGTAAACGCAGAGGAGGTTCAGTATCTGGTAATAGAGGACAACTATACGAATGGTCGTCCCCCGTTGGATCTGGGCGGCGCCCTCTACACCACACGTGAGACTGTAGACAAGGTTGAGACCATGAAGGTAACCACCTGCCTCAACCCCCTGCACACCGCAATGGCCATCTACGGCTGTATGCTTGGCTACACCCTTATATCGGCCGAAATGGCTGATGAGGATATCCGTCCTTTCATCCAGAAGATGGGCTACATGGAGGCAATGCCCGTTGTAGTTGATCCGGGAATCCTGAACCCGTACGAGTTCATAGGCGCCGTAATCAAACGTCGTCTGCCCAACCCCTTCATGCCCGACGCACCGCAGCGTATAGCCTGCGACACCAGCCAGAAGATTCCAATCCGTTTTGGCGAGACCATAAAGAAGTATATAGCACGCGGTCTTGATATGGACAATCTGGTGCTCATTCCGCTTGCACTTGCAGGCTGGGCACGTTATCTTAAGGGCATCAAGGATGACGGTACTCCGTTTGAGCCTTCACCCGATCCTCTGCTGGCCGAAATGCAGGCAATCGTAGCTCCGCTTGAGGTAGGCAAGGTTGATCAGGACTATTCATGCCTCAAGAAGCTCTACAGCCGTAAGGACATCTTTGCCGTAGATCTCTATGAGGCTGGCTTGGGTGAGCGCATAGAAGGCATGGTCAAGGAACTCTACGCCGGACCCGGTGCCGTCCGCAAGACCCTCCACAAGTACGTACAAGCGAGATAATACTTAGATTTTCAGATTGATGGAGCGTTGCAAAAACGTTGCAAAAATAATGCAACGGTAATGCAACGCTCTTTTCTTGCCTTGCGCATAGAGCCACTCTACCTTTGTCGGCAGAACAAACAAAAAACCGACAACGATATGAAAAAGCTAGTCATTATTCTTATTTCACTGATGTGTGTGAGTGTGGCATACGCCCGCAAGGAAAAGAAGGTTAAGACCAATGAAACCATTGAGCATCTTGAAGAGGGTGGAGTACGGTTCCATCTTGAGGACAAGGACAGACCAAATAAGCCCTTGGATCAGAAATCGGCTGCCGATTGCTGGGAGAAGATTCTTTATGAATCAGGTGTAGGGCTGCCTGACCAGAATATCAAGACCCAAAGCGCCGGCGATAAGGAACTTGTCTGCTTTAAACGTAACGCTTGCTTTGAAGGTTTCCTTACAGCGTATGACAAGCACTATTCACTGATACTTTCGCCCGATATTATCTGGCTGCTCATAAGTCAGGGTATAGCCACTCAGATAAATGAGAACGCCGAGCAACTGCGTGACCGTCTGGTGGATTTTGAAGGGCAGAAGACACTGACCATCAAATATCAAGGCGAGGATCTGATGAAGCGTGAGGATTACTGGGAATGGATAATCCCGGCTTTCAGTGATTCCATTGACAAGAACATGAAAGCGCAGTTCTCGGATCTTATGGTCTGCAATTTTTCAACAACCGGCCTGGTGGAACGTATTTCATCGCAGATAACCATGATGGAGAGCGTCAAGAAGTATTTCAAATACGTGATAATGGGTTCTGGCTGCGGCATTCCCGACATAACGGTTCTGGGTACTCCCGATGACTGGAAAAACATTCGTTCACGTCTACCAAGACTTGATGACCTGGATCTGGGCTGGTGGCGAGAAGAACTGGAGCCTGTCATTGACGAGTTCGTGAATGCATCCCAAGGTAATGTGAACCGTAAATTCTGGCTCAATATGGTGGATCAGTACGCTCCCGAAAAAAGAACAGCGGCGTTCTGTGGATGGGATGGTGTAACCCCAGCGGAGTATAACGGTTGGTTCACAGTCTTTTTCCCGTTCATTAAAACAGACGTATATAACGGTACAAGTCGTATTGAGCGTACTCCTAAAACCGTTACCCATAATACTAAGGTTTGCCCGGAGATTAAGAAGGTCGATGTAAAATACATCTGGAATGATCCTATAACTCATACTGAGGAGATTCATTATCTGGAACTATGGGCCGGATTCATCGGCATGGAGTTGGATTGGGATAACTACACCCTAAAGCCTGCCATAAGCTGGATGATGCGTGAAAAGAGCGGCAAGGACAGTGCATTGGAAAAACTGGACCCCGAAGATATTGCATTGCTCAAACGATTTGGTGAGGATGGAGTACTTGATTATACACGAAATGTTCCGTATCCTGAATACAGATATGAAAAGAATGGCGAGCTAACGCTTACAGCCTGCCAGTTCCCTCTTGTTTCAATGTCTGAATGCTACAAGCAACTGCAAGAAAGGTGCAAAAGCTATATGATGATTTCTCTCAAGGAGGTTGTGGTTCCTGATGACCTGGGAGAATGGTGTCGCAAGTTCGGAATAGAGGAGGTTACCATCAAGGCTCCCTTGAGCAATGAACAGAAGGCCGATATCCTTCGTCAGGTTCCCACCGCCACAGTAGTCCAACTCTGATTGCAATTAAAAGGTGGTGGCGAGCCATTCCCCAAAGAAACGGTCGTAGATCATATAACCATCGGCGGAACGATATACGACTTCATCATCAAGCAGTCGTGAGAGTGCAGTTTTTACGCTGCTGGTAGCTGTCAGGCTATATTTTGAAATAAATACTCCAGATGTAATCTCTTTTACTTTCTTCTCTTTTGCTATGGCTTTCAGAAGTTTGGCCTGTCCTTTGGGGTATGCTCTGAGAAGTTGCTGATAATAATACTCGTTTTCGTTGATGATGTCCGATATGCATTCGTGAACCAAGTCAGATTCGATTGCTCTGGACCTTTTGGAATAGAGACGGTTCAGAATCATCTGGATGTACCAAGTGTGACCCTCAAACAACTGATATAAGTCATTGAATATAACTACAGATAGCTCCCTTTCCTGATTCTTAAAGAATTGAGAGGCAAATTCATAATAAGCATCCTGATTTATTGTTTCTATTGTTTTGCCGGCTGTACTTTGATAGAACGGGCGTTTTGGTGACAGGAACATCTCTTGAAGCATGTGTGCCTGGCTTCCGGAAAAAATAAGATGTGTATTGTGAAGGTCCTGGATGTGTGAACGGAGCAGTGCTTCAACATTCTGTTCCGGATATTTGGCTATTTGCTGGAATTCATCAAAAGCTATGTAACAGTTTTTCCCAGATTGTTTCAAATACTGGAATACCTGTTCAAGGGTGTGGCTTTCGTTTCCTTTTGATATATCCAATGTTATCTTAGGTTTTCCTCCAAGTACGGCCGATGCAAACACCTGCGTGAAATCCGCCAGATTCTCAGTAGGGAAGAGATCGATATAGATTGTTGTAATATCGCGATTCTGCTGTTTCAACAGATGAAACGTATGCTTTATAAGCCCGGTTTTACCCATTCTGCGGGGAGAGGTGAGCATTACATTGCGGCCATTACTTAATGTTTCCATTAAGTCTGAAGTCTCTTGTTTCCTGTCACAGAAATACTCTGGTGACTCATATCCGGAAACCAGGAAGGGGTTTTCTATCTTCTCCATATCGTTGCGTTAATTACGTTGCGTTAATTGCGCAACGCAAATAACGCAATTGTTTTTTAACTACGCAAGAAAAGTGCAACTTTTTTGCAACGGTTTTGCAACGCTCTTTTCTTGTCCTGGGCTCAGAACCACTCTATCTTTGTCGGCAGAACAAACAAATAACTGACGACGATATGAAAAAGTTAGTCATTATCCTCATTTCACTATTATGTGTGAACGTAGTGTACGCCCGTAAGGAAAAGAAAGAGAAGGCCAGTTTGAAAGATACAACGTCCCAGATTATAAACGTTCCTATAACTCGGCTTGAGAGTGGTGGAATAAAGTTCCATCTTGAAGACAAAGATGCACCCACAAGTCCATTAGCACAAATATCGGGACAGGAGTGCTGGGAAAAGATATTGAGTGAGACAGGCGTTGCGGTATTGGACTATAATATATGGACACACAGTGCCGATGACAAGGAACTGGTCTGCTTTGACCGCAATGCATGCTTTGAAGGTATTCTGACTGCATTTGATAAGCACTATTCGCTTGTACTTTCACCCGATGTGATCTGGCTGCTTATAACTCAGGGTATTGCCACTTATATTAATGAAAACGCCGAGCGGCTGCGTGACCGTCTTGTTGATTTTGAAGGCCAGAAGACGCTTAAAATCATGACATTCCGTGATCTGTTGGAGTATGAAGAAGACTGGGACTGGATAATCCAGGCTTTCAGCGATTCAATCGACAAGAACATGAAGGCGCAGTTTTCGGACCTTATGGTCTGTAATTTCAGTACAACCGGCACGCTGGAACGAGTTACGTCACAGATTACCATGATGGAGAGTGTCAAGAAGTTCTTCAAATATGAAGTAATGTATTTGAAATGCGGTATACCGGATATTACTCTTCTGGGTACTCCCGATGACTGGAAAGAGATACGCTCACGCATCAAGAGGCTGGATGATTTGGACCTGGATTGGTGGCGTGAAGAGCTGGAGCCTGTTCTCGATGAGTTTGTAAATGCGTCCCAAGGTAATGTCAACCATGAGTTCTGGCTCAATATGGTACAGGAATATTCGCCGGAACGAAGGGGGGCGGCCGGGTGTGGCTCAAACGGAATTGTTCCCGCAGAGTATAACGGTTGGTTCACTATTTTCTTTCCGTTCTGTGAATCAAAATACGGGGCGTCGGGTTCACTCATTGAACGTACTCCAAAGATTGTTACACACAACACAAAGGTGTGCTCCGAGATAAAAAAGGTTGATGTCAAGTATGTAATTATTTTGCCTGATCGTGAAGAAACCCATAATCTCGAGCTTTTGGCCGGGTTTATTGGCATGGAGATGAATTGGGAAACCAGGACTCTCACACCGGCCATGAGTTGGATGATTCGCGAGAAGAATGAAAAGGAAATGACATTGAGTCTATTGGAAGCAGAGGACCTGGACTTACTGAAATCTCTTGGAGAATTTGGTATGATTGATTCAGACAAATCCCACGTATCGGCTGTTTTAAGCTTTTATAAAGGGGAGGAAACAATGGTGACCTGTAGATTTCCTGTAGTATCAATGTCTGAAAACTACGGGAGCGCATTTAAAGGATGCAAGAGCTTTGCTCTCATCTCTCTTCAAGAGATAACCGTTCCTCAAGACTTGGGTGACTGGTGCCGCAACAATAACATAGAAAAGGTAACCATCAAAGCCCCCATGACCGATGAACAGAAAGCCGATATCCTGCGTCAGGTTCCCACTGCCACAGTAGTCCAACTCTGATTGCCTTGTTTGCTAAAAGGTGACATTGGGGACGGTTCTCTTTGTCACCTTTTTTGCTATCTTTGCGGAGTAAAAATACCCCCTATGGAGAACATCCGCAATTTCTGCATCATTGCTCATATCGATCACGGTAAGTCAACGCTGGCTGACCGTCTGCTGGAGTACACTCATACCATAAATATCACTGAAGGCCAGATGCTCGATGATATGGACCTGGAAAAGGAGCGCGGCATCACCATCAAGAGCCACGCAATCCAGATGGAGTATGAGTACCAGGGCCAGAAATACATTCTGAATCTGATTGACACTCCGGGACATGTGGATTTCTCATATGAGGTGAGCCGATCAATCGCTGCCTGTGAGGGCGCAATCCTGGTGGTCGATGCCACTCAGGGCGTGCAGGCGCAGACTATAAGCAACCTCTACATGGCCATTGAGCATGACCTGGAGATTATCCCGGTCATAAACAAGTGCGATATGCAGAGCGCCATGCCCGATGAGGTTGAGGATGAAATCATAGAGCTGCTGGGCTGCAAACGTGAGGAGATTATCCGTGCATCGGCCCGTACCGGAATGGGTGTCGAGGAGATTCTGAACGCAATCGTGGAGCGCATTCCGCACCCCGTAGGTGATCCCGATGCACCGCTACAGGCACTTATTTTTGATTCCGTATTCAACTCTTTTCGCGGAATAATAGCATATTTCAAGATAGAGAACGGCAGCATCCGCAAGGGCGACAAGGTAAAGTTCTTCAACACCGGCAAGGAGTATGATGCCGATGAGGTAGGCGTGCTCCGTATGGATATGGTGCCGCGTGATGTGATGACCACAGGTGATGTGGGTTACATCATTTCCGGAATCAAGACATCGACCGAAGTCAAGGTGGGCGATACCATTACTCATGTGGCCCGTCCCTGCAGCAGCGCCATTGCCGGATTCGAGGAGTCCAAGCCCATGGTGTTTGCCGGCGTATATCCCATTGAGGCCGATGAGTTTGAGGACCTGCGTGCATCACTTGAGAAACTGCAGCTGAACGATGCCTCACTGAGCTTCTTCCCTGAGTCATCGGCAGCGCTGGGATTCGGATTCCGCTGCGGATTCCTGGGACTGTTGCACATGGAGATTGTGCAGGAGCGTCTGGACCGCGAGTTTGACATGAGCGTTATCACCACCGTGCCCAACGTATCATATATGGTCTATGACAAGCAGGGCAATGCGACCGAGGTTCACAACCCCAGCGGCATGCCTGACCTGACACTGATAGACCACATTGAGGAGCCTTACATAGACGCATCAATCATCACCACGACCGATTACATCGGCCCCATCATGACTCTGTGCCTTGACAAGCGCGGAGAGTTGGTAAAGCAGCAGTTTATAGCCGGTAACCGAGTGGAGATATACTTCAAGTTGCCTCTGGGTGAGATCGTGATTGACTTCTACGACAAACTCAAGAGCATATCAAAGGGTTACGCATCATTTGATTATCATCCCGCAGGATACCGTCCTTCAAAGCTTATCAAGCTGGATATCCTGCTTAACGGAGAGCCTGTGGATGCCCTGTCAACACTTACTCACGTAGATAATGCATACGACTTGGGCAGACGCATGTGCGAGAAACTCAAGGAACTCATACCGCGTCAGCAGTTCGATATAGCTATCCAGGCTGCCATAGGCTCCAAGATAATTGCCCGTGAGACCATCAAGCAGGTGCGCAAGGATGTGACCGCCAAGTGCTACGGCGGTGACGTGTCACGTAAACGCAAGCTTCTGGAAAAGCAGAAGAAGGGTAAGAAGCGCATGAAGCAGATAGGCAACGTGGAAGTTCCGCAGAAAGCCTTCCTGGCCGTGTTGAAACTTGATTGATTTATCAGATAAGACTTTTTTATGAAAAGGACAGCATTTGCCATCATCGTATGTCTGGCATCGGTTCAACTGTTTGCACAGCATATATCAGAGCAGGAATCATTGAACCGTGCGTTGCAGTATCTGGAGAGCAACAGGATACTGTCAGGCTCGGTACGTATGACTGCTCAGGTTAGAGATGGAGGTCAGACTCTTAAGCTGGCCGATATGGAAGTTGACAATGTGTATGCTTTCAATATCAATGGCGGAGGCTTCATAATAGCTTCGGGTGATGAGCGTGCATACCCGGTCCTGGGATACAGTGACAATGGATCCGTGGAATGGGAGAGTATGCCAGAGAATATGCGTGCCTGGATAAAGGGTTACGATGAAGCGATTGCCGCATTGGGTAACCGTAAGGATATAGGAAATGCCGTCAGGACTGCAGATCCTGAAAAGACTGTGATCGAGCCCTTAATAAAAACACATTGGAATCAGGATGAACCTTACTGGAATCAGATTCCGCTTTATGACGGTGCTGATGAGAGATTGAAAGGCAAAAACTGTTATACCGGATGTGTTGCAACCGCATTGGCCCAGGTAATGAGATATTATGAATGGCCCAAGACCCCAACTACAGGGATACCTTCTTATGTGCTGAGTTCTACATATAATAACATACAAAAGGATTGGGTTATTGACAGCATTCCTCCTGTCACATTCGATTGGGACAATATGCTGGACAGATACATAGGTTTCGATTCTGTTGCAAACACGTCTGTAGTTTTAGGTACGGCGGTTGAGCAGGAGGCTGTATCCACACTTATGCGTTATTGTGCTCAGGCAGTAAAAATGGAATTATCGCCTAATGGTTCAGGTGCATCAAACCAGATGACTCCGTCAGCATTGTATCGTTATTTCGGATATGCTCCATCGGCATATGTGGCATTGCGTATTAATTATGATACAGACGATTGGGAGGATCTGATATACAATGAACTTGCTGCCGGCCGGCCGATACCATACAGCGGTTTTCCTGACGGGGGAAGCGGGCATGCATTTGTATGTGACGGATATGATGGCTCAGGTTTCTATCATTTCAACTGGGGATGGGGTGGTTCTTTGGACGGCTACTTCACGTTGTCTGCCCTTAATCCTACATCAAGGGATATAGGTTATAGCCTGCAGCAGGAGGCCGTTATAGGAATTAAACCTACAGATGATTCATCGGAACCATATCCGGAATTCCATGCAAGTCTGAATGATCTGATAGAGATATATAACCGTAATACGATTTACTTCTATTACTCTTTTACCAGTCCCTTCCATGATGAAGTAACCCACGATTATGCTATGGGCATAATTGAACAGGACGGAGCGCTAACCCCGCTGTTTATAGGAGATCCTACAGACAGTATAGTCTATGACAGGAACTGGATGTCGGTAGAACTTGATACCAACCGGATAATGCCGGGCAGCTCATACGTGCTATATCCTATGGTCAGATTCCGCAATATTGAGGGTAGTGACTGGCAGATGCTGGGTAATACAAGGCACCACGTCAATGTAGGCCGAAGCCCTGAAGGTAAATACTATATCTATATGGATGAACCCCAGGTGGATGTTATATCGGCTGCCGCCAGTCCAGATCAGGATGATAATGTTGCATCGGCAGCTACGGTCACCGTATTTAATAAAAGTAATGACGAGTATGCCAATGTGCTGAATCTCAGATTGGTTTATTACGGTGATATAAAACCTGATGAGATAGATGAGGATTCCATATATTCAGACTCTGAAGTATGGTCGGCTGCTGCCTATCTCAGGGCTGGCTGTAATACCGATGTCGTATTCCGGAATATTGAACTGAATTGCCAAGGCCTGGTGGAGTTTAAGGTGTACCTGAGTGATTATACCTATATTGGTTCTTATATGATTGATTTCAATACAGGCACTCCTACCGGTGTCGGGACAGTTAGGCCGGATGCGTTGAAAGATACCTGGTATGACCTGAACGGGCGGGCAGTCAACGGCATTCCCGCCAGTAAGGGCATATACATTATAGGAAATAGAAAGATTATTGTCAGGTAAGTACGGATAGTATAAAAACAACGCCCGTTCTCATGTGAGAGCGGGCGTTTCTTTTATGTCTGTTAATGCTTTATTATTCAGCAGCCTTTGATGCCTGCTCCTCAAGCAGATCATGATAGAATGCTGCGTGGGTTGTCTGGTAGTAAGGTGCCAGCCAGATGAAACCTATTCCCAGTGAAAGGATGCACAGCAGGAACCAACCGATGAAACTCAGTTCCAGACCGAACAGTTTTCCTTTGTGACCGCGCATCATCTCTATGCTCTTGAGACGGGCTTCCCTAGGACCAAGCTCCGGATTGTCAACCAGGATATAGGGTGTCATTGCATAAGCGTAAGCCTTGATGATTCCGGGGACGATAAACAGAAGTGTCCACAGGAATGTAAATAACCCTACAAGGAACATACCAACAAGATTCTTCCAGTAGCGGCCTCCGCCAAATCCCAGACGGAACATATTACCTACGGTCTTGAAGTCACCCTCTTTGTAGAATCTGCTTACGGAGTTGGCAAGACCAACAGCCAGAAGATTCAGTCCGAAAATTGAAACCAGGCATGTAATTGAAGAAATGATGACTGAAGTTCCTGCAAAAGCCAAAGAAGTGGCAGGTGAACCGAAGCCGTGTGAAAAATTGGCTGCACTGTTCGCGATTGATTGCGGAGCAGTTACCGCTGCTGTTATAGCAGTATATACGATGCATACAAGGATTACCCATCCCCAATGACCATCCATCGCTTTGAGAGCGCTCTCTTTGATTTCTCTGTTTCTTTTCATAAGGATAATTTTGTTAATTAGTAGAAAGGTTTGAATAGAACTATTTGTCTAAAAGCAAAATTATTCATTCTTTTTGATATAAGAAACGTTTGATGCTTTTTTTAGGTGTCTTCTCAAACTCCTCGTGGTATATGCGAATCTGTGAAATCTTCTCATATGCGGGCAGGATGTTGTTGAGTTCCTGGCGGTTTTGCTCCATGACTTCGGCTATCTGTTCATCGGTCATACCTGTCTTCATGGCCTCGTCAAAGTCAGGATAAACCAGTGCAACCAGCTTGTCACTCTCAGAGATAACTACTGATTCATTGACAAGATTCATGTTATTCAGGTGATCCTCAATCTCCTCGGGATAGATGTTCTGTCCTGAAGGTCCAAGAATCATGCTCTTGCTGCGTCCCTTGATGAATATATTGCCGTCCTTGTCCATGATACCCAGGTCACCGGTGTACATCCAGCCGTCAGGATCAATGGTCTCCTCAGTGAGTTTCTCATTCTTGTAGTAACCCAGCATTACGTTGGGACCGCGGCAAATGATCTCACCGGGAACATGCTCGGGATCATTGCTAAGGATCTTGACCTCCATGTTGGGTACAGGCTTGCCGCATGATCCGGAAGCGAATGTGGTCTTGTCATCATATGCAATGATAGGACCGCACTCGGTTGCACCGTAACCCACAGTGTAGGGGAAGTGTATTGATGAGATGAATCTCTCGACCTCCTGATTGAATGGGGCACCGCCCAGGATTACCTCATAGAAGTTGCCGCCGAATCCCTTTATCATCTCCTCGCAGACCTTCTTCTTGATCTGGTCGTTAACGATAGGCACCTTGAGCAGTAACTTCATTGACGGAGTCTCGAGCTTGGGCAGGATGTTCTTCTTGATTATCTTCTCAATAACCAGAGGTACTGATACGATCAGGGTAGGATTGATCTCACCCAAAGCCTGGAAGATGATCTTTGGGCTGGGCAGACGTGTCAGGAAGAATACATGGCAGCCCTCAAGGAACTCATGGAAGAACTCGAATGCGAATCCGTACATGTGGGCCATGGGCAGCATGGATATAATCCTGTCACCTGGTTTCATTACATACAGAGCTCTGCAGGCAAACAGATGGTTGCTTATGAGTGAGCGGTAAGGCAGCATTACACCCTTGGAGAATCCGGTAGATCCTGAAGTGTAATTGATCATGGCCATATCGTCAAAGCCTGCCTCAAAGTACTTTACATCCTTTTTGGTGAACTCTCTGGGGTATTTACGTCCGAACAGCTCATTCAGATGCTCGCGGGCGTATGTGAGTTTATCGTTACGCGATATTACCAGCTGATATTCATCGAGCGTGATGATGCCTTCTACATTAGGCATTGAGGCCTCGTTCAGGTTCTCCCATATCTGGTCACCTGCAAAGAAGAGCTTGGTCTCTGAGTGGTTTATGATATGGTGTATGTTATCGGCCTTGAACTCATGCAGGATGGGGACAACTACTGCTCCGTATGATATGGCAGCCAGACATGCCGTTCCCCAGTTGGAACTGTTCTTTCCGCACAGGGCAATGCGGTCGCCGGGCTTGAGACCGGCCTCCTCAAAGAGAATGTGCAGCTTTGCTATGCGGCGGGCCACATCGCGGTAGAGCAGGGTGGCGCCTTTATAATCAGTGAATGCCTCAAGGTCCCAGTTCTTGATTATGGAACCGGCTATGTAAGCATTCAGGTTCTTCTCTGTGAAGACATTGTCGGATCTGTCGTAATGATCAATCATATATGTGTGTTTATTTGTTCAAGTTGTAGTTTCTCTCTCCGAATATGGCGCTGCCTATGCGCACCATATTGCTTCCTGCCTGGATGGCAAGTTTATAATCGCCGCTCATTCCGGCCGATATGGTGTTGAAAGTGTCAACGCCGGCAAAATATTTCTGCTTGTATGAATCAAAGATTTCCTTGAGACGGCTAAATTCGCGGCGAACCTGAGCCTCATCATCGGTGTTGGTGGCCATTCCCATTACGCCGCCTATGGTGATGTTCTGAAGGGATCTCCACTTACCCTCGTCAAGCATCGCGGTGCACTCATCCGGGCTGAATCCGAACTTGGTCTCCTCACTTGCGATATGCAGTTGAAGATAGCATGTGATGTGCCGTCCGTTTTTGGCAGCCTGTCGGTCAATCTCCACCAGCTTGTCAAAGGTGTCGACTCCCTGTATGACCGATACGTACGGAGCCATCATCTTTATCTTGTTGCTCTGTACATGACCGATGAAATGCCACTCTATATCTGTAGGAAGAACCTGACTTTTAGCTGTCATCTCCTGAACCTTGTTCTCGCCGAATATGCGCTGTCCGGCATCATAAGCCTCCTGAAGCATCTCGACCGGGTGGGTCTTGGATACCGCTACAAGCCTTACACCTGCTGGGAGTGTGGCTTTGATTCTGTTCAGATTCTCTTTGATATCCATCTCAGATGGTTAATGTGGCAGCAAAGGTACTTAACAGATGCGGTCTGCTATTTACACTTTGCCATTATTTATCCTTATATGCACACTTTATTATAGTTTGTGCATGTTTTAGTCCTTCACTTTCGGCTTTCAGCTTAATCTTTCCCTTTTTTCCATTGTTCTGGAGCACTACAAGGCACTTTCCGTAATATGCTTTGCGCTTGTCATCCTTGAATCGCTCCAGTGATATGGGGCTGCCGTTATCCACTCCTGCGATGACTCCCTTTCCGTCAATGCTGAATTGAACAAGATTTTCAGCATTGGGACACAGATTGCCGTCCTTGTCAAGAATCTCTACTGTCACAAAGCTCAGGTCTGTGCCATTGCTCTTAATAGTGCTGCGGTCAGGGGTCAGACGTATCTGTGCGGGCTCAGCGGCGGTATGAATCTCCTGGCTGGCGGTTTCAACGCCGTCCTTGCGGGCTACAACCTTAACCGTTCCCGGTTCAAAGGTTACGTTCCAGACTACGTGCAAATGTTCTGCGTCTTTGCTGCGAATGCCCTGAGACACACCGTTAATGTATAGTTCAACCTCATCGGCATTGTTATAGTAGCACCACATGTCAATCTCCTGCCCGGGCTCCCAGTTCCAGTGGGGGAACAGGTGCAGCACGGGGGTATCGGTCCACTCTGACTGGTACAGGTAGTAGATATCTTTGGGGAATCCTGCCAGGTCAACTATTCCAAAATAGGAACTGCGTGCGGGCCATCCGTATGGAGTTGGCTCACCTATGTAATCAAATCCGGTCCAAATGTACTGTCCGGCTACAAATGGCTGGCTGTTCAGGAATATCAGGTTCTCCTCATGATGGCTGCCCCACGGGGTGCATACGTTGTCGTATGCCGAGCATGAGAATGTAGGATTGAAGTAGGGACGGTCCCAGCGGGCCGGACGGGTCATCATCTTGTCCGACGGCATCTCATAGAATCCGCGTGTCATCAGGGCCGATACGCTCTCGGTTATGATGAAGGGCTTGCCGGGGAACAGGCGGGGAACCGAAGGTACGTTCTGGTTATGGTAGTTGTAGCCGATTACGTCGATGGCGCCCGAGCGGAACAGGTTGTTGTTAGGGCTGGGTTCGTTGCAGCCTGCGGTTACGGGACGGGTGGCGTCATAATGCTTGATGATATCAACCAGATTTTGGGTTATGAACGTGTTGACGTTATCTATCTCCTCCCTTTTGTAATCGATAATGTATTCATCCCTGTCGGAAAGGGTCTCAAGCAGCAGGTCCGACAATGTATCGGCGCGTGCATCGGACCATTGTTCCTGAACCTCGTTTCCTATGCTCCAAATTACGATTGAGGGGTGGTTGCGGTCACGTTTTATCATATCACTCAGGTCCCTGTTGGCCCATCCTTCAAAGAACCGTGCATAGTCACGCTCGGTCTTGCGGCGATGCCACATGTCAAAGGCTTCGTCCATTACCAGGAATCCCATGCGGTCGCACAGGTCAAGCAGTATGGGTGAGGGTGGGTTGTGTGAGCAGCGTATTCCGTTGCAGCCCATCTCTTTCAGTATCTGCAGCTGGCGCTCTATGGCGCGCTCGTTGGTGGCGGAGCCCAGGCAGCCCTGGTCGTGGTGCAGGCAGACTCCGTTTATGATTACATGTTCACCGTTCAGGTAGAATCCGCTGTCGGCGCGGAACTCTATGGAGCGGATTCCGAACGGGGTGTCATATGTGTCTACCGTTTTTTTGTTTACACTGACACTGGTAACCAATGTGTACATGTACGGATCATCAACGCTCCACAGATGAGGGGTTTCCACCAAAATGCTGTCTTCAAGGTCAAAGATTCCGTTGAATTGCAATTCTTTGCTTGTGCTGCTGCTTGCAACGGTTTTTCCTTTAGAGTCCTTGACTGTTGATGTGACGGTCAATGTCCTTACCATCTTGTTAATGGTTCCGTTGACAATCGATGTGTTAATGCGGACAAGGGCTTTGTTATCTGATAAACTTTCAGTTCTTACATATGTACCCCATTGGTCAACGCGAATATCACCGGTCTTTACCAACCTTACGTCACGGTAAATGCCGCAACCTGAGTACCAGCGGCTGTTGGGCTGGTCGGAGTTGTCGACCTTTACGGCTATCACGTTTTCTCCATCCCAGTTGATGTAATCATTCAGAAAATAGCTGAACGATATATATCCGTAGGGGCGTGTGCCCAGCAGGTGTCCGTTCAGATAGACCGAGCTGTTCATATAGACACCGTCAAACTCAATACTGATACTCTTTCCCCGATCCT
>Ga0265298_10005473_pt1 | contig 15901 bp, 12 predicted proteins | sample AusTroGonzalo_MG_3_FD_193486 | JGI IMG/M metagenome (GOLD analysis project Ga0265298, IMG submission 193486) | Bovine rumen microbial communities from tropical cattle in Woodstock, Queensland, Australia - Gonzalo_01 | ecosystem: Host-associated > Mammals > Digestive system > Stomach > Rumen ... | reverse complement strand
GGCAATACCGATGGTATCATCCTGCGTGTAGACCAGAGCACTGGCGATCAGGGTCTGGCTACACTCAGCGAGACCTATGCTCAGGTATATAAGGATCTCGACGAGGCTATCGCACTGTTCCAGCAGAGCGGCAAGGATCGTGGCATGAACGATGTAGCCAATGTCTACGAGTTCTACAAGCCCAACCTCGATGTAGCCTATGCAGTATATGCTCGTGCCGCACTCACTCGTGAGGACTGGCAGAATGCAGCTAAGTATGCTGCACTGGCCAAGCAGAACCACCCCATCATGAGCAACGAGCAGTATGCCGATGGTATGTTCAATTACAACAAAGAGTGGATCTGGGGTGTTTACGAGGGTCAGGAGCAGACTCTGTACTACTATAGCTTCTATGCTTATCAGGGTTCTAACTCTAGCTCTTCGCAGTGCCGTACCTATCCTACAGCCATCAGCAAGCAGCTCATCGACCAGATTCCAGAGAGCGACGTTCGTCGCGACCTCTATCTCGTGCCTACAGCCGAGGAGCTCGAAGAGTGCAATGCAGCTGGCCGTAGCCAGAAGACCCTCTACAAGCGTGCCTTTGCCGACTATGGCAAGCGTCTGTACTCTACATCGCTGGTTTACGCCTACATGCAGATGAAGCACCGTTGCGAGTTCACTCCTGGTGGTGGTTCGTTCCCACTGTTCCGTTCTGCCGAGATGTACTACACCGAGGCCGAGGCCGACTTCCACCTGGGCAAGATTGCCGAGGCTCAGGAGCTTATCTATCAGGCTAACAAGGAGCGCGACCCTGAGTATCAGAAGAGCACCAAGACTGGCGACGATCTGCTGGCCGAAATCAAGCTCTATCGTCGTTTCGACCTCTGGGGCGAGGGTTACGACTGGTTCGACCACAAGCGCTGGGGCGCCACCATCGAGCGTAAAACATGGGCCGATGGAGGTAGCTTCCTCAAGGCCTACGTAGCCACTATCGGACCTAACGATGGCAACCAGTGGACATGGGTAATCCCTGAGCGAGAGACCCAGTACAACGGCGCCTTCAAGAATGCTAGCACCACATCGGGCGAGGATTAATCCTCACCTGATTGTGTTGCGAAAATGTAAATGACGCACTGACGCACTGGTGCACTGACGCACATTGGCCGGCGGCTGTCATACGGCAGTCTATCGCTCGCTGTGCACCAGTGCACCAGAGCGTCATTCAGTGAATCGCTATCGATTGCGGCAGGACTGTGCGGCAGTAAGTATATATTTAAATTTATATATATTATAATATATATAAATTATATAATAGCTATTAGCGACGCATACACCATGCAGAACACTAAAAGACGCACTGACGCACAGGTGCACTGACGCACTAGCCGATTGAGGTGTGTTCTTGCTTAGGCAAGCGCCGCAAGCGTCGAGCGACGGCAATCTATCGCGTGTGTTACGGATAACTCGATCGTGTGTTACGGCAACGTTATTTTTATCAAAAATAAGTGGAAAAACGCTTGGTTTGCATCACTATTATTAGTACCTTTGCACATGTCAATACGAATGACATGTAGATATAATTTATGGCAAAAATTCTGTATGAAGTAAAGCAAAACAAGGCAGACAAGTCGAAGGCGTTCGGCAAGTGGTTTGGTTACGTGAAGAGTCTTGAAACTCTGAACACGCGCCGACTGGCAAAGCACATCAGTGAGCACGGCTCCGTCTACACCCAGGACGTGGTGTTTGGAGTACTGGAGAAGTTCCGCTCGTGCCTGATCGAGATGCTGCTCGATTCGAAGAAGGTGAAGATCGACGGTCTGGGAACCTTCTACTGCACCATTGAGAACCAGAAGGGCGGCGCCGACCAGAAGGACAAGTTCAGCGTGAGCACCCACCTGAAGGCACTGCACATCCGATTCATGCCAGAGCAGGAGCAGGAGATGAACATCTCTAGTCGCGAGTTCCTTAAGCAGGCTGAGTTTATCAACGTGGAGACTCTGCTGAAGGGTGATGACACCAGTGCATCAAGCGGCACATCGAACAGCGGCTCAGGCAACACTGGCGGCAACACTGGCTCAGGCGGCTCTGGTGTATCGGGCGACAGCGGAAGCGGCGACAATGGCGGCAACAGCGGCGGCTCAGGCGGCATGGTAATAGACTAGTTGATAGTTGAAAGTTGAAAATTGAGAGTTATGAGCAAGAAGGAGACTATCAAGTTTATCGTGCAGGTGATAGCATCGATTGCAACGGCCATCGTAACTGCCCTAGGAGCTACCAGCTGTGTAGGAGCCTAGAAGAAAAGAGAAAACCCCTCGCCAGCAATGGCGGGGGCTTTTTGTTTACAGATAGTGCACCAGTGCGTCAGTGCGTCATTTGGTTTTTACTCGAAAAAACTCAAATAAAATTTGTTTTTTTGCTCGCTTATTCGTACCTTTGTCGCCGATATGGACAAGACAAAGATAAACGAGACGCTGCGCAGGAATGTGGCGCTGCTGTCGAAGCAGACTGAGAAAGAGGTGGGCATGATGCCTGCCACAGTGGCACCGCTGCCATCGGTTGAGATGGTGAAGCGCATAGTGGCGCTGGTCAAGAACATCATCTTCCCTGACTATTTTGAGAAGCGACAGCCTGATGAGGCTATACGCGCGTATCATATAGGTGTGGCGATGGAGGAACTGACTACGCTGCTGACTAAGCAGATAGCACACGGACTGCAGTTTTGCGAGGACTGCGAGACCAACACCACCAAGGCGCAGGTGTACGGCATAGCCGAGGACAAGGCGCTGCAGTTTATAGATGCACTGCCTGAGATAAAGCGACTGCTGTATACCGACATACAGGCGATGTTTGACAACGACCCTGCTGCGCCCAACTTTGGCGAGGTGATATTCTGCTACCCATCGATGAACACGATGACGCACTATCGCATAGCACACAAGCTACACGAGCTGCAGGTGCCAGTGATACCACGCATCATCACAGAACAGGCTCACAGCAAGACGGGTATCGACATACACCCAGGGGCGCAGATAGGCGAGTACTTTGCCATCGACCATGGTACAGGTGTGGTTATCGGCGAGACTACCATCATAGGCAATCACGTGACGCTGTACCAGGGCGTGACGCTGGGTGCCAAGAGTTTCAAGTATGATGAGAACGGAAACATGCTGAACGTGCCACGTCACCCAATAATAGAGGACAACGTGACGGTGTATTCTAACGCGTCGATACTGGGTCGTATCACCATCGGACACGATTCTACCATAGGTGGTAACATCTGGCTTACGCACAGCGTGCCGCCACACTCAAAGATACTACAATCGAAAGCCGTAGACGTAGCCTTCGAAGACGGCGCAGGGATATAAAAAAAGCAGAGATTAATTCTCTGCTTTTTTCTTTCCAAACTCTGGATCTATCTTTAGTAGCGACGAGACTATGTAGGTCATGGCGCAGCAGCCTACTACGATGAGGAAGAAGGCCTGATAGCCAACCGTCTCTTGCAGGGCGCCGGCAAACAGTCCTGGTATCATCATCGACAGGGCCATGAAGGCTGTGCACAGCGCATAGTGGGCCGTCTTGTGCTCGCCCTGACTATAATATATAAGGTATAGCATGTAGGCCGAGAAGCCGAAACCGTAGCCAAACTGCTCGAGGAAGATACAGATGTTGATGACGAGCAGACTGGATGGCAGGGCGTACGACAGATAGACGTAGACCAAGTCGGGGATGGTGATGGCCATAACCATGGGCCAGAGCCAGCGCTTAAGTCCGTCGCGACTGGCTGCGATACCGCCAAGGATGCCGCCCAGCGTGAGGCCGATGACACCCACGGTGCCCTGAACCATACCAAACTCTACATCGCTAAGGCCCAGTCCGCCGTTGCTACCCTTATCTACCAGGAACAGGGCCGAAACCTTGGCCAGCAGTCCCTCAGGCATGCGATAGAACAGCATGAAGCAGATGCCCACCCACACCTGCGGTTTGCGGAAGAAGGTGACCAGCGTCTGCCAGAACTCGTTGACGATATCGGCAGCGGTCTTCTGCACACGATTCTGATCCTCGGCAGGGCGGGGCAGTGCCCAGCTGTGATACAGCCACAGGGCGATGAACAGGCCTGCGATGAGGTAGAATACCAGGCTCCAGGCATAGGCTATGCTGCGCGTGAGCACTTGCAGCACGCCAGCCAGACCAACCAGCAGTCCTGACGAAAAGATGGTGGCTATGCGGTAGAACGTGGAGCGTATGCCCACAAAGTAGGCCTGCTCGTGCTGTTCGAGACCTAGCATATAGAATCCGTCGGCAGCGATGTCGTGGGTGGCGCTAGAGAAGGCCAGCAACCAGAAAAAGGCCAACGAACCCTGAAGCCATAGCGGACCAGGGATGGTGAAGGCCACGCCAGCCAGTGCGGCGGCGATGAGTATCTGCATCATCAGTATCCACCAGCGCTTGGTGCGAAGCATATCTACAAACGGGCTCCACAGGGGCTTGATGACCCATGGCAGATAGAGCCACGAGGTGTAGAGCGTGATGTCGGTGTTTGACAGGCCCAGACGCTTGTAGATGATGACCGAGATGGTCATGACGGCTACATAAGGCACGCCTTCGGCGAAGTAAAGTGTGGGCACCCAAGCCCAGGGGTTTCTATTGTTCATTAAACCTAAAGATTAAACATGGAACATTAATTGTAGAGGCGCTGGATTTCGGCTCCGCGATAGTAGAACAGCAGGATGTCGTCATAAGGATGGCCTTGCTCGCCCATCACTGCGGCACCTATCTGGCACAGGCCTACGCCGTGGCCCCAGCCCTTGCCCTTGAGCACAAACTTGTCGCCAACCTTCTCAACATCGAATGCTGATGAGTATAGGTGGCTCTCGCTCAGGGCGCGACGTATCTCGAGTTCCTTACCAATGGTAAGTGTCTTCTTGGTACCTACAATCTTAAGTTTCCAGATGCGGCCGCTCTTGCCTCGCTCTATGGGGATGAGGTCGGTGATGGTACCAAAATCGTCCTTAAGCTTGCGGTTTACAAGCTCTGAGAGTTCGCTCTGAGTGTAGCTTACCTCCCAGCGATAGAAGTCGGGCGTCTCCTGGTCGAAGTCGTTGAGCACCTGCGATAGGGTGTGCTTGTCGCTGGTGTTGCAATATGGGTCGTGGAACGACACGAGGTAGGGTTTAGGAGTATCTTCCCAGCAGTACTGAAACTCCTCGGTCTCGCCTCCACAGCACTTAGAGAATCGTGCGTCGCATATCTCGTCGCCATACATCAGCACCTGGCCGCGAGTCTGGCTGATAGCCTCCTCAACATGAGTGTTGTTGGCGCGAGTGATGCCCTGATAGCGCTGGCAGTGGTCGTCGGCACATACATCAAAGATGGTGTGATCTTCGCGGTCGTACCAGCGGATAAACTCCTGGTCGCTCTTGGTGAACGAGAAGAAGTTGTCGCCGCCGCTCTCGTGCTGCTTGCGCTTCTCCATCTGTGCCAGCAACCATGAACGCGAAATGACGGCATGGGCCTTGAGAAACTCAAGACTGGACGTAGAGCTCATCTCGCTGGAGATAACGCTGGTGAGGTATTTCTCTACTGGCAACTCGTTGATAGCTACTATCTTATCGGCCTCGACCACGATGCGCAGCGTGCCCTCGAAGGTCTGAGTCTCCTTGCGCTCCCAGTGGAAGTTTACGCCGATGGTGACATCGTTGAGCGAGAACGATGCATCGTCAGTCTGTGGCGTGAACGTGAGGTTGCGATACTGAGTGCCGCGCCACAATATACCGCCATCGCTGAATTCAACCACCTGATCGCCTGTAATCACCTCGCCCTTGGCCATGTAAGGCTTGTTGAGACTGAACGATATGCGCTCGCCGCTTACGATACCTACAGTGACGTTGGGCTCTTTCTTCATTGAACATTGACCATTGACCATTGAACTTTTGGTGGCCTTGAGGCGCTCGATGACCTGCTGGAGGGCATCGGGCGAGAGTGACACCTCGTTGAGTATGCCCAGGGCAATCTCAGGGGTGAGACGCTCAAAGTCTTCCTTGCGTGGAGTAACGATGAATCCAGCCATATCGAGTGCTCCTGGTGATATGATAAACTGCTCGTCGCCCTCCTTGTAATAGCAGTCTGGGCGGTGCTTCTGGCGTGGGAATACTACTGAGTAGTAGTCGGCCTCATGTCGCCAACTTACGATATTGAGCATAGGCTCTGGCTCGCCCTCAGGCACTGGCAGCGCCTCGTACAGGCGGATGAACATCTGCTCGTCGGCATAATCCGACTTGCTGTGTATGAGGAATGCTGGGCAGGGGTACTCCTCGATGAGTGAGATGCTCTCTTCGTCGTTAAGACAGAACACAGGCTTAAGGTCGCGCGAGAGTCGGCCCCACGACATCTGCAGTGGCAGTATGCCCGATGTGCCGCCCTGGAAGTGGGCGTGGTCGGGCGCTGATGCACCACACTTGGGCCCGTTGTAGAACACCATCATCTGTGGATACTCCGTCAGCAGTTTATGTATTTCGCCATACGACTTGCGGATGAGCTGTGGCTCGTGCTTTACTGAAGGTATGGTGAAGTGGATGGGCAGTATGGGGAATGGATTGACCAGCAGGTCGTACTGTCCGTCGATGCTCTTCTTGACCTGCTCCTTGGGGCGATTCTGCTCGCACAGGAAACAAGGGCGCTCGGCCAGTGTCTGCTTGTCGATCTTGGCGCCAGTAGACACGATGCGGGCAGGGTTCCACTGCACCTTCATGGTAGATGTGCCAACGGATAGCTCGCGTGTCTTCACATTGCGCAGGTCCTGATAGCGGCGACGTGCATCGTCCCACTTCTCGAGCTGGCGGTTGAAGAATCGCATCAGCGGCGAGTCATTCAGCAGTTCCTGCTTGCCCTTAAGCATCTGCTGACGGGCCAGAATCTCGAGCGAGCGCAGCTGGTCCTTATACAGGTTGTTGGCATTTACCTTATCTATCGACAGGGCTGCATCGCTGTTTCCGCCCCAGCGGCGACAGAGATAGAGCTCTGTGAATATGCGGCCTATGCGGTAGTGGCGCGAAAAAATCAGGCCCAGTGCATAGTCCTCGCCATACGAGGTGTTTGGGAATCCCACCTGGCGCAGCAGTGGTGTGAAGAATGCGCGTGGAGCACCCAGACCATTTATGCGCAGGGCATTGTTAGGTCCGTTTTCATCGGTCCATTCAGCGTGGTCGATTAGTCCTGGTGGCAGGGTGTTAAGATCGAAGTCGCACATGCGATACGAACCTATCACCATAGCAGCATTCTGCTTGTAGAATGCATCTACTATCTGCTGCAGGGTCTTGGGCGACGAATACAGGTCGTCGCTATCCAGCTGTACGGCAAATCGTCCACAACGGTCGTCGTTGATAGCCTCGTTCCAGCATCCGCCTATGCCCAGGTCGCGGCGCTCTGGGATGATGTGGACAAGTCGCTCGTCGTGGAATCCTTTGAGGAGTTCTGTGGTGCCATCGGTTGAGTGATTGTCGACCACGATGACATTGAACTTGAACTTACACTTCTGGTTGAGTGCGCTGTTTACGGCATCGCAGATGGTCTTTTCACGATTGAACACAGGGATGACCACTGATGCCTCAACATCGAACTCCTGCTCATTGAAGTCGGGCGTGCGATAGTACGACGGGTCTATCTTTGCGCCTATGGCAGCCAAGTGGGCTGTGGCGGCACGCTCCATCTCTATCTGCACCTCGCGGTTGCGTGGGTTTACGTAGTCGAACTGCTTTTCGCCAGAGGCACGAGTGTCGGTCTCCTGCTCAGTATATAGCTTCTCATTGATGTGGAAGATGCGGCCCTCGCGGCTCAGGAACAGGCGGAGTGCATACACGCCAGCATACTTGTAATCAGTGCTCTGCTGGGCAAAGGTGCGCAGCAGCGAGGTCTTGACCAGGATGAGCGATCCCAGGTCGAAATCGTCGCGCACGCTACCTATCTGATAGTCGATGACAGGGTGGGGCTGAAGCTTACCGTCGATAAGGTCGTAATGATCGGCATAAATCATCGCTGCATCCGAATCGGTGGCGATGCGCAGCATGCGGTCGAGCGCTCCACGGCCCATCTGTATCTGGCGCGGGCGTATCTGCAGCAGTGCATATTCGGCCTTGGCCTCGGCGGCCACAGCCATCAGCGTCTGACTACTTGTAAGGTCTGAAACTACTATCTGTTGGCAGTCGCTAAGTGCATCGTCGCCCTCGTCGAGAGGAGTATTTACCAGCAGACAGATATGTTGAATAGTCTTGCTACCCTTGATTTGCGCCACTACATCGCGCGCATTTTCGAGGTCATTGCAAGGCAAAAAACAGTCTATTTTTTCTCTCATTCTGTGAAATAATTGTTTTATTGCAGGCAAAAGTAGCAATATTTTCCGAGAAAACCATATTATTCAAGAAATTTTTCTACCTTTGCAGGCAAAAAGTAAAGATGAGCGACGAAAAGAAGGTGTTATTAGGCATGCAACCTGCAGAATTGCAGCAAGTGGTGCAAGAGCTGGGCATGCCAAAGTTTACCGCCGCGCAGATAGCAAAGTGGCTGTATCAGCAGCATGCAGGTAGCATCGATGAGATGACAAACATATCGAAGGCTAACCGCGAGAAACTGGCTGCTGATTATCAGGTGGGCTGTATGGCTCCCCTGGATTGTCAGCGCTCTGTAGACGGTACCATCAAATACCTGTTCCCTGTGGCTAGCGGACACTTTGTTGAGACGGTCTACATACCTGATGGCGACCGTGCCACTCTGTGTGTATCGTGCCAGGTGGGATGCAAGATGAACTGCCTGTTCTGTCAGACTGGGAAGCAGGGCTACGAGGGTAGTCTGACTGCTGCCGACATACTGAACCAGATATACTCGCTGCCTGAGCGCGACACGCTTACCAACATAGTGTTTATGGGACAGGGTGAGCCTATGGACAACCTGGATGCAGTGCTACGTGCTACTGAGGTGCTAACTGCCGAGTGGGGATACGCATGGAGTCCGCGCCGCATCACTGTATCGAGTGTGGGCGTGAAGAACAAACTGAAGCGTTTTCTCGACGAGAGTGAGTGCCATGTGGCTATATCGATGCACTCACCACTGCCAGAACAGCGCAAGATGCTGATGCCAGCCGAGAAACAGATGTCGATAGTAGAGGTGGTAGAACTGCTGAAACAGTACGACTTCAGTCATCAGCGCCGCTGCTCGTTTGAGTACATCTGTTTTGCAGGACTTAACGATACCACCATGCACGCACGCGAGATAGTGAAACTGCTCAAGGGGCTGGAGTGCAGGGTTAACCTGATAAGATTCCACGAGATACCCAATGTGGATCTGCCTGGGGCCGACGAGAAGCGCATGGAGTCGATGCGCGACTATCTCACCGCCCACGGCGTGTTTACCACCATTAGGGCTAGCCGCGGCCAAGACATCTTTGCAGCCTGCGGTCTGCTATCTACCGCAATGAAACAGTCGAATAGTCAATCGTAAAAATACTTAGATATATCTATGGATAAGAAAGTTCGCGTGGCAATCACGCATGGCGACACCAACGGCATAGGATATGAGGTAATACTTCGTGCATTCGAAGACCCCATGATGCTGGATATGTGTACACCTATTATATATGGCTCGCCAAAGACAGCTACATTCCATCGCAAGTCGATGGGGATAGAAACCCAGTTTACAATCATTAAAGACGCTGAGGAGGCTCGCGACGGCAGAGTAAACCTGTTGGCCGCAGTAGACGAGGAGGTGCCTGTAGAGCTGGGTAAGCCCACTGAGCAGAGCGACCGTGCTGCCAAGGCAGCTGTGGCGCGTGCTAAGGAGGATATGGTGAAACATCTTTATGATGTGCTGGTGCTGGGTCCTGTGGTGCCTAACACCAATCCTAATCGTGAGGACAAATCGCTGACCATCATGCTTAGCGACCGTGTGCGCATAGGACTGCTTACAACTCACCTGCCCCTCAAGGAGGTGGCTCAGGCTATCAGCGTAGAGAAAATAGTTGACAAGGCTAAGACATTCTTTAACAGTCTGAAGCGCGATTTCCGTGTGAACAATCCTCGTATCGCCGTGCTGTCGCTCAATCCACAGCCAGGTGCTGAGGAGGAGAAAATTATCGCCCCTGCAGTAGAGGAACTGGAGAAACAGAATATTCAGGCTTTCGGCCCATATTATGCCGAGGATTTCTTTGCTGGCAATATGAACGAGGAGTTTGATGGTGTGCTGGCTATGTACGACGATCAGGGCATGCTGCCATTCAATGCGCTGGCACCTGAATTCGGCGTAAAACTTAAGGCTGGTATCACTGCCATCTGCACCACCACCGACCATGGACCATCGTTCGAAATAGCTGGTCAGGGTATAGCCGACCCAACATCGCTGCGACAGGCCATATACACTGCTGTGGATATGTATCGCCATCGCATAGAGTACGACGAGCCTCTGGCTAATCCTCTGCCAAAGCTGTATCACGAGAAGCGCGAGGATGGCGACAAGGCACGCTTTGCCATGCCCAGAGCTAAGGATATATTCAAGTAATCGCCAACACTACTGATGAACAAAAAATATCAGAACGGATTCTTTCTGTTTGGACTGGTGGTGCTGATAATTATGGCATCGCAACTAGACTTCCGCCAGGCATGGCAGGGCATACAGCACGCAGGCTATTGGTTTGTGGCTGTAATACTGCTGTGGGCATTCCTGTATATGATAAATACCACATCGTGGTATCTCATCATCGATACCATCGGCAACGAAGATGGAGTGTGCCGTAAGTGTAAGGTGGGATTCTGGTGGCTGTACAAGATAACTATATCCGCATTTTCGCTGAACTACGCCACACCTGGCGGACTGATGGGGGGCGAGCCGTATCGCATCATGTCGCTGTCGCCTAAAATCGGCACCCAGCGTGCATCGTCGTCGGTGATACTGTATGTGATGACCCACATCTACAGCCACTTCTGGTTCTGGCTGCTCAGCGTACCTCTTTATATTATTACGCAGAAGATGACTCCGCTTACCTACGTGCTACTGCCTATTATCGCTGGTATAGCATTGTTGGCCATCTGGTTCTTTCTGCGTGGATATAAGCGAGGCATAGCCATGACGGGCATGAAGATACTGAGCCACTTCCCTATGGTGAAGAAGTGGGCACAGCCGTTTATCGAGCGCAATCGTGAGAAACTGGCCGAGGTAGACCAGCAGATAGCAGCACTGCACAATCAGAATCCACGCACGTTTAAGGCTGCTGTGATACTGGAGTTGCTGTGCCGTTTGGCCTCTACATTCGAGATATACTTTATACTGCTTGTGATAATGCCTGAGGTAACCATCCCTCAGTGTATACTGATATACGCATTTACTACACTGTTTGCCAACATGCTGTTCTTTATGCCGCTACAGTTGGGTGGTCGCGAGGGTGGATTCCTGATGAGTACAGAGGGACTGAGTATGACAGCGAATGCAGGTATTTTTGTGGCGCTGTTAGTACGTCTGCGCGAACTGATTTGGACTGCAATAGGCCTACTTTTAATCAAGTTGGACAAGAAAGTTAAGTAAATTCCGTTAAATTTGTGTCAAAATTGCAGATGTTTCAGAAAAAATATGTAATTTTGTCAGCTCAATGAAGACAACTGAACTTCAAAACATCAAACAGCGGTACAACATCGTAGGCAATTGCGATGCATTGAACCACGTACTCGACGTAGCCCTGCAGGTTGCGCCGACTGACCTCAGTGTACTCATCGTAGGTGAGAGTGGAGTGGGTAAGGAGATTATCCCACGTGTGATCCACGACAACTCACCACGACGCCGCGAAAAGTACTTCGCTATCAACTGCGGTTCTATCCCTGAAGGTACTATCGACTCTGAGTTGTTTGGACATGTAAAGGGTTCGTATACAGGAGCCATCAACGATTCGCCAGGATACTTTGGCGTGGCCAACAAGGGTACGCTGTTTCTCGACGAGGTGGGCGAACTGCCACTGGCCACCCAGGCGCGATTGCTGCGTGTGCTTGAGACTGGTGAGTATATCCCTGTGGGTGGCACTGCGATTCGCAAGACCGATGTACGAATAGTAGCCGCTACAAACGTGAATATACGTCAGGCTATCAGCGAGGGCCGATTCCGTGAGGATCTGTACTATCGACTGAACTCTATACCCATCCAGATGCCACCTCTGCGCGAGCGCGGCGAGGATATAGTATTGCTGTTCCGCCTGTTTGCGCTTCAGATGGCCGAGAAATACAAGATGGATCGCGTGGTGCTGGACGAAGGCGCCAAGCAGCTATTGCTGCACTACAAGTGGCCTGGCAACGTGCGACAGCTTAAGAACATCACAGAGCAGATAAGTGTGCTCTCTCCAGAGCGCACCATCACAGCCGAGGTGCTTAGCCAGTTTATTCCTCAGGATCACGAAACCACACAGCTGGCTCCCATCCATCGCGAGGGTAGTGGCGATCACAGCTTTGAGAACGAGCGTGAGATTCTATATAAGATACTGTTCGAACTTCGTGGCAATGTGAACGACATGCGCCGCGAGGTGAGTGCACTCAAGAAGCAGTTGGACGATGTGCAGAGCACCAAGCCTACTACCGTAGAGCCCCTGCCTGCACCTACCACATACCCAACACCCATCACCCAACATCCAGCACCCGTCGCATCTGTCGAAGATGCTATCGCCGAGGAATACATAGAGCCTGCGCAGGAACTCGAGAGTCTGAACCTGAACGACATGGGCAAGCAGATGCTGGAGAAGGCACTTGAGCGTAATCATGGCAACCGCAAGAAAGCTGCTCAGGAGTTGGGCATTAGTGACAGAACCCTTTATCGCAGATTGAAACAATATGGCTTGGATCAGTAAATATATGCGTTTCGTGCTGGTAGTGGTTGTAATGGCCACCCTCAGTGGATGTAAGGTAAGCTATTCATTCAATGGCGCCAGCATCAACTATGACGAGACCAAAACCATACAGATAGCTGAATTCCCCATCCGTAGTAGCTATGTGTGGGGCCCAATGGGACCATTGTTCAACAATCAGCTTAAGGACCAGTTTGCCAATCATACCAAACTGGAGCAGGTGAAGCGTAATGGCGACTTGAAACTTGAAGGTGAAATAGTACGCTACGAACAGCGCAACAAGGCTGTAAGTGCCGAGGGATATTCGGCTATGACTGAGCTCACGATGACGGTAAACGTTAGATTCACAAATAATAAGAGACACGAACAAGATTTTGAGCAGCAGTTCTCTGCATCACAGAGTTACGAGACTACCCAGTCGCTTAACAGCGTTCAGGAAGAACTTGTGACACAGATGGTGAAGGATCTCTGCGATCAGATATTCAACAAGGCCGTAGCCAACTGGTAGACCATCTATGGATAGAATAACGGAACTGATACAGCATCCTGAAAGGATGGATCGCGACACGCTATACGAGTTGCGTTCTTTGTTGGCTCTATATCCTTACTTCCAGACGGCCCGACTGCTGATGCTGCAGAATCTGTATCTGCTGCACGATGCAACATTCGACGAGGAACTGCGCCGTGCTTCGGCATATATCACCGATCGCCGAGTGCTGTTCAACATGATCGAAGGCAAACATTACGAGTATCGCCCAATGGCCAAGGTGGTTAAACCTGCGCCCCAAACAGAGTCGGCATCTGATCGTACCACTGCACTTATCGACAATTTTCTTGATCAGATACCAGAAGATTCAAAGCCAGATGCGCAGAAAACCAAGCGCAAACCTACTCCAGCCGATGCTGCTGTAGACTATGTTTCGTATCTGCTTGAGGTGGAACCTGATGGTGGTCAGGAGATGCCTGGCGAGATGCCAAAAATGTTTGGTCAAGACCTAATAGATTCGTTCATAAATGATGACAAAGGTAAGTTCCAGTTGAACGATGCTCCAGAGTATCGTCCAGAGCCACTTCCTGAGCCTGAAAATAACGAAAATGAGGTTGGAAATGAGTTTTTTACGGAAACTTTGGCACGAATTTATATAAAACAAGGCAGATATTCGAAAGCATTAGAAATTATTAGGCGATTAAGTTTGGAAAATCCGAAAAAAAATGCTTACTTTGCAGATCAGATACGTTTCTTAGAGAAATTGATAGTAAATAGTAATAAAAAAAATAAGTAAAAAAATGTACACATTATTTGTAATTCTCATTGTGGTTGCAGCACTGCTTATGATTGGCATTGTGCTCATCCAGGAGTCAAAGGGAGGCGGTCTGGCTTCTCAGTTCTCAGGTTATAACCAGATTGGCGGTGTCCGCAAGACTACCGACTTCATCGAGAAGGCCACTTGGTTCCTTGCTGGTTTCATGGTATTGGTTAGCGTATGCTGCGCTTATGTAGCTCCACAGGCTGGTAACGAGAGCTCTGTAATGGAGAACTACCAGGCTCCTGCCACCAATCCTAACAATCTGCCTGGCTTCGGTGCTAGTCAGCAGAAGGATGCTGCTGCTCCTGCCGCAGCTCCTGCAACAGAGGCTCCTGCAGCACCTGCAGAGAAGGAGTAATACACGCTTCTACCCTGAAAGGAAATAATAATTCCCCGTCCCTTTATCCTTGGGGCGGGGATTGTTATATATAAGTAATGTAAATGCTACGTGATGGAAAGAAATAAGGAGATATACAAGGTTACGATGGTGGGAGGAGCAGTAAACGTGATACTGCTGCTCTTTAAGTTTGTGGCCGGTATAGTGGGGCATAGTGCCGCTATGGTGGCCGATGCTGTGCACTCGCTGTCTGACTTTGTTACTGACATCATCGTGCTGGTGTTTGTATACATCAGCGGCAAACCCAAGGATAAGTCGCACGACTATGGTCACGGCAAGTACGAAACGCTGGCTATGACAATGATCGGAGTAGCTCTGCTGATAGTTGCAGTAGGTATCGTATATAGTGGACTGACCAAGATTATTGTTTGGGCACAGGGCGAGGAACTTGAGGCTCCTGGACTGTTGGCTCTGTGGGCTGCATTGCTGTCGATAGTACTTAAGGAGGCTGTATATCATTACTCGATGATTAAGGCCCGCAAGCTTAATTCTCAGGCGGTAGAGGCCAATGCATGGCATCATCGTAGCGATGCGCTGTCGTCGATAGGTACTGCCATCGGCATAGGCGGAGCAATATTCCTTGGACAACGATGGACCGTGCTTGACCCTGTGGCATCAATCATCGTAGGTATGTTTATCATAAAGGTTTCTGTAGATCTGCTGCGAAATGGTATTGGCGACTTGATGGAGCAGTCGCTGCCTGATGCGGTAGAAGATGAGATTCTGCAACTGGCTGCATCAGTACCAGGGGTAGACGAACCGCATGATCTACGTACACGAAGAATAGGCAATCACTATGCTATCGAGTTGCATATACTGATGGATGGCAATATACCTCTACGAGAGGCGCATGATAAGGCTGACGAAGTGGAGAAGGTGCTACGACAGCACTACGGTCCTGAAACCCATATCGCAGTACACGTAGAACCAAAATAATAAATCCCCGCCAATTGGCGAGGATTTATTGTTTATTACTTGATGTTGAGAACTATAATCGACTTAGCTGGTATCTTAACCGAAAGGACATTCTTCTTAAGTTTTGCGTCCTTGTACTCCTTAGGAGCAACTACGTTAGGATTCTTAAAGTCGTTGAAGTCGGCAACATTCTTAGATGTAAGAATGCGACCACTTACAGTCTTGGCATTATATCCCTCGAGGTTGAAGTCAACTGTCTGAGCCTTATCCAAACTTACGTTGGTAAGGGCCAGAACGATACCACCGTCGGTAGTCTTTGCTGCAGATGCAGAGAGCAGTGGGCAAGGACGTGTGGTGTTATCAGCAGTCTTCTGCTTCTCCTTGAAGTACTCTGTGCTGCACTGGATGGTCTCGCTCTCAAGGTCTACTGGCAGATAGGTA
>Ga0265298_10005472_pt1 | contig 15901 bp, 12 predicted proteins | sample AusTroGonzalo_MG_3_FD_193486 | JGI IMG/M metagenome (GOLD analysis project Ga0265298, IMG submission 193486) | Bovine rumen microbial communities from tropical cattle in Woodstock, Queensland, Australia - Gonzalo_01 | ecosystem: Host-associated > Mammals > Digestive system > Stomach > Rumen ... | reverse complement strand
CTCCTTCATCAATGGGAACGGAGACATAGAGAAATGGGAGATCTCCGAGATTCCCCAGAAGTATAAGGAATATATCGAGTCCCTTATCGCCTACGATAAGCGGGCCGATATGGTTCTCCTTTCCGCCAAGGGTATAGACCCCTCCATCTCCAACATCACCTCCGACGGCACCATCTCCAAGTCTGGCGCCGATGCCTACTACAACTACATTATTTACCTCACGCAGCAGTCCATCCCTGAGGACGTGGTATGTGCAGATCTGAACCGCGCCATCGCCATCAACTTCCCCGAGAAGTACACGGCCGGTATCCGCATCGGCTTCCATCGGCCCACTGTCCAGCGCCAGGAAAATGTATCCCCGTCCAACCGGATGTCCAACCAACCCACCGCCTAAGACATGAAACCCACCGACCTTTTCGACGGCCTGGACGATTTCCAGGACTATACTTCAGGATTCACACCAGACACCACCTACGAGCAGCTGGGCCCGTCCATTACCACCGTGGTAAACGTCACCATCCTGCCCATTATCACAGCTGGCGTATACATCGCCCTTGCATCGGCCCAGGAGCCCACACACGGTTCCGGCAGCGGCAGCGGTTCTGGTTCCGGCTCCGGTAGCGGATCCGGCGATTCCGACATCCTCCTGGAAGGGAAAGAGCTGCTGAAGACCGCCGTGGCGGCCGGAGCGATGCTCCAGTACCAGATCTTCTCTTCCGTGAAGAAGAACGGCTCCGATGCCTCCCTGTACAAATACCAGCACGAGGAACTGAAGGACCATTACCGTGAAGCCCTCTGGGGAGCCATGGATCAGCTGCTGAACTTCCTGGACACTAACCCCGAAATCGGAGGCTACGACAAGAGCCACGAATATAAGGAGCGACAGAACCTGCCTGTGAAGAATGCAGCTGAGTTCGACCACTATTACGCCATCGGCGCCAGCTCATATTTCTACCATAAGGTGCTCTTCCTTATCCGGCAGATCTGGCGGGATATCCTCCCGTCCTTACCCCCTTCTCCTGACGAGAAGATGCAAGCCCTGGCCGAAGAGGCCCTTTGTTACAAGGTCATGGCATCGGCCGTCATGCAGTTCGACGTCACGGAGCTTCCGCGTGCCATCCGCTGGGATTACAACCATGAATACACGAAGGGCTCCAATCCACAAACCCGCGACCGCCTCTATTCCCAGCTTGTCTCTCGGTACCAATCCAATATCTCCGCTATCGATATCATGAAATCATCCGCCTCCGGGAGTAAGGAGATCCAAATGAGCGATAACGAGGAAAACAGGAAGTACTACTCCGTATTATGAACAAGGTAAGGCTAAACGGAATCTCATACCTGCTTCCGGCCCGGTGGAGTGACATCACGGACCGGAGGCAGTTTGTGGCCATCTGCAGGGCTCTGTATGAGTTCGAGAGCGGCCGCCGCTCCTTCGATGAGTTCCGCCTGGATATCACCCTTGCCGTTCTGAACCTTAACCCGACCAGAACGCGCCCCACCGATACCCTGTACGAGAACCTTTTCAGGATATCGGAGCTGCTGGATTTCCCGTATAAGATTACAGAAAATCCGGATGGATCCAGGACCGCATCCATCAATATCCGCCTGGAGCAGAACCTTCTCCAGGAAGTAGGCGGAATCACCGGCTACCGGTACCGGACCGACGAAGCCGGAGTGGTGGATACGGATCTAACGGCAGCGCAGTACGTGGAGATGCTCTCCATCCTGCCCCTCTATAGCCGCTATATCCGCGAAGGGAAGGATATCATTCCGATCCTGAATAACGCCATAGATATCCTGTACCCTGGAGCGGCCGACGTCTCCGATGACGAGAAGCTGGCCATCTTCTACAACTACCGCGGAATCATGGCCACCATATCGGCAGACCCCGACTACGAGATTATCTTCCATACCGAGCCCGGAACATCCGAGCCTTCTCCGGTTGGTCCTCAGGCGTCCATCTTCGCTCTCTCCAAGGCTGGATACGGCGATATCGAGAAGATCCGCGCCCTGGATGTCTATACCTACCTAGCCGCGCTGGTCCAGCAGACCATAGATAGCATCCGGGCCCTAGCCTCTTCCGGAATGAAAGCCGGTGAGATTGCTTCCAAGCTACGCCTATCGGCCGAACTGGTAGCCCCTTACGTAACACAATAAACCCGCAGATATGTTCATTAAAGACATCTTCAAATACTTCGCCGCCTTCGTTCCCATTCCGGCGCTCAAACGCAGCTTCCAGCTCTCCAGCGGTGCCGAATACAAGGCCTTCAAGGAGGAAGTACTAGCCGATGAGTCAGACCATCGGCTGCTGGGCATCACGGACTTCATCTTCGGGATAGATGCCGAACAGATCCGCCAGCGCATTACCGACGTCAAGGGTCCTTACCTTTTCATCGAATACACCCGCATCACATCCACTGTGGTCCGGGAGGTAGACCGGAAAGAGGACCGCTTTCACATAGGCCTGTCCGTGGCTGTACCGCAGCCGGACAACTATGACCTGGTAGCAAGCGCCCTGGATCAAGACAAGACACTCGCCCTCATCAGCGCCATCCGGCGCAAAATGAGGGATGACGATGACCCCCAGCGTGGCATACAGTGGATGGACTTTCCCGCCACGCTGTCGGTCTGGTCATCGAAAGAGCTGGCCAACAGCCACGGCTGGTCAATGGAATTTGACATACTGGCCATAGACATAGATGGAAGGGAGTAAACCCCTGTTCATTGAATAGTTTTAGTGTTTTCCAGGGGCCGCCGCCAGGCGCCCCCTGGTTTTATCCAAAAAGAGATGTTCACCGATACCCTACAACACCAGATCGGCCAGGTCTATAATATCCAGACCACCGCCCTTCTAGCCAAGCAGAGCGCTATCGCCGCCGGTTCTTTCTACCAGCGGACAGGGCGCCTCGCCGCATCCCTCCAGGGATCCGCTACTATCGCCGGGATGGCAGCCACGCTGCAGTACCCGAAGTACATCCGCTTCCTGGATATGAAACGGAGCAGAAATGGCTCCATTAAGGTCCACGCACCCATCTATAGCCGCCCCATCTACGGATACCTGGTAGGAGGCGTGCGCCGGTACCTGAACATGGCCGTTCCGAAGGCCATGGTTCGCGCCATCGATGGCACTATCACGTCCATCAAATAGCCGAAAACCTGTCCTTTTTTCCTATACACGCACGGCGTATATTCGCTTCCAGAGTAAAAAATACCACTAGACCATGGCTAAACTCGAAAACGAAATAGTAAAATTCATCGCTGAGGTGGAGATGGACCCCCAGAAGGTAACCCAGTACCAGCTAAACCTCACCGAACTGGAGAAGCATAACGAATCCCTCCGGAAAGCCATCTCCGACACCACCAAGAAGATGGATGAACTCCGCGCCGAAGGCAAGGAAGGCACCGAGGAATTCAAACGCTACGAGATCGCTCTGCAGGCCGACATCAAAGCCCTGAGGGAAAGCACTAAGCAGGCCGATAAGTATTCCGCCGCCCTGGGCATCAATAGCATGAGCCTCCAGCAGCTGCAGAAGCACGCGAAAACCGTCCGGAGCGCCATGAACGCCATGCACAAGGAGGCAAACCCCGAGCTCTGGGCTAAGTACGAGAAGGAGCTGCAGGCCGTAAACAGGCGAATGGACGAGATCCGTGGCGGCTCCGCCAGGACCAGTAAGGCCCTCTCCGGGATGTTCTCCCAGGTAATCCCCACCTTTGTCGGAGTGCGCCTCGGGATGAAGGGCATCCACGCTGCCCAGAAACTCATAGAGAAAGGCTTCGAGACCTGGACCAAGGCCACACAGAAGGTAGGAGATGCTATCACTATCGAAATGGCGGGTATAGAATCCGTCTTCGACCATTTCTTCCGCAGCCTATCCAAGGGGAGAGACGAGATCACCCTCACCTACCGGGAGGTATACAAGCTGGCCAAAGAGGCCGCCGCCCTGAGGGATGAGATCTTCGAGCTCCAGAACTCCTATAATATCACCGCCGCTGCAGCTGTGGAACAGATGAATGAGTACGAGGCCACCATGAGGGATGCTTCCAAGCCCATCGAGGAACGGAAGACCGCCCTCAAGAACTTACAGGAGCTGGAGCAGGGCCTGGCCAAAGACCGGCTCTTAATCGCCCAGCAGCAGGAAGACGCGGCCTATAAGGTATTCAAAACAGAAACAGCCCTGGAGAAAGACGAGGCGGAGTACTTTGTCGGCGAATACCTGGAGGCAAAGAAGAAGGGCATCGTAGAGTCCGCAAAGGCCTTCGGACAGGCGCAGAACGACCTAGAGTCCCTCCGCGCAAAGTGGAACTCCGGAACCTACCGTACCGCCGAAGAAACAGCCGAATGGCGCAAGCAGCAGCAGCAGTTGGAAGAGACCATCGCCAATACCTCCGAAGAGGTGGTGAAGTTCTACAACCTGTCCAAGCAGTACAACCTGGGCGAGGATAACGCCACCCTGGAGTACGCCAATGCTTACGCCGCCCGCATCCAGGCCGAGGCCGCCGCCCAGGAGTCCGCCTTCGAGGCTAAGTACGCCCGACTGAACGGCACCCTGGAGAAATCGTATGAAGCCGAGCAGAAGCAGAAGATGGAGAAGTCCTACCAGGACCGCATCAATGCAGCAGAGACCGCCTATAAGAAGGAGATGCTCGCTCTGAAGCAGGCTCTGGCAAATCAGAGTATCACCGAGAGCGAATTCCAGGTCCGGAGCATCGCCGCAGAGCGTGTGTACCTGAACCATAAGCTGGCCATTAACAAAGCCTACGGGAAAGATATCACGGATATCCAGACCAGGATAGCCGAACAGGAGATATCCGCTCAAAAGCAGCTACAGGCCGCCATCCAGAAGAGCGATGACGCCTTCCGGAGAGAGATGGAGGTCCATGCTAAGGCTCTGGATAAGGAGATAGACGCCTTCGTAGAAGCCCTCATCAAAGAGGTCGCGGCCGACATGGAGGGAATGGACGACCCCATCAAACGTCTCTCAGAGCTAGCAGATGACGAGCTGAAGACCGAGAAGGCCTCACGCAGCGGGAAGCGTCAGGCGGCCACCTTTAACTACGACGAAGAGATGGCCATCCTCGCAGAGAAGCACGAACTCATGCTCATCTCCGAAGAGGAATTCCTGGCCCGCAAGAAAGAACTCCACCAGCAGCTGAGCAGAGAGCTCGCGCAGATAGACCTCGAAGCCTACGAAAATGCAGCCCAGACGGCCACCACGCTCCTGAACCAGCTGGCCACCCTGTCTTCTTCCATGCAGGAGGCGGAGTTCGCCCAGGTGGAAGCCTGGAAGGAGAAGGAACTGGCCCTGGTGGGCGATAACGCCGACGAACAGGCGCGCATCGAGGAAGAGGCAGAGGCTAAGAAGCTGGAGATCCAGAAGAAATACGCCGACGTGGATATGGCGATTAACATCGCTAAGACCATAGCCGACGGCGCCGTGGCTGCCATTAAGGCCTTCGCCGACCTGGGCCCCATCGCCGGTGGCGTCATGGCGGCTGTAATAGCTGCTACAACCATCGCCCAGGTGGCCACCATCGTAGCCCAGAGAAACGCCATCCAGAACGCAGCTCCTGGATCTGCAGGGGCTGCCGCTCAGGGGAACGCCGTGGGCTTCTCAGAAGGCGGCTATACCGGCTCAGGCGGGCGCCACGACGTGGCCGGAGTAGTACACCGTGGAGAGTATGTAGTAGCCGCACCGGAGCTCAGAGACCCGTCCGTAGCCAGAGACGTAGCCGCCATCGAGCAGAAGCGCCGCGCCCGCCTGGGTGGCCGTCGTGCAAGCTCTCCCGGCTTCGCAGACGGTGGCTATACCGGAGACGCATCGGATATCGCCGACGATGCCGCGCAGTCCATGGACGCGAAACTGGAAGACATCCTCATGGTGCTCCTGGATATCTACGAGACTCCTATCCCGGCCTATATGCTCCTGTCGGAATACGAGGCCGCGAAGATAAAGAAGGAGCGCGCAAAGAAATATACTTCACTTAGGAGGAAAAACGGATGAGACTGACTATCGACAAAGGGGAACTCGCTCTTCCCGAAGACTTCAAGCTGGAGATAACTGCCAACCACCCCTTCTTCTCTGACGAGGGCACCGCATCGGCCCCCGTCACACTACCTCCGTCCCCGGAGAACCGGCAGCTACTGGAGTACCCGGAGAACCCCAACCGCGCCCGCAAGTTCACCCGCATCTACCCCGGCACCGTAGGCCACGCCACCTTCGCCCGCAGATGCCAGCTTGTTATCTCAGGAGGATCCAGGGATAACGGGATATCGGCCGTGGTGGCCCTGCAGGAGTCCGACATGTACGCATCCATCCAGGATCTGCGGCTCCAGGATCTCTTCAAGGAGTACCGGCCCAGCGTCCATGATACGCCCTGGACACTCTACCACCGTAGGCGCCTGAGTCAGAATGACCCTCTTACCTTCTTTCCCGTAGCGTGCGACCAGAAGACGGACGACGGAGTTACTACCGTCACTCTCCTGAACCAGCCCTCCAACGACGGGAAGATGGTCTACTATTTTAGCACCGTCAAGATAGGAGACGCCACCAGGCACAACCTTACCGGCTATCGGCTCACGCCCTTCATGTACCTGGATTCCCTCATCGACATGGCCTTCGGTTATTGTGGGTACAACATTACCGAAAACGTATTCTCCACGGATCCGGAGCTCAGAAAGATAGTGGTACTGAACCGCTGTGCGGACGCTCTGATGAATCCGGAATACGCCTTCAATCCTTCCCCAGGCTCCCGTCAGTCTTCCTGGGTGGTCCATGGTAACGCCATCGTTCCGAACATCTCCATGGGAGAGCTGATCACATGGCTGCATGACAAATTCGGAGCATTTGTTACGGTCATGGATAAGACCGTTTCCATCCGCCTCTTCCGCGACGTGGTGAACTCCAACTACGACCTGGATCTGTCCGAGTTCCTCCTGGACCGGCCGGACCTTACCTATCCGGAGCCCCGTACCATCCACTACGAGCAGGAGACGGATATCGACAGCGCGGACCCTCCGGCAGAATCCATGGAGCAGCTGCGCGCAGCTTACCCGACCGGTACCAACGTGAACTCCCTGGAGGATATCTCCGGAGAGGGCCTCTTCCGCGTCCTTTCGCTGGGTAAGTACTACTATAAGGACGATTCCATAGAATCCACCCCGGAGCACCCAAATCCTAAAATGATAGGATCTGAGGCTATCCCGTTCTCCAGGAAGCAGGAGGATATGGATGAAGAGGAAATCGCACCGAGCGACAGCTTCGTCCCCATGATCTATTCCTCCGTTCTCCACCAGTATGTTCCCTACGTGGGAGATAGCGTACACGAGAACCTGGAAATCGAAGGAAAGGAGAAGACGGCGGACCTGCCTATCATGATCTGCTACGCCCAGAGCTTCGAGGATGACGAGGTAATCTACTACGTAGGCAATACCACCGGCTATGCTTACGGAACCGCCCAGAGCGGAGAGACCATGCCTGCTCCGCTAACCCCGGAAGGAATGGTTCCAAAGTATTTCTCGGAGTGGTGGACCATCCTCGCAGACGGAGCCCCGGAGTTCGCCTGTTCCCTCAAGATTCCCCTTATCACCTTGGGGAAGATGGACCTACATACGCCGAAGCTCCTGAAGGGGAATAAGGTTCTTATTAAGTCCCTCCGGTACTCCATCTCCCCTTCCGGCCTCTCCACCTGCCAAGCGGTCCTGCAGCTGCTTCCGTCCTACGATAACACGATGCCCATTCCTACTGTGGAGTTCGATTCTACCTTTATCTGGACCATCAAGAGCACCAGGACCATCTACCCGGTACAGGACAAATACGAGATCCTGGAGACAGACGGAGTGGCCGACTACACATCGTCCGACGCACCGAATTACGCCCCGACGGCCGCCGGAGAAAAAGCAAAAGTCCGCGACAGGTGGCTCAAATACCGCTACCACGTCTACGATAAGAGCTTCTGGCACTGGAGCCACAGTTACTACGACAGGGTAGAATACTATCAGGAATACTTTATCGGAACATTACAATAATATGAAGACCACACTCATCACCGAAATAACCTCCCGCACCACACCGGCGGCAGGCCTGGAGGACCTGGCCGATCTGGTTATTCCCAACGTACCCGCATCCGGCCCCACCCCTATCAGCGTATGGACCGGCACCACGCTCCTGTCGGAAGACAAATACTATGGTGACGCCGACAATCAGGTGCACCTGGATCTGCGCGACCTGGTCCGGGAGAACACCCTTCTTCTGGTACCGGGCCTCCAGACCAACGGGACCACGGTGACCGGAGCGGACTCCTTCCGGAAAGAGAGCACCGGTTCCGTTTACCTTCGGATCGAGGTGGCGCTGACCGGACAACTATCGCCCACCACGTATTTCTTCCGGGCTTTCCCGTATGACTACTTTCCTTCCAGGATAGACGTGGATACCGATTACGTAGCCCCTATCGACGCGCTCCGCGTCCCGGCCGATTACCTCCTTCCCCTATCGGCCTTCTATCCTTCTCAAACAGCCTACGAAAGTCGTCTGGCGGGCGATATCCGCTATATCTCTGCAAAGCGGAATATCCAGCTTACGCCAGACGCGGCTATCTCCGGAGCCATGGATGACGGTATGGTCTCCCAGCTGGTCCCCCTGAACCTGCTTCCATTCTCCCTGGATGAGCCCTTCTTCCTCCAGCTCTCTTATGAGGACGGAGAGAATACCCATATCTTCACCACGCCGGTCTTCACGCCCGTCAGGGAAGAGATGGAGCAGTATGCCTTCCTGAACGCCTACGGCATCTATGATAACATTCCCATGTCCGGAACACTCACCGACATGCCGGAGATAGAGCTGGAGACCCTACGCCGCACCGGCGGCTTCGAGCGGATCTCCGGGCGCAGCTCCGACCTGCACGAGCAGAACAGCGGCCCGCTCACCTATCAGGCCGCCAGGGCCCTCGCCTCTTATATGCTCTCCGACATGGTCTTCCACTACGACTCCAACCGGAACACCTGGAGACAGATTGTTATAGAGACCCCCTCCATCAGCATCCCCCGCAGAAGCGGCGTGTATAACATCACCTTCACCTGGAGATATGCCGATAACAACGAAATAGACATCAATTAAACCGAGATATTATGAACGACTGCAAGAGGACCACCATTCCCATCGGTTCCGATTTCCGCGTAAAGATCCAGATTACCAACCTGGGAGAGAATACCCACCTGAGCGACAACACCGTTACGCTCGTCTGTAAGTTCCGCGTAGCTACAGCGGAAATAGAGCTGGCTAAGAGTGACCTTACCCAGCTGGACCAAGATACCTACGTGGCCGCCATTGACTCTTCCGAGCTGGCCCGCGGAGACCTGTATCTGGAGACGCACACCGGTGTTCCGGACAGCGCCTTCGATGACGGCGTGCGAAACGAGATAGTCCTTACTGACACCCTTATCACCATCGTCTAATCATGCACCAGACCAGAGTAACAATCCTTCTGCAGAAGACGAAGCAGCTGGTGGAGCTCATCCAGAACCACGTGAAGACGGACCTGGTACCGGGCGCCACCGTCACGGCTAAAGCGGATTCCGGAGCAAAGGTCTCCGTGAAGCTGCTGAGCCTGCTGGCCATAGTCTCTGCCGTTCCGACCCCGGGCCCTCAGGTTCGGGCAGAACTGGTGAAGGTAGCACCCGCTCCAGACGTGCGTGAATGGGTTTCCAACTTTATCACGGAGGATGGCCAGTATATCCTTCTGGCCAACGGAAAACTATTATTTGTCAAGGAGGAATAATCATGCCGGTAGATCCCCATACTATAGTCCTTTACCACAGTATATTCAAGGGAGAGGAAGTAGATACCCTCCTGGCCAGGATTCCAGGCCTGGGAGACGTAACGACTAACCTCTCCACCCGAGTCTCCACCATCGAGCAGCAGCTGGCGCCGCACATTATACTCACCGTCCAACAGGTCAAGTATGTCGGCGGTATGCGAATCGAGTCTCCGGCCGGTGCGGAATGTATCTCCGTGGAAGAACTGGCCCGGGGATACAAATGTACCTTCGACACCAACCACGGCTCCGAGCCGCTTCTTTTCGATGTATACGACCAGGTCCTGGGTATGCGCTTCGACCTGGGCACTACCACACAGAACGACTACTGGAGACTTGTGACCGAGGTGGGAGACGATTATATCATCCTCTCAAAGACCGACTGCGCCCCGGGCTCCGGAGTGCCGCAGACAGGAGACTGCATGATCACCGTGGGCAACCGCTTCACGGCCGCCAGGCAGAATCTCCAGATATCTTCCACCATCGGCACTGACGCGCCGCGCCTGGAGCAGTACGAGGGCATCAATGACTACAACCTATCTGAGCGCCTCATCACCGTCATCGGTATGAAGGATGGCAAGATGGGTGTATACACGAAGAACGGAGAGTTCTCCGGAGAGGTGCATATTACCGATGGATCCGGCTTGGAGAACCTGGACGAATGGGCAGAAGCCGCCCAGGATATCGCCGACGCAGCAGCTGCTGCAGCTGCCGCCGCCGATGCCGCCGCCGATGCCCAAAGAACGGCCGATCTGGCCACTACCAAACTTAACACATGGGCCTCTGACGGTATCATCTCGCCCGTGGAGAAGGAGCCACTGGCGCAGCAGTGGGAGGATGTCAAGAAGGAATACACCACCATCGTAGCCGACGCCGTCCGGTACAGGGTAGACGCCTCGTCCTTCACGGCCGCCTACACCCTGGCCAACGCCGCCTTCCAGAAGTACACGGCCAACCCTACGGAGTCCACCACCAAGGAGAGCGACTACGATAATATCGCAGCCTACTACACGGCCCGCGCCACCATCCTTACGAATATCGCCATCGCAGCAAAGGGTATTGTGGACGCCGCCCAGGAGACTGCAGACGGAGCCGCCTCCGCCGCATCGGCCGCACAGCTCACTGCAGACGCCGCCGCAGCCAAAGCCCTCCAGCTGGAGAAGATCCTGGACCAGATCAATGACGATACCGTCCTGGATCCTTCCGAGAAGAATGTCATCCGGACGGAATGGATCACCATTAACGGAACAGCGGCCACCGACCGCACGGGCACAGCCGGTTCTTACTATACCACAAAGAAGCTCTACGACCAGTATAAGACCCTTAGCGAGAGCCTGAAGTATACTTATGCCGGTAAGGTCTATACCTACGATAACAAGGTCTTCACGTATAAGGCCGCCGGAGTCTCCGACCTGGACGCCGCTTACCTGGTGCTCAGGGAGTATCTCCGGAGCGTGGGTATCAATGACAAGGAGACCGCCTTCGAGGGCTTCGACCGCGCCGAATACTCCAGGATCCTGACGAGGTATTACGACGCGGAGCTCTACGTCCAGGATAATATCAATAAGGCTATCCAGAACGAGATAGCCACTACCAAGGCAGAGATCCTCGCCGACCTTGGGCTGTTCGAGACGGCCATTAACCAGACCATCGAAGAAATGCAGGGTATCATCGATAACACTATCGAAACCTGGTTCTTCGACGGAGTCCCCACCCTGAACAACCTCCCCGCCAGCGCATGGACCACTGAAGAGCTCCTGGAGCGCCACCTGGGTGACCTGTACTACAACCAGAGCACCGGTATTGCCTACCGGTTCCAACGCTCCGGAACGGAGGGGGATTACACCTACTACTGGTACACAATCCCGGACAGCGCCGTAGCCGCCGCCCTGGCCGCAGCTGCAGCTGCTCAGGATACGGCCGATCATAAACGCCGCGTCTTCACCGCGCAGCCCACCAATGCCGACGCCTACGACGTAGGAGACCTCTGGCTCCACGCTACCATCGGCAACTATACGGACGAGACGTTGGTCTGCCAGACGGCCAAGGAAGCTGGCGTAGTTTTCTCCGCTGCCGACTGGACCACCGCCACGAAGTACACCGATGACACGGTGGCCAACCTTGCACGCCAGGAAGCGGCTACCGCGCAGAGCGCAGCTGACGCTGCAGCCCTGGCCGCATCGGCCGCACAGAGCACGGCCGATGGCGCAGCCGCAGCAGCTTCCGCCGCAAACACCCAACTCACCAACTGGGCCTCTGACGGCATTATCTCTCCCGTAGAGAAAACCGGCCTCCTTCAGCAGAAGGAAGAGATAGACGCAGACTACTCCGAGCTCTACGCCTCTGCCACATCCTATGGCGTCTCCACGTCGGCCTTCACCACGGCATATAACTCCGCCGTCACCGCCCTGAATAAGTACACGGCCAACCCGACGCAGAACACCACCAAGGAGAGCGATTACGCCAATATCGCAGCCTACTATGACGCCCGCGTCACCATCGCCAACGCCATAGCCACAGCAGCGAAGAAGGTGGCCACCGACGCTCAGGCTGCTGCTGACGCTGCAGCCCTGGCCGCATCGGCCGCCCAGACGAAGGCCAACCAGGCGAAATCCGCAGCTGACGCTGCAGCCCTGGCTGCATCGGCCGCACAGAGCACGGCCGATGGCGCAGCCGCAGCAGCTTCCACCGCAAACACCCAACTCACCAACTGGGCCTCCGACGGAATCATTTCCCCCATAGAAAAACGCAGCCTCGTACAGCAGTGGGAGGATGTCCAGGCAGAGTATGACGAGATCCTCATCGACGCAGCGAAGTACTCCGTGAGTACCACCAACTACATCGCCGCCTATACTGCCGCTAACACGGCCTTCACTAAGTACACCGCCAACGCTACACAGAACACCACCAAGGAGAGCGATTATGCCAATATCGCAGCCTACTACGACGCCAGGACGGCCATTCTTACTGCGATAGCCACGGCCGCGAAGAAGGTGGCCACCGATGCAGCTGCCGCAGCTGACGCCGCCCAGACCACCGCCGACCAGGCAAAGAACGCCGTGGATGCCATCAATAACGACACCATCCTCTCTCCTTCAGAGAAGGCCGCTATCCGCATCGTCTGGATCGGCATTAACGGCGTAGCTTCCACCGGAGTCATAGGAGAGGACGGTACCTACGCTGCAGCGAAGAGACTACTGGCCGCAGCCGACGCTACCAACCGTAAGGTAATCTTCACCTACGGCGGGAAGGTGTACACCTATAACGGGAATATCTTCACCTACCACCAGCCCGGCGAGGCCCAGCTGGACGCTGCTTACCTGTCGCTCAGGGAATACCTATCGGCCTGCCAGCTGGACCAGGATGAAGACCTTCCGGGATTCAATCCGGCCACATACGCCGCGCGCCTGAGGGACTATAATGTGGCTCTTAATAACGTCATGGGCATCCTTTCCGACGTGGCAAAACAAACGGCGGAAGACACCTCCATGGATACCATCGCCAAGAACCTCGGCTACACCAGTTTCGCTGAAATGGAGGCCGCAGCAAGGGCTGGCGAGACCATCGTCGAAGGAGGCTACATCCGGACGAACCTCATTAACGTGGCGACGCTCATCGCAAAGCGCCTCTCCACGACCGATGACAACAGCCTGAAGAGCCTAACCATCCAGGATAACCAGATTAAGCTATACGACTCCAATGGCGCCCTGCGGACCCACATCCACGCCAATGCCCTGAGCACCCCGGCAGTCAACACACAGGAGGTCTTCACGCCCGGGCTCGTCAACTTCACTGGTCTCAACATGGTTGACGAGGTAATCACGGGCAGCGCCACCCTTTTCAACTTCGTGGCCAGCTCTGGAAGCGACACCATCCAAGGAAGCGGCCAGGTCGCCATTGATTTCAGCATTCGCCTGGATCTGTCCCAAAAGTCCTTCGCAGACTTTGACGTCGATCTCGCAGTCAAGCTCAAGATAAACGGCACGACCTGGAAAAGCAACACGCTGGGCCTTCAGGTCACCGCAGACATCCGCCAGGTGCAAATCATCCAGACGCTCTACCTCGACCCGACCACTGCCCAAACACTCAGCAGCGCCGGCGCCAAGGAGGTTTCCGTAGAGTTCGAGGTGGCCCCTCAGCATGGACTCGCCGCCATCACCCAAGGCGTCTATGGCAGCGTCATGGTCAGCGGGGTGGACTACACGGTCACCCACGTCAACTCTACGTCCCAAATTACTGAGGTGGGCACCAACGGCATCCAGATAGTGAGAAGCGGCTCCGAGTACGCCCAGCTCCATGAAAGCAACGGCGGCCTCGAGTTCAAGATCATCACCGGCTCCTACGGCCTCCGCGTCAACTCCAGTGGCGTGCAGAAGACCGTGAATGGAGGCTCATCGTGGACATCGCTATAGTCACATTAACCCTCAAAATAGTTTATCATTATGCCAGGAGCAACAGAAACACCCATTTCCAACCTTACGATCTACACCGACCCGGCAGTGCTGGCCGGTAAGGCCATAGTGGCCCATGACCCCAACACCGAGGACGCCATCGGCTTCGCAGCCGACGCCCTCGTAGCTACCGCGAAGGATCTATCGATGTACTCCATCGACGGCACTTCCCTCATTCTCCGGGAGACTGCGAACTCCTATGTGGTCCGCACGCCCGGGTACTATAAGTTCCCCGTAGTCTATGGTAACGGCATCCGGAAAGGCGTAGCCAACTCTGCGGCCTATACCAATCTCGGAGGCTCTCACCAGAAGCCCTTCTACAATCACCTGGGAAACCAGATCAGCTCACCATACATCGAGAAGAACGCCAACTGTCAGCCTGCATCTGCCGTTCTCCGCTGGCAGACCGCACAGAGCCTGGCCGATAACGTCTCCCTCATCGAAGGTGGAGACTGCAAGTACATCCAGTTCCGCGTGAAGAGCATCCCCGCCACAAACGGTATCCTCGCCCTGGACGTCCGCGACTCCGGAGGCCATATCATGTGGACCTGGTATATCTGGCTCACCTCTGACGATCTGGGCCCCTTGGACTTCGTGAACCACACCGGCGTCACCCAGAAGCTGATGAGCGAAGGCCTCTTCGCCATCTGGAACTCCGACCGCACCTCCTACCGCCTGCCGCACTTCCAGTGGGGACGCCCTCACATGGGTAAGCCTCTTAACGGAAGCGGCTCTGAGCTGACCCTGTACGACGCCAGTAATAACACTTACTCCGGCTTCGGCGTGCGTGGATCCGGCGGAGACGGCCTCTCCACGAAGACGGTAGCGGAAGCCATCCAGAACCCGGATACGTTCTTCACGTATTACGACACCACGTACTACAACTGGAATGACAACGGCGAGAACAGTAACTACTGGAACGCCCTCATCGACGCATCCTCTTCCATCGGAGACAACCAGGATACGGCAGTGAAGACGGTCTACGACCCCAGTCCCACCGGCTTCATGGTTCCCAACGGAAACGCCTTCACGGGCTTCACCACCACCGGCGGAAACACCACGGACCAGACGGCGTTTAACGTCGTGGGTTCGTTCAGCGCAGGCTGGAAGTTCAAGAAGAACGCAGGCGATATCGAGGGCAACCTCTTCCCCGCTGCAGGTCGCCGGGACAGCGGGTCCGGCGGCCTGTTCGTTGTCGGCAGCAGCGGGTACTACTGGTCTTACGCCTCTGCGTCGCAGGCCAACGCTTGCCGCCTGGACTTCGGCTCCGGCAGCGTGTACCCGCTGAACGGCAACATACGGTCCATCGGCTTCGCAGTGCGCCCTTCCCGAGAATTACGAAATTAAAACGTGTACCCGTGTGCGCCTGTTTTAGGAGGCGCACACAAATCATTTCGCAGAAATGAAAGGGATCCGTATCAATATCAAAATCAAGAACTCCGTGGTCTGCAGCGGCAGCTGCCCTCTCCAGAACGAGCCCGCCGATAAGGCGGGCCGTCTGGACCTGGCCAACATGACGCCGATGGATTGCTTTGAGTTCTTCAGGAAGCTGATATATGGCAAAGAGAAAAGGTAAGAGAATCACAATGGGCTACCGTGAGCCTGCGCCGCCGGTGTATTATTCGGCGCTCAGGCTC
>Ga0265298_10005471_pt1 | contig 15902 bp, 6 predicted proteins | sample AusTroGonzalo_MG_3_FD_193486 | JGI IMG/M metagenome (GOLD analysis project Ga0265298, IMG submission 193486) | Bovine rumen microbial communities from tropical cattle in Woodstock, Queensland, Australia - Gonzalo_01 | ecosystem: Host-associated > Mammals > Digestive system > Stomach > Rumen ... | reverse complement strand
GCCCTCTTTCCCCGACGCCTGATTCCCCCGGACAAGCCGGAATCCCGCCGCCATCCCGGAAACGGGCCTCCAGCCCCGGCCGGGAAGGACAAGCCGCGGCCATGCCCCCCGCCGCACGCCCCGCTCTCCGTCGCGCCCCCCCGGGGGCTCGGGGGCCCGGCCCCCGTCCCTTGTCGGAACTCGTCCACCCCGCAAGCCTCCCTTCATGGGCGCTCGGCGAGGGATTGGTAGAGGCGGAAGAGGGCCGCGACGCAATCGGATTCCGTCATCGAAACCGGAAATCCGTACGCTTCCATCACCGCCTTGTCGTTCGCACGGTGCGCCTTCCGCAAGTCCGGCGGCATCGTCAGCTCGTCGTACAGGTCCGCCAACGTCGATTCGGGATGCGCCGCGCGGGCGTCCAAAATGCCTTTCGCCGTCGCTTCGATGCGGGCTTGTTGCGCGGCGGTCGGAGTCGGCCACGGGAAGTTGTTGTAGACGTTCGCCGCAGAGTATTGATAACGCGTTTCGAGACGACCAGCGACAGTTCGCATCCACGCCATGTGGACGTTGGAAATCAAAACACCGAACTCGAAAAGAGAGGCATCAGGAACAATCAAGGCGCTTCCGTTGACGATGATGTCGGGCTGGACAAAGGTTATCGGGATATAGCGGCGGTGTTCCGAGGAGACTTTAGGAACGACCAGCATCGGAGTAGATGGTTGGCGAATTTCGCCGAAGAGATGCGGAGTGTCGGCCAATTTCAAGGTTTGTGGACGATTGCTGCTTTCGCGGAATTGCTTGGTCAAGCGAAGCCTCTCCATGATGAAGGGAGATCGTCTAAGCTCGGCGGGCGAGACATCCGCGAGCCAAAGGCACCAACGGTCGCGGGCGTTAATGATTTCATCACCGCCCGCATAGCGCCGGACAAAACGGGCATTGGCAGGCGATTCGGTCAAAAGTGTATCGCGCTCCTCACGCGAGAGGATAAGGTGGCCGTCGTCGATGGGCATGCTCCCGTAGAGCATTTCGGGAACGGAACAGAGAGGCTTGGAGCGCTTGTCAATGAAGAGGTCGTCGGCCGGGAGAAGATAGGGATTTATGCGAGGAACGCGAATGCAACGCGGTCCATCGTAGAGTGGGCGGAGTGTGGAGGGTGGGAAACAGGAGAAGCCGACGATGACGCAATGGACGTGGGCTTTTTCGGATGATTCGCTGTCCCAACGGAAGGTGCGGTGGGCGAATAAGATGTGGATGTCGTCTTTTTGGAGTTCCCGCCAGAGGATGGGGACTTGTTCGCCTTGGGTGATGCTGTTGGTGGAAACGAAAGCGGCCTGTGTGCGGGTCCCCTTCATGATGCCGAGGGCCTTTTTGTACCATCCGGACACGTAATCGAGGTTCCCAACTCCACGGGCTTCTTTGGAAAACAAGGAAATCAAATCGGCTTTTTGTTCCCTGTTTTGTTCTTTTTTCCCGACGAACGGCGGGTTGCCGATGATGTAGTCGAAGGGGCGCGGGGCGCCTTCCTGCCAGTCCATGCGCAGGGCGTTGCCTTCGCGGATGTTGGCGTACGACTTCAGGGGCAGGAAGTCGAGGTCTCGGTGGAGGAGGACGGCGGTCTGCGCGAGCATCTGGGATTCGGCGATCCAGAGGGCGGTCTTCGCGACGGACACGGCGAAATCGTTGATTTCGAGTCCGTAGAACTGGCCGATGGAGACTTTTACCTTGACGGGGTTTCCTTCGAGGTCGAGGAGCGACTGCTTGCCGATCAAGGCGGCGATGGCTTCGTTTTCGAGGCGGCGGAGGGAGAGGTACGTCTCGGTCAAAAAGTTGCCGCTTCCGCAGGCGGGGTCGAGGAAGGTCAGCGAGGCGAGCTTGTCCTGGAACGAGCGCAGGCGGGCGTCGCGCTGTTTGGGGACGGGGATTTCGAGGATTGCGGTCAGCTCCGCGCGCAGGTCGTCGAGGAACAGCGGATCGACGACCTTGTGGATGTTCTCGATGGAGGTGTAGTGCATGCCGCCGGAGCGGCGCGTCTCCGGGTTCAGCGTGCTTTCGAACACCGCGCCGAAAATCGTCGGCGAAATCTCCGACCAGTCAAACCCCAGCGACGCCTTTTCGAGCAGCGTCGTCCGCAGCGCTTCGGTGAACTGCGGGATTTCCACCGGGCCGGAGAACAGCGAGCCGTTGACGTACGGGAAGGCCGCGAGGCCCGCATCGAGGTAGCGCGAGCGGCCCTCCTTCGGGGTGTCGAGGACCGCGAAGAGGTCGAGGAGCGCCTGGCGGAGGCGGTGGGTCGGGATGGTGGCGAGGTAGTCGTGGAACTGGTCGTCGGCGAAGATGCCCGCGTCTTCCGCGTACAGGCAGAAGACCAGGCGGACGCAGAGGACGTTCAGCCAGTGGAGGACCTCCGGGGTCGGGTCGCCGTACTGCGCGAGGAGGGCGTCGTAGATGTCGCCGACGATGCGGCCCGCCTCGATGGAGACTTCCATCTCGCGCGCGACGCGGTCGGAGGCCGTGTTGACCAGGAAATGGAGGCGGTACAGGTCGCCGGGAAGGTCCGCCAGGCGGACGGATTCCGGCTCCGCGTTCGGGTTCTCCATGTCGTAGACGAGGAATTCCGCGAAGTTGCAGGTGACGATCCAGCGCGGGCGGCGGGAGTACGGCAGGGTGGCGGCGTAGCGGCGCGCCTGCTGGAAGGGCGTCAGCGACGTGCCGTCGGACTGGCGGATGGGGGCGCGGAGGTTGCGGTCGAGGGACTTCTGCTCGACGAGGACGTGGGTCGAGGGGATGTACGCGTCGATGAAGCCGTGCACCTCGTCCATGCGCGCGGCGTCCTCGAACTCGATGGCGCTTTCCGGTGCCTCCGCGCCGAGGACGCGGAGGAGGTGCAGCCAGAAAGCCTGGGTCTGGCCCTTTTCGTAGCCCTTGCCGGTCCACTGCTTGACGAATTCGATTGCGGCGGCGGTTTGCCGGGCGGGAGATGCGGGCGTGGAAGTCATGGCGGTCGAGTTCCCCCGTTTTGTAGATGTTGTGGATGTGGCGGTTCACGACGGACCTGTCGACCCCGAACAACACGCCAAGCCTGGCTTGCGTCAGCCACACCGTCTCGTTTTCGAGCCGCACGTCCAGCCGAACGGTTTCGTTGGGCTGGTAGACGACGATTTGGTTCTCGGTTGCGTTCATGGGGAGAGACTTGCGCGTTCATGGGGCGAAGGACATCGTGGAAGGCATTTTAGCAAAACCGCCCGTTCGGGCAACGGGGACTTTGCATTCTTGGCTTCATGTCCTGCTTGGGCGCATGTCCCCGCCAAGTTGTTCCAAGTCATCCTTGTTGTTGCCTTTCCCTCTATGTTCCCGTTTCTCCGGCATCTCCGGACTTTTCCGCAGGTTGAGTGCGAAATTGCGATTTTAGGCCGTTCTTTGTGGCTGCCAATTCTCCCCTTTTCAATGCCCGCCGAAGGCGGTTTTCAATGGTTTTCAATGTTTCCTTCTCCTGTGGCCTCCGCGTCTCCGGGCAAGTTTCCGGCCGCAATGAATTGCGCCCGGAGCCCTCGTCGAAACTATCCGCGGCGAGGCTGCCGCCTCCGCCGCCGAACGCTCCGGGTGTTCCCCGTTCTTTCCTCTCCCCTCCCGCCACGGCCGTGGTATGCTCCGGCGCCGTGAAAAGGACGTGGACAGGCCTGGCACTCGCGGTTCCGACCATCTTGGTCTGGGGCGTGACGTTCGTGGACACGAAGGCGTTGCTTGAGGATTTCTCGGCGCTGGAAATCCTCGCGGTGCGGTTCGCGATGGCGTACGCGGCGCTCTGGGCGATGCACCCGCGGCGGCTCCGCGGCGTTCCGGCGCGCGACGAAGCGGTGTTCGCGCTGGCGGGACTGTCGGGGGCGACGCTGTACCAGTTCGCCGAGAATCTCGCCATCCACTGGACCAATGCGTCGAACGTCAGCATCCTCGTCTCGACATGCCCCATGCTGACGGCGCTGGCGTCGCGGTGGCTGCTGGGCGAGAAGGTGCTCTCGCGGCGGTTCGCGGCAGGCTTCGCGATTGCGATGGCGGGCGTGGCGATGGTGTCGCTGGACGGCGTGAAAAGTTTCCGCTTCCGGCCCGCGGGCGACCTGTGCGCGCTGGGGGCGGCGGCCAGCTGGGCCGTGTATTCGGTGCTGGTGACGCGGATCAACGCGCGCGGCTACCCGCCGCCGGCCGCGATCCGCCGCGTGTTCTTCTGGGCACTGGTGGCGATGGCCCCGCTGGCGGCGTACGGCTTCCTGCGGCCGTCTTCCGCGGCGGCGGTGTCGTGCGGCATCGAACTGGGGGCGGCCGCCAACGCGGCGCGTTTCGCATCGGTCTCCAACTGGCTGCATCTCGGCTTCCTCGGCATTCTCGCGAGCGCGGTCTGCTTCGCCGCCTGGAACGCCGCCTGCAAGCGGCTGGGCACGGTGCGGGCGACCGTCGGCATCTACATGATACCGGCGGTGACGGTGCTGTTCGCCCGGGTCCTCCTCGGCGAGCGGCTGACGGGCATGGGGGCGGCGGGAGCGGTGCTGACCTTGCTGGGCGTCGTGCTCTCGGGCCGCCGCTGAAGCGGGCGATCGGGGCTTCCCCGCGTGTGGGACAAAGGCGCCCCTCGCCCCCCTTCTCTTCCCTTCCCGGGCACATTTCGGGCAAATTTCCGCGAGGCGGACCCCATTTCAGCCCGTGTTTGTTTTGCACGCAAGGCAAAAAACGACCCGCCAAAACACGGTTTCGACCAATGTTCATGCGGGTAAAAAAGTGGAGCCAGCGAGTGGAGTCGAACCACCGACCGTCGCATTACGAATGCGATGCTCTGCCACTGAGCTACGCTGGCTCCCGGAGAAGCGCGCGAACTCTCCCACACCCCCGCGGAAAAGTCAATCCCGCAACGCCTTATTGTTCCAGTTCGAAGGTGATGGAAATGGTTCTCGGACCGCCGACGCCGCTTGGCAGGGGCTTGAGCTTGCGGACGGATTTGAGGACGCTGCGGACCGAATCGTCCATCGCGGCGTTCCCGGAAGAGCCCGTCACGTCGGCCGAACGGACGGAACCGTCCTTGTCCACGGTGACCGAAGCCAGCACCCTCATGCCGGGCAGGTTGCCGACGTTCGGCTGGATCCACGCGCCGTAGAAGGTTTCGCGGACGTGGTTGTAGTAGGCGGCCAGGGCCTGCGCCGAGGAATCCGACGGCACCTGCGTGCGGTCGGAAATCCGCGCGCCGGACATGAGGAGCTTCTGGATTTCCGCGTCGCTGAGGGGCTTGTCCTTCGGCGCCGGCGCATTCGGGGTCCAGTTCGAGACGCGCTTGTTCTGGCGGATGTCCGGCTTGGGTTTCGGGGGTTCGGGCTTGGGCGGTTCCGGTTTCGGGGGTTCCGGTTTCGGCGGCTCGGGCTTGGGCGGTTCGGGTTCCGGTTCCGGGATGTCGTCTTCCGGTTCCGGCTCCGGCTCGGGTTCCGGCTCCGGCTCTTCCGGCACGTCTGCCTCCGCTTCCGCCGGCGGGGGCGGCAGCGACACGGTGAATTCGACGAACACCAGTTCCTCCGCCTCCTTCTCCCGGTTGCACCCGACCCGGCCGGACAGCGGCAGGAGCATCAGGAGCAGGAACAACACGCCGTGGAGCGCCAGGCTGCAGCCCAGCGCCCCCTTCCGCGCGTCCGCCCGTTCCTGCCCCCAACGGCTCATGGCGCCGCCGCCCCCGCCGCCGCGGGATCCGTCACCAGGGCGATGCGGCTGATGCCCGCCCCGTGCATCCGCCCCAGCAGCGCCGTCACCTCTTCGTAGGGCAGTTTCCCGTCCGCCCGCAGCAGCACCGTCAGCTTCGGCTCCGCCTCCAGGCGCGATTTGAGGGTCTGGACCAGCGCGTCGCCCTCCAGCTGCGCCTCGCCGACGAACGAACGCCCCTCCTTGTCCAGCGTCACGGTGACCGTGCCCGCCTCGGGCAGCTGCTGGGCCTTGCCCTTCGGCAGCCGCACGGGAATCCCCTGCTCCACGAGCGGGAAGGTGATGATGAAGGCGATCAGGAGCATGAACGTCAGGTCCATCAGCGACGTCATGTTCAGCTCGTTGATCTGCCGCGCGCCCCCGTGCAACCTGGATGACCTCCGGCCCATCGTCCCTCCCCCGCTATTCCTGGTGGAACGACTGCTGCAGCCGCGCCACGAAACTGTCCGTGAAGTTTTCCATCTGCGTGGAAACGAGGTGGATTTTCTGGTTCAGGGCGTTGCTGCCCACGGCCGTCGGCATCGCGACGACCAGGCCGATGAGGGTCGTCAGCATCGCGCTGGAAATGCCGGGGGCCACGCTGGCGAGGTTCGCCATGCCTTCGCCGCCCATCGAGTGGAAGGTCACCATCACGCCCCAGACGGTGCCGAACAAACCGCACATCGGCGCGAGCGTGTAGCAGGTGGCCAGGGTGCCCATCTGGTCTTCCAGCAGCAGGACCTGGTCGGCCGCCTCGCATTCGCCCGCGCGCCGGACGGTTTCGAGCTGCAGGCCGGTCAAGCGGGCCTGGGACAGGTCGATGGCGCCTTCCAGGTCGCCGCGCCGCTTGGCGCTCACCTCGAACTCGCGCCGCGCCGCCTCGCAGCAGGCGTTGTAGATGCGGACCAGCGAACTCCCGGAAAACCGCGAGAGCATCTGGCCTTCCATGTAGAGGGAAAACGGATGCGGCTGGCGTTCCAGTTCGCGCCGGAAGCGGCGGTCCGCGCGTTCCACCCCGGAGAGTTCGCGCCACTTCATGATGATGATGGTCCAGACCCACACGCTCACGGCCAGCAACCCCAGCACGATCGCCTTCCCGAACGCGTCGGAAATGGAGAACATCTCGGTCAACAGGAAACCCGGAGGCAGAATCGGCAGCAGGGACATCGGTCAAATCCTTTCTTCCGCGGAAGTGCGAAAAACGCGCGCATCATACCATCCCCCCGCCGCCGTGCAACCGCGGAACCCGCCCCCCCCGGCGGTTTTTGCCCGTCGGACCGGTTTGCCAAGGTTTGGCAAAATCGGCCCTTTTTTGCCAAACCTTGGCAAATTCTTTGCGGGGGCACGAAACCTAGAAGCCTAGAATTCTAGAAATCTGGAAATCCGTGCGGCTGGCTGTCGGGGGCCGCGGCGGTCAGGCCAGCGGCGAGGTGAACACCGTCACGCTTTCGCCGTCCACCTTGACGACCACGGCGCCTTCCTCGTTGCGGCCGATGCGCACCGCCGCATCCTGCGTCGTGAACGCTAGGCGCCACTTTTCCTTGTCGCCGAGGGGCAGGATGAACGTCGCGGGCTTTTCGCCGCTGTTGAAAATCATGTAGAGGTGTTCGTCGTCCTCCGCCGCGCCGGTGTGGGTCTTGTGCCCGTCCAGGCGGCAGGCCAGGGCGTAGCCGTTCCCCCAGTCGGGATCCGGCGCTCCGTCGGGGCCGTACCAGCGGATGTCCGGCGTTGCTCCCTTGAAGGGCGCCGCCCCCGCGAGGAAGCTGGCGCGCCGGAGCGCCGGGTGCGCCTTGCGGAAGGCAACCATCTTCGCGGTGAAATCGCACAGCGGCCCGTGGGTTTCGAGCAGCTTCCAGTCCACCCACGAAATGGCGTTGTCCTGGCAGTAGGCGTTGTTGTTGCCCTTCTGCGTGCGGCCGAATTCGTCGCCGGCGAGCATCATCGGCACGCCCTGCGAAAGGAAGAGCGTCGCGAGCATGTTCATCCGCCGCCGTTCGCGGCGCCGCAGGATGGCGGGATCCTTCGTCTCCCCCTCCTTGCCGCCGTTGGAGGAGTGGTTGTTGTTGTCGCCGTCGCGGTTTTCCTCGCAGTTGGCGAGGTTGTGCTTCCGTTCGTAGCTGGTGATGTCCGCCAGCGTGAAGCCGTCGTGGCACGCAAAGAAATTGATGCTCTTGAGGGGAGACTGGCCGGGGCGGTCGTAGAGGTCGCTCGATCCGCACAGGCGCGTGGCGAACGCGCTGAGCATGTGCTCGTCGCCCCGCCAGAACGCCCGCATGTCGTCGCGGTAGCGGCCGTTCCACTCGCTCCAGTGGCGGTTCGGGAACGACCCGACCTGGTAGCACCCCGCGGCGTCCCACGCCTCCGCCACCAGCTTCACCCCGCGCAGCACGGGGTCTTCCGCGATGCGTTCCACCACGGGCGGGTTCCCCAGCACCTCGCCGTTCTGCCCCCGCGTGAGGATGGTCGCCAGGTCGAAGCGGAACCCGTCCACGTGGAACTCCCGCGCCCAGTAGCGCAGGCAGTCCACGATGAAGTCGTTCACCGCCGGATGGTTGCAGTTGACCGTGTTCCCGCAACCGGTGTAGTTGCGGTAGCCTTCCCGGTCGTCCTCCAGCATGTAATAGACCTCGTTGTCGAGCCCGCGGAACGAATAGGTCGGCCCCTTCGGCCCGCCCTCCGCCGTGTGGTTGAACACCACGTCCAGCATCACCTCGATGCCCTCGGCGTGCAACGCCTTGACCATCTCCTTGAACTCCCGCAGGTGTTCCCCCTTGTCGCTCGCGCAGGCGTAGCGCGCCATCGGCGCGAAGAACGCCAGCGTGCTGTAGCCCCAGAAGTTCCGCAGTTCCTTCCGCGGCCCGCCCTCCCGCTGGAATTCCATTTCGTCGAACTCGTGCACCGGCAGGAGCTCCACCACGTTCACCCCCAGCCGCTTCAGGTGCGGAATCTTCTCGATGATGCCTCGGTACGTCCCCGGATGCCGCACCCCGGACGACCCGTCCACCGTGAACCCCCGCACGCTCGTCTCGTAGACCACCGCTTCCGCCAGCGGGATGCACGGCCGCTTCTCGTCCCCCCAGTCGAAATCGTCCGGCCCCACGATCAGCCCCTTCGGGAAGTCCATCCCCGTCGGCGACGCCGCGGGAATCGCCGCCCCCCATTTCTCCCGGCCCACCACCGCCAGCGCGTAGGGATCCAGCAACCAGCGGTCCTTCCGGAACGCGGCCCCGCCGCCGTGCGGGCCGTCCGCCCGCAGCGCGTAGCATTGCCCCGCCCGCGCCCCCTTCACGAACACGCCCCACACGTCCCCCTCCCGTTCCGTGAATTCCACCTCCCGCACGGGCGCCCCGTCCCGCGGATGGTCGAACAACATCACCCACAACCGCGTCGCATGCCGGCTGTAGACCCGGAACAACACGCCATCATCCGCCACCTGCGCCCCGAGCGGGGGACGCGCCGGCAGCACCGGAACGGAAAGAGTCACGCTTTTCATGCCGTGATGCTACCACCCGCCCCCCGCCGCGCGCAACGCCATTTCCGCCCCTCCCCGCGGTTTTCCGCGCGCCCTTGCCTTGTTCCGGCCTTCCGGCGGCCGTCACCGGCCCATGTGCCGGTCCGGCAGGCCCTCGTAGAGGTTCGTCGGCGTGTACGTCCACTCCCAGGCGTTGGTCTTGTCCGCTCCGTTGCAGGAGTGGATCAGGATCACATCGTTCGGCTTGATGGGCGTGCCGTACACGATCGGGTTGTTCTCTTTGACGTCGCCCTTGTACCAGCGCCAGTTCGTCCCGTCGTAGTACATGTCGCTCGCCGGTACGGTCGACATCGCCTCGTCGTCGATTCCGAGGGCCGATGTTTCCCCGTCGTACCGCGCGCGCTTCCGCGCCGGCACCATCAGCGAAATCTTGTCGCTTGCCGCCGGGCTGGCCGCGTTGTACACGAAGCCCGTCACCGTCATGTTGTCGCTGTAGGCCTGGAGCGGCAGCTGCAGGTCTTTCGGGTGCGCCGCCACCGGCGAAACGAACGCCACCGGTGTGGTCCTATTGTGCGGCGTCCTCTTGACCATCGGCCCGATCTGCTTCATCGTGTTGCTCCCGCACGCGACGGTGGCCGTGAAGACCGCGCCGTTCGTCGGCACCATCAGGATCGGCGACCAGTCGAACACCCGGGTTGTCTCGTATTTCCGCGTACCGTTGTCATCCCGCGGCGCCCTCACACTGGTGCTGAAGAAGCTGTCATCCTTGCCCGTCGGAATGGTGATCGAGAACGGCCGCCGGAAGAAGTCGGCGTTGGTTTGGACTTCGTCCGTCACGTCCGTGTTGTTTTTGCCTATCCACTTCCCTTCGTCCGCGTTCTCTTTGGCCCAGAGGAAGTACGTCTCCGACACCTCCGCGTTCGTCAGGCCGACGAACGAGTCGAAGAACTCGATGGTCGTCGAATTCGCCGCCGAACTCCCCGCCGGCCAGTAGTTCGTGTCCGTCCCGAACACGCCGCGGAACGTGTTGGTGTAGGGCACGCCGTGCAGCGTCACCAGGTTCCGGCCTTCCGACAGCTTCACCTGGTGCAGCGCGTACACCTCTTCCGACGCCAGCGGCGTCTTGTCCTGCACCCACGGCTCCCGCCCCTCGTAGGTCGCCCGGTAGTAGCGCATCCGCCCGCGTTCGAACTTCATCGCGTTGCCGTCCGGCTCCGCGTAGTAGAAGTTCGAAATGCTGTTCCCCGCTTGCGCCCACTCCACGTCCGCCCCCTCCCGGAACGTCGTGTCGTCGCGGTAGATCAGGCTGTAGCCGCGGTTCGCGCGGTGCGTGCTGGAGTTCAGCTTCACGTCCCAGTACAGCGCCGGCGTCCCGCGCGTCCCGTTCGTGTGCAGCGCATCGAACGTTCCCGGTCCACCGAACGCCGCCGCGTTCAGCTCCGTCTCCAGCGGCGCCCACGCCCGGATCACGCTCTGCGTCACCATGAACTTGATCGTGTCCCCCACCGCGTACCGCGGGGTGGCGCTTTCGTTCCCGGCCTTGTCGAGGCCGACGATGGCGAAGATGTAGTTTTCGCCCGGTTCCAGGTTCTGCAGGTCGAACGTCGTCGTCGCGGGATTCGTGAGCGAGAGGTACGTCGTCGCGGTGTTCGACGCGGTGACGGTCGTCCACTCCGTGCCGGAACTGGCGATGGCCTCCTGGACTTCGTCGTCGTCCACGCTCGGCGTGTCGTGGTGCGATTCGTAGCGCGTGTAGTACACCTTGTAGCTGTCCCACGGCGAGTACTTGCCTTCTCGCACCTTGGCAACACTGTCGAGTTCGCCCAAGCCGGCGTCCGGTCCCATGCCGGTGGAAGGAACGCCCCACGCGAGCCGCATCATGCTGGTGTTGTCTTCCACGTCGTCGGAGGAGGCCGTGAGGCTCGTCGCGCTCGTCGGCTTCGTCGCGTCGTAGGCGATCGGCACGGCTGCCTTGCCGCTCGTCAGCGAGTCCCCGGCGCGGTCGTCGTCGGCGTCGCACGCGAACAGCCAGTTCGTCTGCAGGCCTTCCGCGATTGCCAGGCCGGCCATCGCCGAGCCCGGCACCGTCAAGGTGTCCGTTCCCGTCAACCCCGTCAGCTTCAGCACGCCGGGCTGGTTCGTCACGCCGTCCGCGGAAGGCGTCACCGCCACGCCGTCCGGCGCCAGCCAGTAGCCCGCCACGCCGGAGGACGACCGGTCCCTGTAGCCGAGGGCGTCCGCAGGCGCATCGTTGGTGGCGGGATCCACCGACTTCGAGAAACTGATGGAAATCCGGCTCTTGTCGTTCACCCACGGGGCGTTCCAGCGGGTGATGTCGGCCTCCGGGTCGTACTCCGCCCCGCCCGTGGTCGCCACCGTCACGTCGCTCGGCGTTGTCGGCGCCCGCGTGTCGTCGTCGCGCAGGTAGATGACTTCGCCGGACAGCGAGGAGGAACGCTGGTCGCCGTCGCGGTCCTTGTCCGCGTCGAACATTTCGAAAGCGATCTGGATGTTCCGGCCCGCGTCGGCGGTGCCGTTCGTCCCGAACGCCGGCGGAAGCAACTGCGACCTCTCCTCGGGGGCGAAGCCTTCCCACGACCACGCGGTGACGGCGTTCGTCGTCGCCATCTTCGTGCTGCCGGTGCTGGCGCTCCAGTTTTCCTTGAAGGCGCAGCGGACCAGGATGTTCGACGCCGCCCCCGCCTTGTCGCCCGCCATGCTGCGCCAGGCCACGCCCGAATTCGTCACCGGGAAGCCGGCTGACAGGGGCGTGGTGGAGGTCTGCGACGGCGCGTCTTCCGCCGTCCGCTGCAGGCCAGACCCGGAGTCGAGGATGTCCGCCAGGATCGCGAACTGGTGGCCGGAGTCCACCGCCGCCAGCTCCGCGTCGTATAGCAGGTTCGTCCGGTCGGCCACGCCGCCGCCGGAGAGGGCCGTGTTGTGGGCCGCGAGGCTTCCGCCCAGCACGTGTTCCGCGCCGTAGTAGTTCGTGATGCCCGACGGCTTGGACAGCGTCGCGTCCGGCATGTTCGTCAGGACCAGCATCCCGCGGAAGGTGCCCAGGTCGCCCGCCCGGAAGAACGGCGCGTCCGTGTCCTGGTCGAACGTGCAGACGTAGCCGACCTGGTTGGTCCCCGTGGCCATCGTGTCGTCCGCGCGGTCGTGGTCGAGGTCGGTCGTGTTCGCGTACATCCGGTTGGTGGTGGTGCCGGACGCCGCGAATTCCGACGCATGCGCCGCGAAGAAGCTCCCGACCGTCTGTTCCCACGCCACCGTCGCCCGCGGCTGGTCGGCCTCGCCGCTGTCGTCCGCGTTGCCGGCCGCCCGCTCGATGCCGGCCCCCAGCGACCCCGCCGCCGAGACGGTGCCGTTGCTGACGATGTACGCCGGGGCGGATTCGGTCGCGCCGGAGAGCCTCCGCGCCTGCAGTTCCGTGACGCGCCATCCGCTGTAGTCGTAGAAATCCAGCTCCCAGCGCAACTTCGAACCGGAGTCCGCCGCGAGCGTGGCGAGCGCGTGGTCGCTCAGCATCCACGTCACGTTGGTCCCGCTGCCGCTCCTGGCCTTCGGCGCCGGATTTCCGCCGATCATGACGCCCAGCGGCCCGCCGAACTGCTGGCCCGTCTGCGGCGCGACCGCGTCGTCGTCGTAGAGCCAGAACTCGTTGGTCGCCGTCACGCACAGCGCGTCGCCCGTCCGGTCGTGGTCGTAGTCGTACACCCGGCTCACCACCGTGTAGTTCGCCGAAGCGTCGGCCACCGTCATCGCGTCCGTGTCGCCCGAAAGCGGAACCGTCGTCGTCTCGTCCAGTTCGCCCATCCGCAGGCGCAGTTTCGCCCCCGGCGTCCCGTTGAGCGCCCGCATCTGCGCCGGCGTCAGGGTTTCCATGTCGCTTTCCGTCCCCCACGCCGCCAGCGTCAGCTCCACGTCTTCCACGTGCGTCGCCGGCGACGACGCGTTCGTCTGGGCGATGGTCACCCGCACCTTGCGGATCGACGCGTTGTCCAGCGACCACGGTTCCAGTTCCATGGTGGTCACGGAGTGGTACAGGGACGGCAGCTTGAAGTCCGTGCTGCCCAGCACGGTGTCCCCGTCCGACAGGAACTCCAGCGTCACGTCGATTTCGCTGGCCACCCCCGACCCGTAGAGCACCACCGAGCCGCTCGCCGTCGCCCCCGTGACTTCGCTCAACCCGTTCGTGTTGAGCGCGATCGTCCGGGTCGCGCCCGAAACCAGGGAATTGCCCGGCAGGGTGAGCCCCGGAACCTTCAGCTGGGTTCCCCGCGTCTCGCTGGCCGCCCCGCCCGACAGCGTCCAGCCGCACCCGTCGGCGAACGCCTTTTCCGACACGCTCGCGTACGCCGCCAGCGTCAGCGCTTCGGCCCCGTACGCCCCGTTCGTCACTTCCCCGTCCGGCCGGACCGCGTACGCCGCCGGGTAGCGCAGTTCGTACTTTGGCTCCCACTGCGCGTAGGCGCCGCCGTCGTTCGTCACCCAGAGGCCGCTCCGGCACGTGTCGTGCCCCAGCTTCTCCCCGTCGAGGACCTGCAGCGAGTTCGTCCACGACCCGTGCATCAGGTCGTTGTCCGTCACCTCGAAGCCCTTCGGCAGGGCGGCGATGCCGTGGATGGAGATGTCGTTGACCGCCCACGTCCCGTTGCCGCTCTTCGCGCCCCACCCGTAGAACCGGTACTTCCGTTCCCCGCCGTCCCGCACCGCGTCCCCTTCCCACGCCAGGTGCACCGAGTTGGTCGTGGCCAGCCGGTTCCCGTCCGCGTCCAGGTCCACGGGCGCGGTGTACGCGGCGATCTGCGTCTCGTCGAGGAACCCGGCCTGCGTGGTGACGATCACGTCGCGGATCACGAAGCCGGAGCCGTTCGTCAGCGACGCCGCGCTCCACGACACCTGGTCGTTGGCGCCCGTCCCGAGGTCGTGTTCCGCGTCGAGCCAGTACCCTTGCGCCGCCGTCAGCACCTTGCCGTTGCTCGCGGCGTTGGTGAAGCTGTCCGCCGTGTAGGTCGCGAGGGTTCCGCCGTTCGCCGACACCGTCAGCGTCCCGCCCGCCGCGTTGCCGTACCACCCCACGCGGTACGACACCTTCGCCACCACCTTGTCCTTCGTCGGCATGGCCGCGCCGGTCGGCGAGACCAGGCCCGCCGTCGCGTTGTTCTTGCCCGTCATGCGGAAGCGGTGGAACCGGCCCACGTATTCGAACTGCGTGTTGCCGTTCGTCGTCCACCCGGCGGAAATCGCCCCGTCCGCCACCGCCGCGTAGTTCGTCAGGCCGTCGGGCTTGCACACCGTCACAGCGAAGTTCGTCGGCCCGTCGCCCGACACGCGGCTGCGGAACATCAGGGTATCCGCCTTCCACTGCGTCCCGTTCTGCCCCGCCAGCGTGAACTCGAAATACGGCGTGGTCGCGAGGGTGCGGGTCGTGTCGGTCAGGTGGGAACCGCTTCCGGTGATGTCGTACCCGTTGGCCGTGGCGTTCCAGCGACCGTTGCCGCCAGTGTAGTGGGCCGTCGCCGCCGAGGCGACCATCCCCGTCATCGTCCCCGTCACGTCCGGATAGGTACTCGCGGTCCAGCTCCATTCCCCGAGCTTGCCGAAGTTGACGAAGTTCGTTCCCGTGCCGATGAGGCTGTACCCCGGCGAAGTCGGCGGCGTCGCGTCGTCGTCGGAGAAGAGGAGCCGCCCGAACTCGAGGTCGTCGTGCGCCTGGTCCCCCACCCCGTTGTTGTCGCTGTCCCACGCGTCGAGCATGAGCTTGCTGGTGACGCCTTCGGCGTGCGTCCCGATGTAGTCGAGAATCCCCGCCACCCCGAAGAGGTTGGTCGCGGTGTCGATCGAAGCGTCGAATTCCCACGCCAGCACCGTGCTTGGCCCCGTCCCCGCCGTTCCGTCCGTTTCGACGAACGTGTTCTCCCCGGTTTCGGTCATGTCGCGGACCTTGCTCCACGCGTTCGTGAAGTTCGCGCGGTTGGGCGTCCCGTCCACCCAGGCGCCGGCGTTGCCGGAGGCCGCCGCGTCCCACGTCCGGGCGTAGAACGCCGAGTTCGTGAGGTAGCGGTCCGAAGGCGGCGAAACCTTGTGCACGGTTTCGCCCGGGTCGGCCGTGCCGCGCTTGACGCCGCTGTGGATGTATTCGTCGTACACGTTGAAGAAGAAGCGGAGCTTCCCGCCCGCCGCGAGGTCGGCGTCGGTCAGCTGGTACGTCGCGCCGCGTCCGATGCCTTCCACCACCGGCAGCAGCCCGATGCCTTCGAGAGCATCCCACGTCGGGTCCCACTCCGACGGCGGATCGCCGGCCGCCCCGCGCGCCGCCGCCATGAACGGGTAGAAGGCCGCGTTGGCGGCGTTCGTCGCGGTGTCCTTCCACTTTTCGGTCGACGTCACCGGCGGAATCACGTCGTTGTCGCGCACGTAGAACTTGAGCAGCTGGTTCGTCGTCACGTTGCGCGCCTTGTGCGGTCCGTCCTGGCACCAGCCGCTCAGCGAGGCGCTCTGCTCGGACTTGTAGAGTCCCTTGTAGCTGCCCGGATCGTCCCCGTTCCACCACGGCCAGCCCCACCACCCGGCGTCCCCGGAGGTGGCCGAATCGCCCGAGTCCGTGCAGCAGTCTTCCGCCGACACCGTCAGGTACAGCTCCGTGCCCGGCCGGTAGGTCGAAATCTGGAAGGCGTTGGTGACGAAGTTGGTCAGGACCGTCCCCCCGTCGGCAAGGTTTCCAACGGGGGGA